>Ga0058704_10000428_pt1 | contig 22133 bp, 16 predicted proteins | sample AgamicMgSfe_FD_71363 | JGI IMG/M metagenome (GOLD analysis project Ga0058704, IMG submission 71363) | Agave microbial communities from Guanajuato, Mexico - Mg.Sf.e | ecosystem: Host-associated > Plants > Phyllosphere > Phylloplane/Leaf | place: Guanajuato, Mexico | collected 2012-05-30
GTGATCTTCTTGCCCTTGTACACCTTCGCGACCTCGTCGTCCAAGAGCTTGTCACCGCGTTGACAGATGTCGAGGATTTTGGAGCCTTCGGTGCACCATTTGCTGACCTCGGCGAGGACTTTCTGGGAGATCTGGGCGGCGGTCTTGTACTTGGTGAGGGTATCAGGGTTGGTGAGGCTGTAATCGACGGGCGCCTCGTCGGTGGCCATGATTGCGAGGACCAGTTGAGAGTGGTGGAGGGAAGGGGCGAGGAGGTTCTCGTGATGTTGGTTTGGGGTGTGTCCGTGAGTGAGACTCGAAAATCGGTGGGCATTTTCGGTTTTGGGGGAGGGGTAGCAAGACTGCCCCACCACCACTAATTTTACATAATATCGTATTGTTTGTTGTCTCAGAAATCATGTGTCGCGTGACTCTGACCACGACGTTTCTTTACCTACATACCTGTATATCATACGTGTGGGACCAGGCGGGAGTAATGCATGATACGGTATCCCTTTGATGATATGTGCAATCACGACCGCCTTCAATACATACAGGACATGTAGGTACCTATGTAGATACTTGTGTGTACGAAAAGGAGGCGCTTGTGTCTGTAGCCTGCCAAAGCCCTGTACTAAATCGGACAAGCCTCGATACATACCTGTACTATGTACATACCTTAGTACTCTATAGTGGTTCCTGCTCGTCTTCGCCCACATTTCACTTGATGATAGTCGTTCCGGGTGAGCCCGCTGCACTCGGCCCCAATCACTTGTACGTCAGGCTGTCGTCGTCCGCACGGGAAACTTGGACACACCCACCACACCTAATGACACGGCTTTTCTGGTAGGGACCGCCATGCAAACGACGCAATCATTGCGGTGTTGCACTTGCTGACTTGTTGCATGCAGCCGGTGAAGTCAGCTCTGGTGATTTGCCAAGCGCGGCTGCAGTGACCAGATTGTGTCGCGCAAACAGCTCGACACGTCCCGCTTCCCAAACGAGCTGCTTCCTATTGCGGTCATCATTCACCAGGCACTGCTGTACGTACCAACTCGCACGAAAGAAAGCACCAGCATATCCCTCACCACCTACCGCCGCTGGTCTTGACCTGTCACCATATGTTTCAGGCGCCAACACCTACTAACCTCTGCATCACCTCGTTCGGCCTACCTGTCCCTGTGGCGGAAATGGTCCACTAATGGTGAACATGCAGTACGACTCCGAGGACGACTACTTCGCCCAGCGTGAAAAGGGCATGTCGAAGGAACCCCACCCTTCCGCCGTGAGGCAGGAAACGGTCAATCCGGCTCTTAGCGAGGAGAACACAAACGTCCCCGTCACTCCAGGAATCACCAGCACCGCCTATACGGACCCCAATCCATACTCGGACACCTTCCAAAAGGCCAACGAGCAGCATGCATCGACGTCGGGCGCAGCGGGCCCTTCGTGGAACGCCAACATCATCGCGCCTGCGGAGCCTCCACAAGGCCGTCGACCAAGCTCGCCCACCGAAGTCGCGCAAGGCGCTCGAAACGGCGAAGACTTACTCCGCCGGTTTAGTTTGAGCGGAGCAGGCACGAAGTATCCCGACCTGGTAGATGTCGATCCACGGGCTGCCCACAAAAACCTCAACTTGAGCGGGCATGTCATTAGCGCCACATTCTGCGTCCCGTATAAGCTTCGATATACTCCTGGCGCGGACTGGGTGAGTCGTACATGTGTGATACCAGCATAACCCAGTGCTCTAACACATGGCAGGGTTTGTATCCACGACGAGGGACGTCTGCTTTATTCGACTCCTTTTCCTATCTCTCGTCCGCATCATCGCCGTGGAACCACACGCTTGTAGGATGGACAGGCGAGATCGAGAAGTCACTCGGGTCTAACTCCTCCCAACTCAACGGCAATGCCAATTCCGCCGTCAACGCCCGCCCGCTCAACAAGGCTTCGGCGCCGATCCCAGTCAACGGCAGCAAGCCGGCTGTATTCAACGAGCAAATCGAACTGCGCGTTCCTCCTGACGATCGCGCTCGGCTAGAAAAGCAGCTCGAACGCGACCACGGCGGTCGAGTGTCGCCGGTGTGGCTCGTGGACGGCAAAGACAAGGACGGCGACATTTACACTCTCCGTGATCAGCAGAGGTGGAGGCGCTATGGCGAGCACGAGCTGTTCACCCTCTTCCACTACAAGCAGAATGAACCAACGGACGGCCGGAACCTGCGCAAAGCATGGGCGGATTACTACCGGATGAACCGAGCGTTTGCAGACACCATCATGACCGTCTACAAGCCTGGAGACATCATCATGATTCACGACTACCACCTGCTCCTTCTGCCAAGTTTACTGCGGCAGCGCATTCCGAACATCTACGTCGGCTTCTTCTTACACATTCCCTTCCCCAGCAGCGAGTACTACAAGTGTCTGCCGAGCCGGAAAGAGATCCTGGAGGGCGTGCTTGGGGCTAATATGATTGGTTTTCAAGCCTACAGCTATTCACGGCACTTCTCGTCTTGCTGCACTCGCATCTTAGGATTCGACTCGTCGCCGGCTGGTGTGGATGCATATGGCGCGCACGTCGCTGTCGACGTCTTCCCCATTGGCGTCAACGCCGTTTCCACGTTGCAATCCGCATTCGAAGTGCCAGAGGTGGAAGACAAGGTCAAGGCGCTACGAGAGCTGTATGCCGGCAAGAAGGTCATCGTGGGTCGCGACCGCTTGGACTCGGTCAGAGGCGTGGCACAGAAACTGCAGGCCTTCGAGATCTTCCTCGCGCGGCATCCGGAATACCACGAGAAGGTCGTGCTCATCCAGGTCACCAGCCCTACCAGCATCGAGGACAGAGAAGACAAGAGCGATAAGACCGCGAATAAGGTCTCGGATCTCGTTGCTCGAATCAATGGCCAGTTCGGGTCGCTCAGCTACACGCCCGTGCAGCACTACCCGCAGTACTTGACGAAAGAAGAGTACTTCGCCCTGCTCCGCGTCGCGGATCTGGGACTTATCACGAGTGTCCGCGACGGCATGAACACCACCGCGCTGGAGTATGTCATCTGTCAGCGCGACACCCACGGTCCACTCATCATCTCCGAGTTCTCCGGTACCGCGGGTAGTCTCGGCGACGCTCTGCACATCAACCCATGGGACCTGAGCGGCACGGCGGACGCCATCGACATTGCCCTGTCAATGACGGCGGAAGAGAAGCAATCGGCACACTCGGTACTTTACGAGCGCGTGACCAAAAATACGGTGCAGGCATGGACGAGCAATTACCTCAAACGTCTGCTCACCAACCTCTCCTCCTACGATCAATCCATCGCCACCCCAGCGCTCGACCGGGCCAAGCTCCTCACGCAGTACAAGGACTCGTCGCGACGGCTGTTCATGTTCGACTACGACGGCACCCTGACCCCGATCGTCAAAGACCCCCAATCGGCCATCCCCTCGGACCGCGTCATCCGCACCCTCAAATCCCTCGCCTCGGACCCCAACAACAACGTCTGGATCATCAGCGGCCGCGACCAAGCCTTCCTCGACGAATGGATGGGCCACATCGCCGAGCTCGGCCTGTCCGCCGAACACGGCTCCTTCATCCGCCACCCGCACACCACCGAGTGGGAGAACCTCGCCGAAACGATGGACATGTCCTGGCAGAGCCCCGTCCTCGACACCTTTCAGTACTACACCGAGCGCACCCAGGGCGCCTTCATCGAGCGCAAGAAGATCGCCCTGACCTGGCACTACCGCCGCAGCGACCCGGAGTACGGGCTGTTCCAGGCCCGCGAGTGCCAGAAACAACTCGAAAACACCGTCGCCAAGTCGTACGACGTGGAAGTCATGACGGGCAAGGCCAACCTCGAGGTCCGTCCCCGCTTCGTCAACAAAGGTGAGATCGCCAAGCGCCTCATCAGAGCCTACGGCCAGGGCGCGGACAAACAGCCGGATTTCGTCTTTTGCTTGGGAGACGATTTCACGGACGAAGGTGAGAATTCCTCCACAAAACACCTAACACTTTTCGCACGGATTTGGCTGACTGATGTATAGACATGTTCCGCTCCCTCAACGCCTCCGGCCTCCCGACCGAGCACGTCTTCGCTGTCACCGTCGGCGCCAGCTCCAAGCAGACGCTCGCGCAGTGGCACCTGCTCGAGCCCGCCGACGTCATCTCCGCCATCGCGCTGCTGAACGGCCAGAGCGACAGTGGGAACGTCGGGGCCGTGGCGGTCGTCGAGGGCGCGGTGCCGGAGTCGAGGTTGTGATTTTCTACTCACGCTAGTTTAGTGCACTTCTTTCCTTCGGGGTTTTGTTCTTCCTTTTGGGCTGGGAGGATGGTGGTGAGGCATCAAGCGGTGGAGTACGCGCATAAGGCGTGGGTTGTGTGAAGGCAGGCGGGAATGCTTTTTCGGATAGGAGGTATAGGCGATCAAAGGGTGGGCGGCCTAGAAAAACGGCATAGAGTTTATAGAGGTTGTTGCGCTTTCCTTAGCGATTCACAGCGGGCTACTTTAACCTACGGATCATCACACTTCTCCTTATCATTCATATTGGATGCCTTACACATTCAATTTTATACAAATTTCCGAGAAAATACACCCTGCAGTATGGATCGTACCCTGCATCACGACGTTTCACTCGGCGTAGTTTCGGACTTGCTCGGGTCCTCCTCCGAAGGCTCCTCCCACTTGGCCATCTCCTCCCAATAATCCGGTCGCTGCTCGTCATTCGACTGTTTTGTCTGACTGAAATCGTCCTCCGCCTTCCCGTCTCCCTCCGTGTCCACCAGTTCATCCCCTTGCGCCGCTTTCTCCAAAACCTGACGGCCGTACGCCTCAACCTTAGCCCTCCGGTCATGGTACACCTCATGACACCTGCCCACGAGAGCCAGCAACAGACTGATACGCTTACGACTCTTCGACTTCGGCCGCTGCTCCTCGGATGGCGGAGAGGACGCCGGCGCCGCTCGAACCTGGCCCATTTGCCTGTGGACAGCGTGGCGGACGTACTTAATGGTGGCGATGACGTGCTTGATGGCGTTGGTCTTGCGACCCAGGTCGTTCTTGGGGTCGGCCGGGTCTTGCAGGCAGAGTAAGTACGGCTGCAGAGGTCGCCGCTGTCCGATCGCCCATTGCCCGGCGCGGACGGGGTCGTCGCGGCGGTATGCGGCCGCGGCGTATGCATGGATGGGGGTCGCGTCGGCCCCGTCGTGTTTCATGAATAGCTTGCCGGTTGGCTCGATGGAGAGGCCGTGTCTCCGAGCCGGGAAAAAGGCATAGAAGTCGAGGAAGTGGAGGAGCTGCTGCGCGGCGGTCATCTTGGTGGCCGGCTGGCTACTCCGACGTTTGAGGCTTGCGACCAGCATCATGAAGAGGCCGTAGGAGCCCGTGCCGCCGTAGAAGACGGTGATGAGACCGCGCATGGCCAACATCGTCCGGAAGACGAAAAATAACGGACGCAAGTGCGGGATCTCCGCGAGGTACTTGGCCGTGTATTCTTGTTGCTTGTGGGTAGAAGGCGCAGAGACGACTTGCACATCGATGCCAGACTCCCGGTGTTGCGCGTTGATGATGGGATAACGGCCCGGTCTGTTCACCACGATGGACCAATCCTTGCTTTGGCTCATATGGGCGCTCAATCGCCGCATGAGTTTGGCCATGGCAGCATAATTGGGCTCCGCGCCCGCAGGCGGCGGGCGGTAGATGCGGATGTCAATGTCAGATGTTGCTGATGTCAAACCTGTAGCCTCGGACCCAAAGACCTCCGTCCTGACAGGGTTTCCTTGCGTTTTCGCCCGGATGAAGGCGAACATTGTCTCCGTCACTGCTTTCCTTGCCGCGATTTCCGCCACTGTAGGCTCCGCGTACCTCATGAAATGAGAAATCTCGTGCTCGAGGACATCGAGAGCGTCCGTTTCCGTGGCGTGTGCGGGGCTCATGGCCCAGGGTATTGACGATGTTTGCGAAAGCAGACCAGAACTAGGTTCAACGGGTATTTGCCGGGGTCGGTACTCGAACTGCGCCTTTTCATGTTCGGAAAAGGAGCTCGTGTCCTGTCGAGTCAACTCGTACGCTTGGCTCGCAAGGTACCGCATATGTCTCCTCCATCGGTCCGGCCCATCTAACCCGGCTTCCAGCTTCCGAACTTTGCGGGCGGCATCAGTCTCGGCAGACTCGGGTCCCTCAAAAGTTACAAATCTGAACACAGACTCGGGTCTCTCAGGATCCGGATGCCTGGACCCCTCTTCACCGGCGCTCTGGTCGTTGTTCTTTACCGCTAGGAGGTGAGATACCTCCTTATGCAGATGCTCGTCCTCGATGAGCTCTTCATCAGGCTGTCTTGGCTGACGTTCAAGTCCAAGCGACTGTGGCCCAACACTCTTTGCTTGCTGCTCGTGATACGTCGCCCTGGGGTTCGGAGTGGCCGGTGGCTGCACACCCCACTGGCTCTGACGCTCGCGGGTGAAAGACTTGCCGCTGTATGGGAATGTCAATCGGACGGAATCGGAGATCCGATAGCTCTTTTGCGCAGCAGACCTCTCGTTGTCCCCAGTGGCCGGCTTGTCTGACCTGTTGGAGTTTCTTATCGTGACGGCCGAAGCTTCGGCGGAGGTGGATTCGGTACGGAAGGCGGTAAGCAGAGCACGACGGAGGTTGAAGGCATTGCTGGCTCTGCACGTCTCGCGCACCGGCAGTCGGTAGATGCGCATCGATATACTGGTGAAGAGAGGGGAGACAGGTGGGCGCACGCTGCACACGTGATGAGCGCGTCGACAATACCTGGGGTTGGGTTCCCATATAGAGACTGGCTTGGCGCCGCTTTCGGGGAACCTTCGGCATGACGGGAGCGGCCGTTGTAGCGCCCGTACTGGAATAATGTGACGGCGTTCATTGGCCGTGTGGCGGCAACGATTCGACGAACTACTCCTCTTCCAACTGCTTGTCCGCCGCCACCACAAACCACCACCACCACCACCACCTTCATCTTCACCTCTCAACTTCGCAGCCACAACGCCCGACGATGTCTTCACCGCGGGCATTGACAGCGTTCGCGCGCTCGCGGCCTGCTTTTGCCATCCTGAACAACGCCGCCACCGCCCGCACCTCATTCGCCGTCGCGCATCACCACTTCTCCACCAGTTCGCGGCGAGCAGCGACCACTGAAGGCCCTCCACCCGCCAACTTCCGTCTGCCTAAGCCCGAGCGGTGGAACGAAAAGAAAGAGAGCGTGTGGGACCAGGCTGGTAACTACTTCCTCCTCACCGAGATGGTGAGGGGGATGTATGTGGTGCTTGAGCAGTTCTTCCGACCGCCGTAAGAGCGCACTATACGCACTATGCGTGTCTCGTCACAGCACGCTGACGCTTTTGATCCAGATACACCATCTACTATCCCTTCGAAAAGGGCCCCATCTCACCGCGTTTCCGTGGCGAACACGCTCTGCGCCGGTACCCGACGGGCGAAGAACGCTGCATCGCCTGCAAGCTCTGCGAAGCCATCTGCCCCGCCCAAGCCATCACCATCGAAGCCGAAGAGCGCGCGGACGGCTCTCGCCGCACAACTCGTTACGACATCGACATGACCAAGTGCATCTACTGCGGTTTCTGCCAAGAATCTTGTCCCGTGGACGCGATCGTCGAGGGCCCGAATGCAGAATATGCGACTGAGACGAGAGAAGAGTTATTGTACAACAAGGAGAAGTTGCTGGCAAATGGTGACAAGTGGGAGCCAGAGTTGGCAGCGGTGGCGAGAGCGGACTCGCCATACAGATAATGAGATGGCATATTATGGGCACCGGGTTGATCCGTGATCAACCATGATACAGCGAGCAGCTTGTGGCCGAAAACCAGAGCAATACACAAGCAAGGTGCGAATGTCTCTTGCGCGTTAGCATGTTTAGATTCGAGCGTTTGTAGATATTGTGGGTAGTATGGCGTACAGGGCACACATCAGAATGATATCCTAGGGCACTCACTCTCTTCTTGCCCTTGTGCTAATCAGAACGCTACCATCCAAGCCCGTAATGGATGGCCTTGAGTGCGAATAACTTATAAACTTCTGGTTCAGCCATAGCTGCGAGGGCGAGTCGGTACGCAGAAGGTGGCGAACACCGCTCCAGGAGAGTCACTGAGCCCATGTAGACATTGTCACTACATTCACTGCGCGGAACGGACCCGCTTTCACCACAAACAAGGATAGGTATCATATTGATCTAGTGACAGGATATCTTGGGCTCGCGAAAAAACAAGATGTTGTTCGGCCATTGAGTTGCTTGCACAAGCAGAGGCCATCGCTGATCAACTCACGGCGTATATCTGTCAGATTTCTAGAAAGACAAGTACCCTCTACTCTACTTCTACCCAGCCCCCACTTTTGACTCCCAAAACTCCAACGCTATGCCACACACCCTTTACGGTCGCCGTGTGCCGCTTGGACAAACTCATGCGCATTATAGACCTTGCCGTAACCGCTCGCCGAGCTTCTGCTTGCCGAATTGGTAGATCTTGAGCAGACCCTCCTCGCTGAGGTCGATGCCTTGCATGTTCGGCGCTTCCTGGACAGGCGGCCTGCTGACCCTGCTGGCGATGATGACTGGATCGGTTTCGAGGATGATGCCGTCGTCGACGATTTCGTCGATGCAGAGGGACGCCAGGTCGTAGTTCTCAATCAAGGTGCGCTTATCGACGGAATTTCTGCGGGTATGCGTTAGGGAGGGGCAGGTTTGCTTTGGTGCGCGGAATACTTACTTCAGCAGGATGTTGAGTGCATCTCGCAAGGCCAGGATGACGTTGTACAGCATGATCTCGTTCTCGTCCGCGCCACCGACCACATACAGCATGATATCGCTCTCCATCTTGAACACCACCACTCGGTTGTCGTACAGTATCACGTCGCTCGTCTGCTTGGCGGTCTTCTCCAGTAAACCTTTTTCGAACGCCTTCTGATCTTTGACGTTTGGATAGGGGTTTGCGCCGGGGTAGTTGTTGCCTTGAGCGCCGTGTGGGATATGGGGTGGAGCGTAGTATCTCGAGAGTATGCGGGACGAGTCGTCGGCGGAGAGGATCAGGATGGCGTTGACGGAGAAAAGGGACATGTTGGGCGCCATGGTTGCGGCTAGCTGATCGACCAACTCAAGCAGATACGACGTGGCTAGGTGAGTAACTAACCTGCAATCGTTATTCGATTCGCGCGCATTCTCTCACAGACATCTCAAGTCGCGGTGATGTGTGATGTGTCCGTATAGTGCTAGCTCGCTAGCGCCGGGACGAGCCGAAGAGCCTCACACACTCTGATCCAGCTTGCTTTGCATCTCCAAGGCCCTTTTCTCGCCACACATTTCATTTCGATGCTTTCGAGAACATTGCGACAGTCGCAAATCCGATTGCAGACTCACAGATCATGGCTCGCTACCTTTGTCCTCCGCGCACAGTCGTCGGGAACTTGTCATCATGGAGCTGTTCGGGGGTTCGCCCTGCACCGTGGAGATCAGCCGCCACGCACGCGAGCAGCCAAGCGCTCCACATCGCGAGACGAACAAGCCTCGCCGTTCATCAGGAAACAGATGGGTAAGGAGAAAGGAAAGCGCTCAAATCTTTTTCCGGATGAGGTGCCAGCATCACCAGCAACCCTTCAGCTTCCGGCTTTACTTGAAGCCATTGAAGGCAACGACATACACAACGTGATCTTGCTATACCAGCGTCTGCTTGATGCTTCGCACGACGAACCACCATTGAAGAGAGCGTATACGTGGCTGCTTGCAAGGTGTCTTCATGAGGCCATCCGCCGGAACCTGCGGGAGGTGTCGGACGAGGTTCGGCGTGACGGCCAAGACAGACTTATCGCATTTGCCGAACAGCTCGTCAAAGACATCAAAAAGGGTCGATTGTCGCCAGACCTTAGGGCTCATGGTCATCTACTCGGACTTTTCAAGGAATCTGGCGTGCACGATGCGGGTCGCCGATTCTGGGATTGGCTGCGAGCTCAAGATGATGCTTACGTTGCCGCCGACATCTATGGGGTTGCGATAGAGCTGCTCTCCGCGGACGGCGTTCCCCTGAGTGAGTTGGAAGAGCTCTTCGAAGAAGGGCTGACCCGTTCTTCCGCCAATTTCGCAGCGTACCATCTGTCTCCAAACGCGATTGTGCCGAGTCGTGAGCTGCCGACGACGATCAAGGGCTTGCCAATGGGGCTATTGCGAGGCATTTTGACCGCACGTGTGACCCAAGGCAACCCTCGAGACGCATACTTGGCTCTGGATATAGCTTTGCGGCTTTATCCAATAACGACCCCGTCACGGGCTTACGCCACCGTTATGGAAGAACGGCCGCTCATGGAAGGCTACACCATCCTCGCTATGGCGTGTCGTGCTGGGAGTCCGCCCACGCTTGGTGCTACGAGACAGATTATAACGGCTCTTGGGACCAGTACGGAGAGGAGTAGCCCGTCAGGACATGTTCAAGCCATACGCGCGGCCCTGTCCGTGTGGTATTTGTATGGCGGCGCAGGTGGCGCCATCACTCCCAATCTCGTCAACGGATTCGTCATTATGTTTACCGGTGTTCTACGAGTCCAAGGTTTTGCCGAGGCCAGCCGCGCAGACAAGGAACGTGTTGTGGAAAGGGTGTTGCGCATTGTGAGACACATGTTGGAGCTCTTTGCCCGCTATGGTGCTGAGCCACGGATTTCCGCCTTCAATTCTATCATCATCAATGTGGCTGGCTACGGTCAATCACGGCGCATTATCGATGTTGCACTGAAAGACGCCCAATCACTCGGCTTAACCCCGACCTCGGTCACTCATCGCTCGATATTGTCAGCAGCGGGCATGCTTGGCGACGTAGAGCGACTCAAGACATCATGGGCGGCCTTGCTGCAGGCACGACGTGCAAGTGGCGAGCAGCTGGACGAGTCGGATTTCCACATGGTGATCAAAGCCGCGAGATTGTGCGATCAGGTCGACTGGGCCACAACGGTTTGCCGAGACTTGTCTTCCCACTTGTCGCCCGAGGCCCGTCAACCCTTTTACGACCATCTGGGCAAGACGAGCGACACGACCCCTGCGACGGACCCCGTCAACCTGGATATTGAGCATTTGCTTACAGAACTGGACAAGGTCCAGGCAGATCTTAAATTCATTGACGAGCAGACCACCAATGGGACCGGGCACCAGGACTTTAGTGCCCAGCGCTTGCCCATGACTCTGCTGCCACCATCGGATGAGGCGACGCTGCCGGAAAGCGAGCTGCGAGCACTATACGATGAAGTGACGACGGAGCCAGGCCAGCCCGTCCACGAGGCGCTTGTCCAAGGCGAGCAGCCCATTGGGGCGAGTCTGAGGAACCAGCCGCTTCGGGTGAGCCTGACCAACATGTCGGTCGGCAGCCTGCGCTACGAGAACTGGAAGACCATCAACTACCTGCTCAAGTGCGCGGACAAGACCGAGCAGCAGTACATCCAAGCCGTCGACGAGGCCATTTCGGTCGGCAATGCTCCGCCGCCACGAGCCATGGGCTTTGATTTTGGTACGGAGAGCAAACCCAGCTATGGCTTGAGTGATCTTGCCAAGGGTGAAGGGGAGGGTGTGGCAAAGCCGAATGTCGTGACTGAGCCTGAGGATATCGAGAGGCTCAAAGGGGAGATATTGCGATTGAGAGGCATATCCCCTCGGGCTCGTTAGTGCCCATATCGTGTGACTGGTACCGGCAGAGTCACCGTTTCCTATAATATCATCGCCTCTCTTCCTCAATGCTAGATCGAATTCGGTCTGAAACCCGGACGGACATGCTCGACCGCCGGCGACGGTATCTTCGTTTGTACAAAGTCGTCACCGATCCGACTCCTCCGAGGTTCCTGTATATCAGTCCATAGGCATGGCAGGCATGTTTCGATTACACATCTCACTTCGAGAAAAAGAAAAAGCGCCACGGCGAATCAAACGTTCATGCACGCAGAACCGGATCCGGAATCTGTGACTTCTTATCATTATCGTGACACAATGCTCCGTGCGGGATACGTGGCCGTGACGGATGTCGTGAGCGCGATCGGGAACCACGACGCTACATCGAAACAGCGACGATGTCTTCGCCGTCACATCTTGTGTGATCTCTAGCTGTGGTGGGCCGGCGGACCGAGCTCGGTGTGCAAGGACTGTGGCCGTAGTTTGGGAGTAGGAGGGGGGAAAAGCGGGAGGTGTATAGTATGTTATTGTACTTACTACCTCCTATAAGTGACTACATGTATGACAGTATGTGAGTGGTGATTCGTGCGGGAATGTAAAACCGTGGGCGTTGCAGTATATTTTCGTGGTTGAACAAGAAGCCCTTCCCTGCGCCCGGTGCCTGTCGATCGTTTGTGATCGGTTTGTGATCGGGTTTTTGGGACCTTGCGGGGCAGCCCGTTCCCTGGACTTGTTAGAAAAAATGGTACTCGAACAGAGCGGATCCGGTTGTGCTATCGTCCAAAAGACCTCTTTCCGATGGGGACTGGTGTGGCAGGATGTACACATTCCCCCATACGTGGATTGATATGTCTAAGGTGTGTTTGTGTCCTGCAACACAATACGATGTCAGGGCGCAGAAGACGAAAGATCGATCTCAGACTCTCAGTGTCACCAAGCCCCTATTTCCCCATCCTCCGATCCGGGGGCGCGATGGCGGCCCATGGGGTAGATCATCCAGAAATCACGACCTTGTTTTGAGACTTCTGCAGCCAGCACCGACTCTTCCTGGATTGTTTCGAACGGGGGCCTTGGACTTTGCACCCTTGGCCTTCCCGAGCCCTTGGCCGTCGGATGGCTGACGTTGCCAAACGGGAGGATGTTCGACGCGTTTGCTTTATTATTAGTATGGGGGAGGAAAGGTGACGCTTCCGATCAAGGCAGCACAATCTATAACGCCGCGAGGTAAGGGCGGTGACCGTTTGTGCGATACACGTATAGAGTAAGGAGGCCATTGGCATTTTTTCTTCTTTCCCTCTTCTATTCTTTGTTCCATCTCGAACCTTTACTTCTCCCTGCTCACTGCTACCTCTTGAAGCATACCATTCACCTAATCCAGCTTCGGACGTTTGCAGCAAAGAAAGACAGCGGGTTTCGCTCGTATACACCACTCAAGCCCGATCGTTCACCTCAAAGATCTGTCTCCCTCAAAAACAGAGGTCGTGGACATCCCAATACACACACACTCAACTACAACCCGAACGAACCAACAACAGTCGGCAACGAACAATGACAGACACCATGCCCACACCCATAGGGCCCACCACCACCACCGGCAGCGGCACCCTCACCCGCACCGACTCCTTCTCCACCGCCGACATCCACCGCGCCTTCCTCGCCTCCGCCACCAAACCCCGCAACAACCTCTCCCTGCGCATCGTGCAGCAGGACGAGACGACCGTGCCGCCGCCTTCGCCCTTGCTGCACTCGCGGTCGGCGTCGTCGGTCCTTGGCTATTTGCCACAGCAGACAATCCGTTGACGATGGGGGCGGACAAGGGTGACTGGCATGGATGATCAGGGGTTGTGGCATGCAGGCGTTCTCGCTTGCTGCGGCTGGCGACGCATCTTTTCACGGCGTCCGAAACATTGCATCAGACTATTCGACGATGGGGCTCTTGCGGGTGTGAGGATCAACAAGACGATCGGAGTTGGATGGTGGGTGATTGTTTCTTTGTTCGATCATCCTATCTGGGAAAGGACGGGTATCCCAGAAAGTTGAAGAAAGGGAGTAAGAGGGTCGTCAAGACTGCTTCTCCTCCCACTAACGGGTAGGATCCATGGATATTTCCAGAAACGCAGAGATGCTCACGCTCCACCTTCATGAACATATGTACAGTATACAAGGTTGTTATCAAACGCTCGTCCAGTGCCGCTTAGTAGCTCCGGATGGCCTTCTCGCTTCGCCATCGAATACACATATCTTACATTATTACAATCTCAACGACATTTCTACTTCAAGTATGACACTTCACCGCTGCCCGCTCAGATTCCGCAGGATATCCGCCAGATTGCTTTGCTGCTGCTGCTGCTGCTGTTGCTGAGCAGAACCCGCATAGCCGGCAGCGGGCGCGCCGACGCCGGGTTGCGCGTACGGGGACGGTTGCTGCTGAGGCTGCTGGCCGCCCCAGCCGGCAAAGCCTTGTTGCGAGTAAGGCGCGGAGGGGTATGACGGTGCTTGTTGTGGTTGTTGTTGGTGTTGCTGGCCTGGGAAGAACGCCGGTGGGGCTTGTTGTTGGTGGCTGTAGTATGCTTGCTGCTGAGGAGGAGGAGGAGGGGGTGGGTTGCCGTATTGGAAGGTATACCCGTTGAACTGGTATGACTGCTGCTGTGGTGGCTGCTGGTACTGGTTCGTCATTGGTGGGTACTGCTGAGGTGGCGGAGAAGAACCTTGCGGCGCTCTTGGTTTCGATGGGAGAGAATGCTGTCTCTCGTCTCCGTTCACGCGCTCGCTGTTGTGTCGGTCTGGGAAACTTTGCGCATTGCCTCTGTGGGTGTTCGCGGATGCGAAACCACCTCTGCCGCCGCCTCCTCCGCGCTGGCCGCGATCGGCGGTGAATCCACCGCGTCCTCCTCTCCCGCGATCTCCACGGCCGCGCCCACGATCTCCACGTCTTCTATCCCCATGCCCTCGGCCTCTCCCTCGATCGAACTTGTTACCATGCTGCGGTGTCGGCGCACTCCCGCCACGAGACATCATCTCGCTGAGGTTGTCTGGTCGCTTGAGCGGGCTGTAGAACTCTTCCGCCGGCTCGTCGTCGTAACTCATCCCGCCGCCGTACGTCTGCTGCGGCGCATCACTGCCGTTGACATACGTCTGGCCGCTGTTGTGTCCCGGCGCGCCGAAAGCCCTCGAGCCACCCCTCCCTTCCAATTGCGCGCCCATGCCGCCTCTGCCCGCTTTCTTGGCGAGCTTCTTCTGCCTCTTGTACTCGGCTTCGGCTTCGTCGTCCGAGAACTCCATCTCGTCCTCGGCGATTTCCTCATCGTGAATGTTCGACGCGTCCGTGCCCTTCAAGTTCTTCAGCGGCTGCGTGAAGACAAATGTGCTATGCTGGTCGACGTAGAACACCTTGACCCCGTACGCCAACCCCGCCTTCTCAATCTCCGCCTCGTTCGTGAAGGCGACGCTGTACATGGGCTGCTGCACTTTGCCAAATGTGTCCGCGATGGCACCGATGACCTCGCGCTTGTCATTGCACAACACCGACCCGGACTCCAACACCTGGTACTCCCCGGGCGTCGAGCCCTTGATCAATGCCATGTTCTCCACCGTTCTCTCCACAACGCCAAGCTCGGTGATCTTCATGTCTTCGGTCACCACGACATCCGGCTTCGGCACCACGTCTTCCTTCACCTCGTTCGCCGTTCGCGGTTGGTGATCGGCCCCACCTTTATTCTTGCCCCGACCCTCATCGTCGTCGTCACCTTCGCCAGACATGAGGATCTTGGCTGCAGTTGCAGCATCGAGCATTTCGTAGCCGCCATCGCTGTCCGAATCCGAGTCCCCAGACGAGCTGTCATCAGAGTCGCTGTCCGAAGTCGAGGACGACTCTGCGTCCGACGCGTCAAATTGCCATTCTGCTCCGGCCTTGTCCTTTTGCGCCGCGGCCGCTCCCATAAACTCCGCGTCTTCTATCGGCTTCAACCCTGCTTGCGCTGATGCGCCATCATCACGCGTGGGCTGTGTCTGCGCTTCAGCATCCACCGCCATCACATCGTCGACAGGCATGCGATCGTTCTCCGCGGTGGTGGTAAGCTCGGGCAAATGTGCGTTCTCAGCGAATTGGCCGCCGGCTGCCTCGATTTCGGCCTTTGAGTCCTGATTGAGGTCCGTGGTCTCTTCTACCATACGTTCCGATGCTTCCTCGACGGCTGATACGTTACGCTGCTCGCTCACAAGCTCGTCACCATGGTCTATAGCTTCCGGGGGAACACCATCTTCTGGTACATCCTTCGATGCCGCCTCTTGTGCGCCGTTCGGTGCTGAGCTTCCTGCACTGGGTAGAGCTTGTTCATAGTCGTCGGCGACCTCTAGCGCAGGCTGAGCGCCACCTGCTGCAGTCGAGGCATCCGCTATCAAGGATGGCGCAGAGGTTTCGCTCGTGGATACGGCTTCGCTATTTGCGCCATTCGCCAGAGTCGCGAGCTGTGGATCGGTCGCAGCCTGGGTATCGCCGTATATGTCATCCCAGCCATCACCATCGTCGACGACCTCGTCTTGTATGTCTTCGGTCACGTTGAGAGGTGCGTCCAGTCGCGCACGCTTGATTGGTCGCGCTTCGTCCGGATCCTGTTCCTCCAGTGATGGATCTGCTTCTGCGGACGATCGGAGATCCATTGTTTAGGTAGAGGATCTGTTGACGGTGTGGTATGTGTGCTTCTATTGTACAGCTGTGTCGGATGCATAGATAGGTGTGGGTAATAGTGCTGCAAGCGGGTATTATAATAAAGGTCTCGACGATTTTTTGAAAGTCCGACGTCACGCGGTCCCCATACGATATGCCTCATCAAACCACTCGTGGGATCTCAAGAAATCCCACCTCTCTCAAGACCACATAAATTCGATCGAGAACATGTCGTCGCAAAACGACAAATCTATGCGGCAACGGTTCAAACCATCGAGTCCTCAAACAAGGTCACACAGCACTCCCAGTCGGACACCGTAAGATATACCATCGCCTTACCCAAACCCTAACCCTACTAACATATACCAGGTCTAAGCAGCAGCAGCAACCACCGCAGGCCCCCTTTCAACTGGAACCGATCTTCGTCTTCTACATTCTCTTCGGCAGTCATGTCCTAGCCACCATCTTCAGCCCAATTCAAGACTGCGACGAAGTCTTCAACTACTGGGAGCCGACGCACTACCTCACCCATGGCAACGGCTTCCAGACCTGGGAGTACTCGCCCGAGTACGCCATTCGATCATGGGCTTACATCGGCCTACACGCCCTCGTCACATTACTGACCAAGGTCCTGCCATACGTTGGCGGCATTAAAGCCCTAGAATTCTACGTCTTGAGAGGCGCGCTGGGCTTCGTCTGCGCCCTCTGCGAGACCCGACTCTTCTCTAAGATCGCGGCCACCCTCAACTCGCGCGTCGCCATTATGTTTCTGATGATCATTGCCACCTCGCCGGGCATGTACCACGCTAGCATCGCCTACCTTCCCAGCGGCTTCGCCATGTACTTCACCATGCTCGGCATGGCGGCATTCATGGACTGGCGAGGGGGCCTGCGCACCGCGCAAGGCATCTGGTGCATCGGCGTAGGCGCGTGCCTGGGGTGGCCGTTTGCCGTCGCGATGAGTGCGCCCTTCCTGCTAGAGGAGCTCTATCTGGCCTCACTCAGCGATCAGCAGGGCATGATCGACCTGTTCTGGCGCGTTGTAGACGGTGTCGTGCGCACGACGATCGTGCTCGTCTTCCAACACGGCATCGACTTTTTCTTCTACAAGCAAGCCGCGTTCGTGCCGTTCAACATCGTGTGGTACAACGTCCTGAGCAACAAAGGTCCGGATCTGTACGGGACGGAACCGTGGGACTTCTACCTACGCAACCTAATCCTGAACTTCCACGTCTGGCTACTGCTGGCACTCGTGGCACTACCACTACTCCTAGCACAGCACTTCTTGCGGACGAAAGGTGCGATGAGAGCGAGCTACCTACGCGGCGTTGTCTTTCTGTCCCCATTTTACCTCTGGCTGGCCATCTTCACGCTGCAGCCACACAAGGAAGAGAGATTCATGTACCCTGCCTACCCGGCTCTGGCACTCAACGCCGCCGTGGCGCTGCACATCATCCTGGCCAACATCGGCTCGACCGACCCCAAGGATCTGATCAGCAGCATCCCAGTCCAGCTTCGCTTTGCCGCTATCCTTAGCTTCATAGCGGCAGCCTTCGCCCTCTCTGCCTTCCGCACAGTCGGCACCATGACAGCCTACAGCGCACCGCTATCCATCTACCAGCCCCTACACCAGCCGGGCATGGCCCGCTCAGGCGATACCGTCTGCCTGGGCAAAGAGTGGTACCGCTTCCCATCCCACTACCTGCTCCCCTCCGGCGTCAAAGCCAAATTCATCAAAAGCGAGTTCTCCGGCCTGTTACCCGGCGAGTTCTCCGAAGCGAGCGAAGGCTTCGGCGTCTTCCCGGGCACATGGCTGGTGCCTGCCGGCATGAACGACGAGAACCGCGAGGATGTGGGGAAGTACACCGACGTCAAGCACTGCACCTTCCTCGTCGACAGCCAGCTTCCCTCGACGGAGGTCACCAGTCTAGAACCGGATCGCATCCGGGACGAGGCGACGTGGGATAAAGTGCAGTGTCTCCCCTACCTCGATGCGGCTTCCACCAGCATCACCGGCCGGCTCGGCTGGATCCCGGATTTGCCTTTTATTCCGGATAAGTATAAGCGGACGTGGGGAGAGTACTGCTTACTCCGGCGGAAGAGGAAATACACGCCTGAACGCCGCATGGACGCTGTGCCTGGTATCGAGAACCTACAGTAGCAAGCTGTACTCCATTGGAAACGTTTCCCTTCCCAAAAGACGGACACCGTTCGCTCCCGGAATGTAGCTGTGTTGACCCTTCTTGCGTCTTTACATGTGTGAAGGTATCTCGTTAAGTGTGGCTGCTAATGTCCACCACCCTGTCTCGCGAAGCGTATGGTCCTGGAGTGAGCATACCCTCGCCTCACTCCACTCGAGCCCACAACGCCCATCCAACATGATCAATATCCCCATCCCACGATTCGCCATCTCACATCACCGCGACACCACGGCGCCAGCGGTACGCAACGACCAATTCCAGCTCAAGGATCCCGACATACACTTCCTGTAGCCCTCAGCGCCTGCTGCACCGCTCGTAGCTCAGCCTCACTCATCGCATCTCGAAAGAACCACGGACAGCAACGCCACCGTCTTATCATCTTCACTCCTGAAAGAGACACAGACCCCACGCACCGACCCTGCAGAACGCCAGTGGTGGCGTAGATGGCCGAGACCCAGCTGCTGTGTTACGCTCTTCACCTGTTTTCTGTCCTGCCATCGACGTCACCGAGGTTGCGTGACGGCCGTACAGGCGTAGGGAGGAGTTCGATTGCGAAAAGTACGCAAAGCCGAAGGGACGGTGTGGCTTGTCGAGAGTCGTGATAGGACAACCCCGAGCATCACAGGGAAAGCTTGAGCGAATGTTTCAGATCGATGGTCGTCGCCGTGAAGCTCACCCAGCGCCGACTGCACAAGCCCGGAGTCTCCTGTCTTTCTTTCAAACCTCACTCCTTCTCCGTTCCTCCTTCCTCAACCGCGCCTTCTTCACCCCTTCCTCCACCTTCGCCGCCCGCCACGTACACCCCTCCGCGAACTCGCAAATCCGACACTTGAACGCTTCCTCCACCTCCACGCCTTTCGTCTCCCGGCCGCCTTTCCACCATTTCATCTCGTCGGCGGTGTAGGCGTCCAGCTGGGCGGCATTGAAAGCGAAACTCCGGCGGCCGAGAAGGGTGCCTTTGTCCGGGGAGCGGAACTCGGCGGTTAGGAGGGGGGAGATTGCGGATGGGGTGGATGCTATAGTTTGGGAGAACTCGGTCGTCATGAGGGACCAGAGGATAGTGAGGGTGTTGTGGGCGAGAAGCTCGTCCGTGCCGGCTTCCTCGGTGACTGTTGTTGAGGATTGGGAACTCAGGTCGAGCTGGCTCATCTGCGCGAGGAAAGTGTCGCTGAGGAGTTTGCTGGGATCGACGCCGTAGCGGGTGAAGATGGCGTCGGCGGGGACTTGGTTGGCCGCGAGGGCGGAAAACAGGCGGTGGTAGGTCATGAGTTGCATGGATGTGGGCCGGAGTTGGCTTTCGGATGACGGCAGGCCTTTGGATTTCCGCGTCTTCACGTCCACGAGGTAGAGAGTCTTGGGTCTCTTCTCGTGCGAGGAGCCTAGCCATGTGTCGTTCTCCTTGCGCTGCTCGAGGACGGAGCCGGATTGAGAGGATGAGAGGTACTCGGTCAGAGTGCGCTGATCAGCAGGCAGTGGTTTCCCCTTCTTGCCCTTCTGAGCCTTCCCATCCACATTCCCTCCCAGTAACTCCGTCTCCGCCTCCTCATCCGGCGACTCAACCGTAATCTGATCAATAATTCCATTCACCACCTCCCCCTCCACCAGTCCCCAAACCTCCAACTCCCTCGTCATGCCCGTCCGCCTCAACGTCCGCAACCCCTGCACGATATTCCACAGCCGCAGCGCGAACCGATCCTCCCTACTCACCGTCTCGACCGCGACTTCGGTGTGCACCTGCTCCTCGAGCACCTTGTGCACGCTCGAGCCTTGCTTCATCGCCGTCGTCCGGCGCACGCGCCCGTATTTGGTCAGGTTGTACCAGTATTGGAGCTCGCACCAGGCGGGGGAGATGATGTCCGTGACGGAGAGGGGTTTCTTCGGCGCGGTGCGGAAGCGTTGGAGCGGTGATCGCGTGTCGGGTTGGTCTGGCTTGGGCTCGGCTGGAGGAGGGGGAGGCTGCTGCTCGCCTGCGACGCGGGTGGCTACGAGGCGCTTTGTTGTCAGCGTGTGCGTCAGCTTTGAATGAACTAATGTCGAGCTGTTTGATCGGGAGGAATTAAGAGACTCACGGGAGAAGCTGAAGCGGTTGCTCTCGTCATACTCGATTTCGACAGAAGCCTCACGTGCCGTCCGCTGCTGGCTCGCGATCGCACGACCCACGCGCGCCCGAGGGTTGCTGGAGCCATGGTCGTCGAGGATCGCAGGCGCTTCGATACTCTCTGATGCGATGATGGTCGGGGGGATGATGTGCTGCGACTCGGCTCGCGAGATGAGGTCGCTCATGGTGGCGTCGTCCAGGTCAGAGCCATAGTCGCTTTCGATGTCTCCTCCTAATGGTGCGGTGTGATTTTGAGATAAGTTCGCCGTCGCCATATCGAGGGCATTATCAATTCTATCGGTCGCGTCACAGTGAGAATGCTTAGTTGTGCGCTAAGGGGGATGTAATGGTCATGGAGAGGGCGCGCGCGCTTCAAAGTCCGACGCGTCTGAGCGCGTGTCACGAAAGTACATGCAGTATTTACTGTACACGTACAAATGATCCTTTACAATATTCTATGTCTATGGACTTTTGTGCTTTTCATCTACGCTATGTGCCCACATATACCGATGGGTATCTCAACTGCGCCGTAATCTTACGGACTTTAACCTCCCTCGCTCGCAAACAGGTATATCGCACCCATGCTCCAGCGGGCGATCGTAATCCTGATCCTCAATCACTCCCCATCCGCAAAGACCAGTCTGTCCAGCAGCGACTTTCGCCTCGCCATTCCTGTATCTTCCCATGACTCCATCATCTGTTGCTGATCCAAGATCTTCACCACCAGAACTGCCTCAAACGCAATACCCCGTCCGCCCTCCTATTCCTCCTAATCCTTGCTACCTTCACCGCGCCAACGCCTCACCCACTTCCTTCACCGTAGCCATCTCCGCCTTCTCCGCGTTCTTGTTCAACCAGCTGAGGTACGTCTGCCAAAAGATGGCGATGCATCCGGCGAAAATGTTCCGATTCTGCGGCGGGATGAAGGTGAAACTGAACGCCGTGACCGCGGGCCAGAGTTTCCTACACGACATCAATTCGATCAGCCTCAACCCCCCAGTACCCCATCCCATCGCACCCATAGTGAAGAGGCAAAGAGGGTTAAGAAACCTTACCAAGAATTCTTCCAACTAACCGGCACTGTCTCCACCACCCTCCTCCTCGCCTCCGCCCACGAACTCCCGCTCAACAAACACTGCATCCCGAAAAAATACGTATTGAACACGGGGGTAAAAAACGTCTGATTGACGACCACCTTCGTCACAATACTCAACACCTTGGAGCGATAATTGAAGTGGTTCCCCAGCCACAAAAAGTATTTGTATCCCGGGATGCTGATGAAGGCGGCGATGACGAGCGCGCGCAGGCCGCGGATGGGTTCGTAAGGCGTGTCCGAAGAGAGGGTTTGCGCGGAGAGGTCGCCGAGGAAGTAGATGATCAGGGAGGATTCGAATTGGATGAGCAGGGGCCGCCGGGTTTGCATGGCGGTGTAGGCTTTGAAGGGCCGGGTGAGGGGGGTCAGGAAGGCCCAGAAGGGGGTGGGGATCGTATGGTGGTGGTCGGCTGGGGAGGAGGAGGC
>Ga0058704_10000429_pt1 | contig 22117 bp, 21 predicted proteins | sample AgamicMgSfe_FD_71363 | JGI IMG/M metagenome (GOLD analysis project Ga0058704, IMG submission 71363) | Agave microbial communities from Guanajuato, Mexico - Mg.Sf.e | ecosystem: Host-associated > Plants > Phyllosphere > Phylloplane/Leaf | place: Guanajuato, Mexico | collected 2012-05-30
TCGTCGTCGCAGCCCAAGCGTCCGTTGGCGAAGCAGGAAGTGAAGGCGCCGTCCAAGTCAATCGCCGAGAAATATACCCGTAAGCCCGTGCGGCCCGTCACCGACACTGCAACTGTTATCGACCTACAAGACTCCGAAGGTGAGGTGCGACCGAAACGACGACTGTTGCAGGGACGAAGGCCTAGACGCTCGCCAGAACCACAAGTGCAGAAGCAGGCGATTGTCATCGACTCGGGTGACGAAGAGGCAGACTCCGACGTTGAGAGCGAGGAAGTCGAGGCCGAGCCGGCAGATAACGCGTTTGACCGGCGATTACTGAAGTTCTTGAACGAGTGCTCCGCGCGCGACATGGCAGACCTGACGGCACAACCAGAAGAGACCATCAAACTCGTCGTCGCCAACCGCCCATTCGACAGCTTGGATTCCATCCGCGCCGTGAGCCACGTGACGATTACAAAGTCAGGGAAGAACTCTAGGAGTCGACCAGTCGGGGAGAAAATCGTCGATCTCTGCCATGAAATGTGGAGAGGCTACGAAGCTGTTGACGAGCTAGTCGATCAATGTGCCGAACTCGCCAAGCCCATCCAACAAGCACTAAAGGGGTGGGGAGTCGGTGACGGTGAGGGCGAGCTACAGATGATGAACCTCGATGAGGCCCACGACTCTGGAATCGGCACGCCAGTGAGCTCCTGTCCATCTGATGACCAACCCGCATCGAAGAACAGATCAAAGGGTCGTTTCTTAGGCCAGCCGGACAGCATGAGCTCAGAAGTCACGCTAAAAGACTATCAGCTAGTGGGCCTGAACTGGCTGAACCTGCTGTGGTCGAAAAAGCTTTCTTGCATATTGGCGGATGACATGGGCTTGGGCAAAACATGTCAAGTCATCGCATTCCTCGCTCATCTCCAGGGTCTGTCCATGGAGAAGGTCCACATGGTTGTCGTGCCCGGCTCTACCTTGGAGAACTGGCTTCGGGAATTCGCCCGTTTCGCCCCCGACCTCCGCGTAGTCCCTTACTACGGCTCACAGACCGAGCGTTTCGAGCTACAAGCGCAGATACACGACGACTTCGAGAGTATCGATGTCCTCGTCACCACTTACGACATGGCGGTGAAGAAAGACGACAATAAGTTCTTACGCAAACTTGGCTGTGCTGTGTGCGTCTTTGACGAAGCGCATGCACTCCGCAATCCCAAGTCGGATCGCTATGAGCAGCTCATGCGTATCGACGCCGACTTCCGCTTGCTCTTGACGGGCACGCCGCTGCAAAACAACCTACAAGAGTTGGTGGCGATCTTGGCGTTCATCATGCCCGACCTGTTCGAAGGCAAACGCGAGGAGCTCGACTTCATCTTTAAGCACAAAGCGACTACTAAAGACGCCGATCACGCCGCACTCTTGTCAGCAGAACGCATAGCCCGGGCGCGCACCATGATGACCCCCTTTATCCTCCGGCGCAAAAAGGCGCAAGTCTTGGACCTGCCGGCGAAGCATAGTCGGGTAGAGTGGTGCGACCTAACCCCTAGCCAGATTACGTATTATGAACGGCTCAAGGATGAAGCGCTACAGCTGTACGCAGAGTCCGACACCAAGTCGAAGGCGCAAAAGGCCAAGGCCAGTTCTAACATTATGATGGCGTTACGAAAAGCAGCCATCCATCCGCTTCTTGCGCGGAATATCTACCACGATAAGAAGATCGAGAAGATGCAGGCTATCCTACAGAAGCATGAAGAATTCGGTAGCAACCGCCCTGATCAAGTCCGGGCATTCCTTATTGGCGAATCGCCACAAGGGTTGAGAGGCGGCGACTTTGGCTTACACCACTTCTGCACCGAACGGCCGTACATGCAAAGGTTTGAGCTTAAGCAACAGGAGTGGATGGACTCGGGCAAGGTCCAGAAGTTCCAAGAACTTGTCGGGTCGTATGCAGCGCACGGTGACCGCGTGCTTGTCTTTTCACAGTTCACAACGCTCATGGACATCCTCGAGGCCGTTTTGGAGACCATGGCAGTCAAATTCTTGCGTCTAGATGGTTCGACGAGGATGGACGTGCGACAAGACATGATCGACCAATTTTATACCGACACCTCGATCCCCGTCTTCATGTTGTCAACTCGCGCCGGCGGTGCGGGTATCAACCTCGCTTGTGCCAACAAGGTCATCATCTTCGACTCGGGCTTCAACCCGCAAGACGACATTCAAGCGGAGAACCGTGCACACCGTGTGGGCCAGACGCGCGAGGTCGAGGTCGTTCGTTTGGTGACGAGGGGCACCATTGAAGAGCAAATCCACTCCCTAGGCGAGTCGAAGCTGGCTTTGGATGAAAGGGTCGCTGGTGAAGGTGCTACTACAGCGGATGAGAAGCAGGCGGAGAAGCAGGGCGAACAGATGGTGGAGAACATGTTGAGGGAGTCGATGCAAATGAAGGGAAGTGGGATGAGCAAAGGCACGACTGATGGAGATCTCAAAGACGCTTTCAAGACGGGGATGGAGAGGTCGGGGGTCAAGATTGCTTCGAAGCAGGCTCGGTATTGAATGGGTTTGTGCATAGGTAGTGAACAGCGTTGGAGAGATCATGCCAGTGCACGGGCTATTACGTTGCACGGCAGCTGCCTCGTGGGGACGAACAGGCTGACAAGCGACGGGAGGGATTCATTGTTACAAAAGAAAGCGTCGCGTGATTTGTTGTAACCGATCAACGGCAATACTCTGCAATCGAGTCTGGTCTCACGACACACGTAAGATTGAGAGACTCCAACTTGAGTGGCGAGATCAAACTATCTCAACTGCATCTTCCGCATTCACATTCACTCCATCACTACCGCCAGATACCGCACTTTCGAACAACTTCATCGCGTCGTCGTTCTGCTTTTGCAAATCCGCATTGTTTGTGAAGGCGGCGGCGCCCGCGAAGAACTGCTTCATCTTGGTGGGGTCCTCGTGCATGCCATCCTCGGCATAGGCATACACCCGACCGAACTTCCGGGCGATATCCACGACCTCCTGGGAGCGTGGCCGGCGGGTGGTGTCGTAAGCGGCAAAGGCGGCGTCGATGTGGGAAGGCGTGGTGACTTTCGAGAAGAGGTGATCGAGGACCGCGGCGTCTTCTAACGCCTGAGCCGCACCGTTCCCGGCGAAAGGTAGACCTAATGTCACGAATGAGCCACAATCGATTCGAAGAGGGCTGGGAAGGGTAACGTACTAGCATGTGCAGCGTCTCCAATCATAGCTACCCTGCCGCGGTAGTAAACCGGCGCATGGTCGTGATCAGCGGCGGTCCACGACGCGCTGGTGTCCTTCGCCACCATCCGCACAATCCGTTGCGCATCCTCGCTGTAGTCGCTGTACAGCTCGGGATCCAGATCAGGCGCCTGACCGGACGCCGCGAATTTCGCGCCTCGCACAGCGACACCGGCACTCAACCTCGTGCCCTTGTTGAGTGGGATGCAGTTGACGTGACCGCGGGGGCCAAGCAGGATCGGGACCGTCTGTGTCCACTTGGGGTTGATATGCTGCCGTGCGAAATCCGCAGAGACCATGGTTCGATAGATTTGCCAGCCTTCGTGGTTCTTGGGCTCGGTCGCGGGATGGTCGGGCCCGAGGATGTACGACCGCGTGGTACTGTGGACACCATCCGCGCCCAACATACAATCCGCATGTGCCTCCTCGCCGTCCTTGAACTTGATCCGGACTCCCTCCGCGCTCTCTTCAATCGTGTCTAACCTCTTGCCGAAGCTGATGTGTTCGCGCGGCACCAACGCCAGTAACCCGTCCAACAAGTCCGCCCGGCTCACCGTCTTCCTCCCTTTGGCCTTGCCCAGCTCCGCCACCAGCTCGCCCTGGTTCGGCCCTTGTGCCAGGATCACCTCGGTCGACATGACCTGCTCCTCCTCGCCCATGTTCAGCGCTTTGTCAAAGTACGTCTGCCGGACTTCGGGCCCGATGAGTGCCATGGCTTTGATGGCGTTCATGTGCAAGGCCAGGCCGGCTCCGACATCCTTGTACTCGGGGACGGACTCGTAGATGTGGAAGTCGATGTGTGATTTCTTCTTCAGGCCGGCCGCCAGCGCCAGACCCGCGATTCCACCACCTACGATTGCGATCTTGACTTTCCGTTGCTCGTTTGCCATTGTGTTGAAGCTGTCGGATGGAATGGAAGGGAAGATGAAATAGCAATACGACCTACGTTATCATTTTCGAGACTACTGGCCGTTGATTTTAGATGTAATTGAGTATAATGTCGGACTGTACCTGCAGGAGTAGGACGTCATGAAGTCAGATCGCCGGACCGAAATGCGTGTGATTCAAATTTTAGATTAATATTATTGTATAGCAGTTCCAAGCTCGCGATGAGATGACGCCAGATCACGGTTACATAGGTAGGAAAGACGCAGTAGGTGCCATGTTTGCGAGTACATTATGTATCCTTTCACTATACGCATGTCATGGCCAGACCTGCTCAACGCTCCTCATCGCCAAATCGTGTCTGTGTTCAGTATTCTGCTTAAAGTACAGTACAAATAACGTCGTTGAGACGCTGAGGGAACGAGATGCGACTCGATGATCTACTCGTCATGGTTTCGATGCCTCAAGCTTCCGATCCGCTTCTTCAGACTGTCGCCTGCCGCTCGGATGCTCACTGTGCGTTTGACCGTGGCATCGTTGTCGTGGGATCTGGCGTAGTTGGCCAACTCGGCGTCGACATACTTGCCATCGCCGCCGGCGATCTCCACCGGGTCGCGAGCGTCCAGGGTGCCTTTGCGCTGGGCGTTGTGGTAGTCCTGCTTGATATGTGCACGGTCTCCCATCTCGATGCCGCGATCGTCAATCTTGTGGGCTTGGAAGGCCCGGTCAAGCGAGAACGTCGGCTCGGATTGTCCCTTGAGATCTTCCGGATCGTAGTCCTGAGCGGTGTGAGTGATTTGGAAATGTTGCGAACTGATCTCTACACATACCTTGCCCGCCCAACGCTTGTATCCAGGGTCGTCACCGCCGGCCTCTCGCATCATGTCCGCACCCTCCTCATACTCGTATGTTCTGCCAAGTTGGTCTGGGACACCAGGAGGCATCTGCGCCACCCCATCGAGAGGCTTGTGCCGCTCGAGCGCGTCCTTAATGTTTTCACGAGGAGTCGCCTTCAGGGCCTCTTGGTTGCTCGTCTCCAATGCCGCGATGGGCGCCGTCTTCGAATCCATGTTTCTGGCCAGCAACGCGGCGTCGTACGGACCCTCGTGATGGTAAGCACGGCCTCCGAGCGCGGGGTCCAGTCGATCGATCTGGTCAGCACCAGGGAGCTGGCGCTTGTTCAGGTGCGGCGAGCGATGGGCCTTCCTGCTGTCACGCCTAATGACATCGAGAGGCTTGTGGCTGTTGTCGCCGGGATAGCGCTCCCGGAGCGAGCTGGTCCGGCGACGGTTGGGACCGCTGCCGCCGACGCTGGGACCTGCCGTCACCTCGTCGTAGGCCGGCGGTGAGCGGGTGGCGCTGCCGGACGAACGCTGGGGGGCGTCGGCACGGTAATCCGGGAAACGCTCGTGAGATCCACCCGCACTGACTTGACGGGTGTGGGTGTTGACGCCGCTCTTGGCGGGGGAAGCGTGGCGTGGGGATGATGAGTCGCGGAAGGGGTTGTTGGAGTTGAGGGTCGAGTTGGTCGGGGACGAGGGAGTGTCTGTTCTGGGTGCGAAGGTGCTGCCGAAGTGTGTCCCCAAACCCGTCTCGGCCGATGGCTCTGGAGCATTCATCGGGTCGATGAGATGGGCTTGCGCCTGAAAATTGTCAGAGGTTATTGCAAGCGGGGACTAAAGCTGTCTCACCTCTTTCGAGCTCGGTGCTGCCATGGTTTGTCGAGGGGTCGCCGGTATGGACAGTGTGGATGGTGAGGGAGAAACGGTGATGTGGATGGGAGAGGTGATATGGAAGTAATAATTCGTGACGCGACCCGACCTCCACCCGTACGTCACCGTCAGCATCGACCACATACAGCACGTGCCTCGTACGACTTATTATCACCTCATGCAATAATCACAACAACGAACAACAACTCTCGACAATTGAAATCGTCGACGAACAGCCTACCGCCGCGGACAACGACTCGCCGTCCACGATACGACTTCATCCATATCTTTCCAATCTAACGTCAACAACCACATATCCCTCCTCGCCTATAGGTACTCGAGCCCGACCATCACTATGGCTCTGGTCGACTACTCTGATTCGGAAGATGAGGGCGCATCCTCTGCACCAGCTCCTCCAGCGAAGAAGCGCAAAGTCGGCGACAGCGATGAGCTTCCCCCTCTGCCGACCGCGTTCCATGACCTGTACTCGTCAACCGTGAGGACGTCGACACAAGATGACCCGTCGTTGCACGCCGGACGTGAGCGAGTCACGCCGCATGCAGAGGGTCATTGGCCCACGCACGTTTACCTCGAGTGTAAGTGGCGTTCCTATTGTGTGTATGCCTGTCCGGGGCTGATCCGTGGGAGGGCATCCCCAACCCGCAGAGGCAAACCTACTGTCATCGCTCATCTCGGATCCACGTGCAAGTGAAACGAAAGGTGTAGCACACGTTGGTGAGGTGCACAGTCTGCTGCACAACGAGCTAGGCGTCTCTCTCCCATTGCACATCTCTCTATCTCGCCCTCTTGTGCTCAAGACGGAGCAAAGAACACCTTTCCTGGACCATCTCAAGCAAGCCATCACTGCTAGCGGTGTGTGGCAGTTCACGGTCACGCCCGAGAAGGTGGTCTGGCACCACAACGAACATGGGGTCCGCTGGTTTCAAGTCGTCAGCCTGCAAACGCCCGCGAAAGGTGAGCTGCGGAAGCTGTTGAAGGGATGCAACGACTGCGCTCGCACATTCGGGCAACCGCTACTTTACGGTGCATACGACAAGCGGGCAGAGACGAAGCGTGGAGATGATCCGTTCCATATCAGCATTGCTTGGACGCTACGTGAAGGAAATCGAACGCCAGCATCCAAACACGACCCGGAGAATGATGTCGGTTCCAATGGCCACAACAATCAGTGGCGAAATGCCTTCCACATCAGCTTCACCGAAGTGAAAGTTAGGATTGGCCAGGACGTCACTGCTTTGCCACTCGGCGCTGATCGGACCACGAAAGGGCTGTTCACCTGAGTATATACCAGCATCGAGCGCGTTTCACTTTCCAGACAGGACGATTTGAACTTCGGGTGCATGCAATTACACTTATGACGTCAAGGCGGCAGGAAATTCCGATCGTTCACATACTGTTGTAACCGTACAATCTGGTCGTGAACCTACACGGACGCGTTAGGTCTGCGTAGGCATGTCCACCTTCGCCCGCGTACTCGTCGCGTCTTCCGCGCGCCAAAAGCTCGTCACCGTCTTTTGTTGAGTGTAAAACATCATGCCCGGCTTGCCGTAAAAGGTACTCGCGCCTCCACCCGCGACGGACTTTTTGTTGCCCGTGAAGCTGAACATGGGGAGTGGGACGGGGATGGGCACGTTGATCCCCACTTGACCGGCTTCGATCTGCTTCTGGAATTTTGTCGCGGTCGAGCCCGAGGTCGTGAAGATGGCGGTGCCGTTGCCGTACTCGTTCGCGTTGATCAGCTCGATGGCGTCGTCGAGGGTAGGTACGTTGAGGCAGACCAGGACCGGGCCGAATATCTCCTCCTTGTAGCAGGTCATGTCTGCGGTCACGTTGGCGATGATAGTTGGGCCGATCTGAGGTGGGAGGTCAGCTTGTTGGGATCAGAAACAGTCGGTCATCCCTCACCCAATTGCCGTTCGGGTACTTCTCCGGCTTCTGGCCTCGGCCGTCCAACACAATCGTCGCCCCCTCCTTCTCAGCGGTGGCGATCAATCCCTCGATCCTTTCCTTCGCCTGAGGGGAGATCACTGGACCGAGGTCGGCACCCTTTTCAAACCCGCCGTTCATACTCAGGTTCTTGGCACGCTCTGCAAGCTCCGGGGCCCAGTCTTTGGTTTCGCCGATCAACACCAGCGTAGACAAGGCCATGCACCGTTGGCCTGCAGCACCAAACGCGGCACCCGCGATAGCATTCAGAGCATGGTTCTTGTTGCAGTCCGGCAGCACTGCGGCGTGGTTCTTCGCGCCGAGGTTGGCCTGTACCCGCTTTCCGTTCGCCGAGGCGCGTTGGTAGATATACTCGCCCGCTTTGTTGCTACCCACAAAGCTGATGGCCTTGATCCTGGGCTCATCAAGGATAAAGTCCACGGTTTTGGCCGCGCCGTGAATGACGTTGACCACACCCGGCGGGAAGCCAGCCTTCTCCGCCAACTCGGCAAGGATCATCATGGCACCCGGATCGCGCTCGGAAGGCTTGATGATGCACGTGTTGCCGCAAACGGTGGCGATGGGGATGGTCCAAAGCGGAATCATGGCTGGGAAGTTGAACGGGCAGATCGCCGCTACGACACCCAGCGGCTCCTTGTAACTTCTCGTCTCCATGTCTTTCGACACCTCCAACACCTCGCCCTGCATCTGCGTCGTGATCCCGCAGGCCGTCTCGGCGACCTGCAGCCCACGCAGCACGTCACCTCTCGCATCGGCAAACGTCTTGCCTTGCTCGAGGGTGATGCTCGCCGCGAGCCTGTCCCAGTGTTCCCGAATCAGCGCACAGTATTTGAACATGATCTGCTGCCTCGCCAACAGACTCGTGGCCTTCCATGCTGGAAAAGCCTTCTCCGCGCTATCAACAGCAGCTTTCAGCTCGGCGTCGGTGGACTGCGGGACACGTGTGACGAGGTTGTTGGTCGCCGGGTCGTAGAGGTCAATCCACTGGGTGGCTTGCGAGGGGTGGAATTGGTTGTCGACAAAATTTTGGGTGTCGAGCGGTTGCTGGATTTGTTCGTGTGTAGTGGGGTATTGCTCGGGTGAGGTGGCGGCGGTCGTCGTCGCGGCTTGCAGGTGAAAAGTGGTGGCGTGCAGCCTTCGCACCGCCGCCGCCGCCTTTTGCGAAGGTTGTGAGTGGCATGTTCGGGGAGCGGTCGCAACGGGGCGGAGGGCGAGGATCTGCAACGTCCTGCCGGAGATGGCTCGTCTGACTGCCATTGTGATGGTTGGGGAGAGAAGGAGGAAGACCTACATCTTGCGGATATAAAGCGGTACTGTCGCCGGTTAAGCTGCTCGTCTTCGGCTCTCGGTGAGATGATGAACGGTGGAGCTTCTCCGCAAACCGTCGCCGCCGAAACTCAAGTCTGGGCCGAGGTAGTACACAATGTATGTAATAAAGGTTTCTCTTCCATCTGCAAGACAGCAACATTTGGTGAACCAAAGTCAACCGCGCATGGCTATAGATCTCACCTAAGCTACCAAGAACATCCCCCTCACACGACCTTAAAGATACAGTAGATCTCTCCGTATCCACACGAGCGACACAACCCAGCAAATCTGCACATCTCTACTGCTCGTCCTTCACCGAGCTCCTCGTCGTCCGCTTGTTCACCTCGTCCTTGGCCTGGTCGGCGCCACTGGCCACCGCATCCGCCACCTGATCCTTGGTCCTTTGCGCCGCGTCCTTCGCCTGCTGTGCCTTGTCCTTGACCTGCCCCTTGGATGGAGCGGCGGTGCTGCCTGCGCCCAGAGCGCCGACGAGGAGGACAAGAAGCGTGAGGGCACCGACACCGAGAGCACCAGCGACCTCGGGCACGAAACGCACAGCCTCGACCGGGTCACGCTTGGCGATCTCGACAAAAAGCTGGAACTTCTCCCTCATGTAATAGACTGGGTCGTCCATGAAGCTCAGGTCCATGGGACTCTTGGGCTCCGTCTTCTCGTCTTGCTTGGGCTTGTTCTGCTCCTCCTCGGCCTTCTCGACGGAAAGCTTGACGTCGAAGGTTTCTCTCTGCAACGCCTCGGCGTCTGCGACGGAGTGGCCGATGTAGATGTTGTCGAACAGAATGTCGTTTTGCATGGTCCACAGCTCGAAGCCGATCTGCTCGTCGTTAACACTATATCACACGTCGCGCGGAACTCATACGTACACCACCAACAGGCTCAAAGTTCGCCGGAGCGTGGTCTTCAAAGTAGTCTGGGTTTGCAATCTTGCGGGGCGCCCACACACCCTTGTAGGCCGGGTTGTCAATCATCGGTGCCGTCCACTTGCCCTTGAAGTCGGGGTTACGCTTGGTCGGCTTCTCCCACGGACCACAGCCGGACGCCTCCTCACACTTCGGGTTCGGCACCATCGGTGGGACCCAATCGCCGTCCTCCTCATCATCCCAGTCCTCCGGCTTCTCAGCCTCTGGGTCTGGGATCATGGTGGGTTCGTTCTCGAGCCAGTCCGCCGGCTTCTCGGCCTCCTCGTCGACAACCTCGAACGGCGCGTCCTCATCCCAGTCCGCTGGCTTCTCTGCGGCTGGGTCGGGCATGCGAGCCTCCTCGACCCAATCGGATGGCTTCTCATCCTTCGCGTCATCAATCTCCTTCTCCGGGTTGACGGAAGGAGTGAAGTCCTCGAGGAGCGAGCCGTTCTTGACACTGCCGCCGTCGATCTTCATCTCGAAGGTTTGGTCTGGGCGGACGATGAGGGTGTAGAGGGAAGTGGTCTTGGTGATGCGGGCAGCGGGCGGGGCCTTGAGGTGCTTCTCCTCGTACTCGCCCGTCTTCGGGTTCTTATGACGGAAGATGAAGTGGACCTTGTTCGTGGAACCGCACTTGTCTGGGCCGAACATGATGATGTAGGGTGAAGCGTTGGAGAACTCGTCGGATTGGAGGGCCTTGTTGTCCTGGAGGAGCTTCATGTAGGCGCCGCCGCACTCGAGACCGGCCTGGAGCTTGACCTCGTATTGGACGACAAGAGTCTCGTCCTTGTTGGAGATGGCCTTTGGGAACTTGGCGGAGATGGCGTGGTGAGCGGCCTTGTCTTTAAGCACGAGACCCTTGTCGCCCGAGATGCCGCGGAGGACGGTGGGCTCCTCGACATTCCACGTTCCCACGTACTGCCACTCTTCTTCGGTGTTCTCCTTCTTCGCGTGGGAAGCTTGCCATCGTGATTCCCAGTCGTCGGTGAATTGCTCGAGGAAAGGAGCTTTGAGGGTGGTGGGCTGTGTGATGTGTCAGCTTCAAAATCAGCTGTGAGAGCAAGCTGCCTACAGTGAAGGTTGGTCGGTCGATCGCAGACGAGGTAACCGACTCGACGACAGACGCTGCCGAGCTAGACGCCTCGGTGGCGGCGGAGCCTACACTGGAGCTGGCATCCTCCAGGTTGTCGGCGACGTCTGCTCGCGCAATGGCAGCGTAGCAGCCCAGGGCGAGGAGGGCGTTGACATGCATGGCTGTGTATTGCACCGAAGGAAGTACAAGAGTGGTTAAAGGAGTGTTGGAAGAGTCGAGGAGAAGAGGGGTGATGTGTTTAAAAAGTAGTTGTTACGAGTCTCGAAAGGCCACTTGGTCGTATTGTGAGGAGCTTGGAGGTTAGCTTCACTCTACATTGTCCCGTAGCGTGGTCTTGGCAGGGCCGGCCGTCTCCTCCCCGCGCTTTCAACCTCTCATGATGATCATGACCTGTCTACAGTGTATCGTTACACACATGTGTGCGAAATACAGGTTGGGAAAGAAACACTGGCACCCTCTGTTATCAAGACTACATATATACCTTGGCGTCTCATCGTACGGGTAATAACAAGATGCACTTTGTAAACGCCCGCCTATTCGACCGGACTGCCTCAGGGGCACACCGAAGCTGCACACTCCTTTCTCCCTCAACTCGTAAAACCTTTCCGAAGGCTTGACCCATTCCCAGGTGAGTGCACCATCTCGATACCAATGACACGAGCGTGGTTCCCTCCTCCGCGTGTCCGAACGTTGACCTCTGGTTTCGCCCATGCATCATCGAAACCTCGGTTGAGAAACATCAGGCGCAGGCTGTCGCGCATACTCTCCTCATACGCTGGCGACGACATCAAGGTACTCGCAAGCCTCGTCGAGGCCTTGAACGAGGGTAAGTCCATGCGCTTCCAACGTGAGACAGCATTGTCGTGCGGCACTGTCCGGGCTTGTGGTAGGAGATGGAGGTCAGTGATGCACCCGGGATAACAGATCTTGCTGTTGAGGACCGGTGGTTCCATCGGTCCAATGGGGTCCAGCACCTTTCCATCATGTCAATATCGCTTGTGTACGATGAAGCTTTCCCGGAGCGCAGCTAGGAGTTACAAGGTCCATCTTCGGAACGTGTCCCGAGTGCTCTCCTTTCTCCTCATCCAGTTTCGTTTCCTATCGCATTCCCTCACGCCACGAGACTATCGTCTTCGTCCACGCACTTGTTTTGCTATTCTGTTTGAACGTCGAGGTTTCTCAGCCATGCTGCCTTGTGTCCTGTCACTGCGCCCGTTCTTGCTCGCTCGGGCGCGATTATTTCCTCTAGCGCCTGCTGACGGGGCAATGATAGGTGGACGTTCGGAGCTACGCTCATCGACCACAAGGCGCTCTCGTCTTGCAGAGGTCATCGAATCGGGCGAAGTCAAGGGATTGGGCTTATCCGAAGCCGTGGAGAGTTCGGCGTGCATCGCGACGCCAGTGGGAGGACTTGGAAGATATGGTGAGGATTGCTGAGTGTGCCAATTGGCGGTGCGGAGGGCGAAACTGAAGGGGATGCCGTAATTCTTCATCTCCTCGTCCGTAGGCGCGATCATCCTCACAGCCTCACTTCGGGCGAACTCCAAGACGTCGGGCCACATGAAGTCTCCGGGCGCGTCCCCATCCCGACCCAACCCTTTCCACGCATCATCGATGGCCATGACGAGCTCACGGATGTTCATCTGGATTTCCTGCGGATACATGTCGACGAGCGCTGAAAGGTTGATGTTTTGACGCAGATCCCTGTGCAAGTTCGCAGTGCTGTTTCCAGAAGTGAACCCCCTTTAGCGCGCGGAACAGCCCGGGCCGAAGCGTGCGTGCGCCTACAACCACGATACATAGGAACCTAGGTACGTAGGTAGGTATACATGTGTTGTTGTACCTGTCACGAAACATATCAGCGGCTAGATGTCTCGACATGTAAGCGCCCAGCACTCCTCTGTGTTGGCTAGCGACAGATATGATTATATGTTAGGCATGGTTCTCGTTGCGACCGGTGTCTCTTGGAGACTACTGTACTTGAGTCTCCCCCTCTGACGCTGGCATGGAACCTTCCACCATCCCGGATCATCTGCCACGGAATGTCGCTCTCATCTTGCGCTTCGAGGGCTCTATCGCTCACACACTACCATGGCCCGATGAGCTCCATAGCGGGATCCTCCTCGCCCGTGACGACTGCAACTTGGGCGAAGACGACGCCGACGAGCACGGCACGCCAACGCCCAGCCGGCCGTCTGCACGATTGTGCTTTGCCCTCTGCGATCAGATCCGTTTCGGGTCTCGAGAGGAACGCATCGAAGTACGGCTTCCATCCACCGGCGGCATCAGTCGACTGCATTTCAGCATCCGGTTCGTGGGTAATTCCAACCTCTGGATGGTACAATGTCACAGTCGAAACGGCGTCGTGGTCAATCGAGTTGTGCTGGACAATTTGACTTTACCATTCTGGACGCTCAACCCGTTGGAAACAAACACTATTGTTGCTGCCTACACCCGAATCGAAGCCACCGTCTTCGGTCGGCCGTGGACCGAAGACGCCATCTTTCGGTACGCTAGGGCTTCTCGTCGCTCACCGCCCGACACTCTAGAAGCATGGCGTCGTTCCGAGTCGGGGGATGCCAATACTAGCAGCTCCTCAACCGCATCACTTGTACAGTGGCTGAAGGACTGCGACGCAGATGACAACCCGTCGAAGTACATTGTTCTGTGTCAGCCAGAGTGGCGACTACCTTGGTCACCCAATGCTTGGATTGCAATTCATGCTCCTACAGCTCGCGCACATGCAGCGACGCGTTTCCTGGAGCATGACAGAGACAACTTGCGAGCGTTCTATGTCCGCTGCAGAATACTCAAGGTAGCCCTCTGCATCCGCTATTGCGCCTAACGTCCCGCTGATAGCCACGATTTAGCACCCCAACCTGATGTCGCTTGTGACAATCGAGACGGACCAGAAGCGCGATCCGCTACCGATACAGGAATGTGCTCCCGCCGTTTGCTCTCTCGATCGGGGACTCTCCCTACATCACGCTGCGGCCGCGACTCGTCAAATGGTAGACTTGCTCAACTACCTGTACCAGGAAGGTGTTTGTCATGGTTGTATCCAGGGAAACTTCATCACATATCCGGCTGTCGCGGACAACCCTGAAGGCACGTTTCAAGTCAAGCTCAACGGGCTCTGGCTACGCTGGTTCCAACAACAGTCGAGGCGCCTCGCAGGCCACGACTCGCCGCGTAATATGCAGCCGACGGACTCTGACTTCAGGCAAGATATCAATGCGGCTGGCGGAGCTCTTGCTAGAGCTCTCAGCATCACGGATCCATTCATGCCACCTCGGGATGATGGCGTTGTGGATCTGTCTCAACTCGACACACCTCACGATCCTCTACTACACAAAGTGTTGCATTTGATGACAGGTACCAACGGAGGGAGCGTCTCCGATCTTCACGAATATTTGACTCAATTCTGCGCTGGAAATGATGCACCCCCATTCTTGGAAACAACTTTAACTAGAGAGACCACGGTCATTGTTCAGAGGAGAAACGAGATCTTGTTACTCACGAACGACCTCGTGGTCTTGTGGGAAAGAATGATACGATACGGCGTCTTCCGCTCTACGTCTTCACAACGTCATCTGGAGACTTTGGATGAGCTACGCGCCTATTCGGCCGACTTCATGCCACGGAAGAGGTTCCAAGCGATGGTCAGAGTGTACGGTGATCATCTTTTACAGCTTCGCACAGCTTTACACGATCTTCCGACGTCCTCCGCGAAAGAGCTCTCGATCAGACATTCCCTCCCCATTCCGTGGCTACACATTTGTGGAATGGTCAATCTTACGAGATTGCTTGAGATTACGGGGACGCGGTTTGACGAAGAGATACCTGCTGAATGTACGATTGAGGTGCGAGGGTGGGAGAGACATGAAGGTCTCTACGTAGATATAGACTGGTTCCGGCAACGAGAGGGCATGGAGATCATCTGTGCACAGCTTACCCTGCCGCCCCCGTCAACCATGACCGAGCAAGCTCGCAGACTCAAAAGCTACGGTCACACGGACCACGTCTTATTCTCGACGGAGCTCCCGTGGACGAGCATCGTCGTGTTTAAACGCTCCGATCTTCAAGCGATGTGGGAGCCTTTCTGCGAGAGACAGTTGGGTTCGGATCAGGCCCCGGAATGGTTGACTCTGGAACAATCGATTGTCATGTGCCAAGATCACGGTCTGGTCAAGTTGCAAGCAGCCATTGAACAATTCAGCAAATCAAGGGCGAAAGCTGCTCCGAAATCCTACGTCCTTGAAGATTTGCACGGTCGACGACCACAATATTCCTACGGGAGCGATACAAGTGTTGCGACCGATTCAGGCGATGACCAGTTGGCGTTCAAGAGGAGGAGGAGGTAGTTGTCGCTACAAATTCGTGTTAGCTGGCCCGTTGGGCGGCTTTCACTGAAAGTCATGACGCTCCTAGGCCGCGACGATAGGCTTGGTTGTTACGTCGTGACTTGCAAGCACAGTACTTGCTGGTTCAGCTATTATGAGCCCGTGTTCGTGCGACATATTACCTGACAATCCCAAGCTCTTCGTGCAGACATGCTCAACGGAAAGACAGCGGTGATAGAGCTCGAGACTGGCCGGACGTGGTCATGCTGCCCTTGACGCTGATCGCTTGGCACGCAACTTTACTAGAGCTCAGCCTCCCCATAAGCTCTCACAGGCTAGAGTGCGAAGGTGGTATTACTTGGAGATCGAACCTGGGTTTCGTGTTGGTTTAGATGGATTGTTTGAAGTGTACAAGTTGGTATTCTTCCCGTACCTTGGCCCGACCTCCTATCGTTGCGTAGAACGTATCGTCAGACACCGGTCCTCAGCCTGAGCGTGGCCTTCGCGCGTCGCATGCGAACGTTCCAGGCTCAAGAATCAAACCATAAGGCAAGGACGGTCAGCCGCCGAGTGCTGGTCGACAGCACTCGCGAAGATCGCAGTCCTATCATCGAGAGGTGCTTCGAAGGCCCCGCCCATTGGCAAAAAGTGAGGCGAGCACGGCAAGCGTTGCGAAAGCAGTCGACGCCGCGAAAGCGTAGCGAATACCGTCGTAGTAAACACCTCGAACGAGGCCTTGCACTGCTGGTGGCAGCTTTCGAAGTGCAGTCACTGAGTGACGGACCTCGTCAATGACCTGTGTCCGTCTCTCGTCAGCATGAGCTTCCTCTGATCGATCCAGGTTGATTGCCTTTTCATTTTCCCCAATCTCTGCCAACGCTGACGGTAGTCTTCTGTTCAAGGTGGTCTGCAAGATGGCAGAAGTAATGGCCACGCCCCATACTGTGCCCATCGATCGGATGAGGTACGTCGTCGAGGCGGAGACTGCGTGATCTGCAATTATTAGTGGATTGGTTCATGTACTTTAGCGGGGATCATACCATCGTGGTCAAAGGTGGCAAGGTTGGTGAAAAGCGTGGCAGGGTAGATGATGCCTTGACCGAGATTGGCGGGAAATGTAAAGACAAAGTACTTCCACGCCGGCTCGGACGCGCCGAGTGAGGTTACCAGAGCATTCCCGAAAGCCAAGCATACCGCACCGATACGAACAAGCATGATGAGTCGTCCGTACCGGGACATCACGTAGCCAGCAACAAGACCGCCAAGCGGAGTTGCGAGAGAAGGGATGGCCAATCGAGCGCCCGCTTGTGTTGCTGAGTCGTCCAAGACCACTTGGAAGAAGAGTGGCAACATGAACAAGTACTGGCAATGTCAGCATCGAGGCATGTCTACTGGACATGAGAGTAGTACCGCATAAGCAGAGATTCCCGCACACAGGTTGGTCAATTGAACGACGACCGACAACGGTCTCCCAAGCAATCGTAGCGGAATGACAGGCACAGCACTCGTCCTTGACTCGATGACGAAGAACAGGACGAGTAGCAAGGCGCTTCCGGTCAGAGACACGATCACCCAAGGACTGCTCCAAGGCAACTGGTTACCGCCCATGCTGAGGCCCAGCAGCTGGGCGGAGAGCGCCGTCACCAAGACCAAGGCGCCGAGAAAGTCGATTTTCTCCCAGATCTGCTTCGTGGAGCGTGTCGTGCTGCTCAAGCCGGGCTGGTTGCAGATCACATACCAGCCCAGAACTAAAGCGGCCGCAGAGATTGGAACTTGCAGTAAGAAACACCAACGCCATCCAATCTGGTCAGCGATAGCACCACCGAACGAGGCACCAGCGATTGCCCCAAATCCTACATGACGGTATCAGCTAATTTCTGCAAGGTACGTTTGTTGGACCTACCCAGCGTAGCGTTCTGCGCGGCTTGCCACATCCCCCTTTGCCGGAAGGGTATCAGGTCGGAATTGATGATCGTTGCCATGGTCATCAAGCCGCCACCACCAAACCCCGTGAGTGCCCGGCTGAGATTTAGCGTAATGATATCCTTGGCGACGGCGCAACCCAAACAACCTGCGGAGAAGGTGATGGTGGATACGAAGAAGCATATCCGTCGTCCAAGAATGTCCGAAAAGCGGCCATACAGAGGTTGAAAGGCAGTGGTGGTGACGAGGTAGGATGTGGTCAACCAGGAGGCCGTGTTGGCGGCGTCAAAGTCTGAGCTGATGATTCCATAAGTGGCAGCAGTGATTGTGCCATCGAAACCACACAAGAACACGTTGGCGAAGATGGCCAACTCGATCCAGAGAAATGCACGGCCGGGCTTCCAATCGTCTGATTTCAACAACGGGCTGGTTTCGGATGGCGGGACTTCGACGTCGTCGGGATTTGCTCTCGGATCAGAGTCCATCTTGTCGAGTCGATGTGTTTTCCTCGGTTCTGTGGAAGAAATGTCGTGCAAAGCCCCTCTCTGCGAGCACGCCATCCTCAGTACTTTTCACAGCTGCGTCTGAACATCACAACTTCCACCGGTCATGGCCTTGACAATACTCTTTCTTTTGCTCATTCCGGCCGTCTTCGCCGACTGGCAATACCGCTCCAGGAGTGATCTGTCACCACCCAGACTGAACATCACCATCCCCGCGGGTGAAGGCATCGAGCAAGGCTTCTTGTTCATCGCGCCCTTTGCGGGACTTTCAGACACTCCGACCGAGCAGCATGGCCCACGACAAGCCGGGCCGTACATTTTTGATGGCGACGGCGAGCTCGTCTGGTCGGGATACGGGTACTATAGTATCTGGTCGACGAACTTTCAAAGGGTGAACTGGCAGGGTCGGGACGTGCTCGCTTGTTTTGAAGGTGACCACAATCCGAACTACGGGCACGGCCATGGCCACATTACCATTTTGGATCAACATTACGATACTGTGCGCGAACTCCGCGCCGGTCGCCACAAGATCAGCGACAAGCATGAGTTTCAAGTCATCGATGGGGAGACGGGACTTTTGCAGATATATCAACCGGTGCCCATGAACCTTTCCGACTACGGCGCCGTCCCTCGGCAGCAGTGGATCGTTGATGCTACGTTTCAGGGTATTCATACCTCCTTCACTTCAGAGATGCATGACTGACACAAACAGAGATCAACATCGCTACCGGCGAGGTCTTGTTCGAATGGTCGAGCCTCGACCACGTCTCACCTGACGAAAGTGTATTGCCCATCAACCCTGGCCGAGCAGGCTCGGGATACAACAGCTCCGACGCATGGGATTATTATCACATCAATTCGGTCGATAAGGACGAGAATGGTGATTATCTGATCTCCGCTCGAGACGCCTGTAGTATTCACAAAATCAATGGCTCAGACGGTTCCATCCTGTGGCGGCTTGGGGGTAAGCGTAGCTCCTTCAAGCTGGAAGATGGTGTCGACTTTTGCTTCCAGCATCATGCTCGCTTCCTCACTCACGACGAGGATTCAGTCACAATCAGCCTCTACGATAATTCCGCACACGGAAGTGAGTCAGGCGGAGGGCACGTCGTCCGCACAGCTCGAACGAGCAGTGGAAAGATCTTGAAGCTGAACACCACGAGCATGATCGCATCGTTGGTGCAAGCGTACTACCCTCCCGATGACCTCTTGTCGAAATCTCAAGGCTCGACGCAAGTTTTACCCACCGGCAACGTCCTCGTCAATTGGGGTTCCGAGGGAGCCATGACAGAGTTTCTTCCAAATGGAACGGCCATCTTCCACGCATACATGGACTCGGGAGATCTTGCGACAGGCGTCCAAAACTATCGCGCGTTCAAATATGACTGGACTGGACTTCCAAACGAGGAACCTGCCATTGCCGCATACACCGACGGCGGTGAGGTTATGGTCTACGTGAGCTGGAACGGCGATACCGAGACGAAGATTTGGCGGTTCTACAGTGACGAGATCAGCCTTGGAGAGGTTGCACGGAAGGGCTTCGAATCTGTCTTTACCTTTAACAGATCGACTGTCAGTGAGGTTCATGCCATGGCCGTTGATGGGACCGGCGATGTGATTGGGACGACAAGACCGACAATAGTACGACCGGCGGTGTATCCTGCAGTTGAGGACGCGTCGAGCGTGATGTTGAGGATTGGGCAACAGGTCTTGTAATACTGGTGACCTGCTTGGAGAAACAAACTTCAGTCATACGTGGTCGGCTATTTGCAAAGTCCTCAACCTCGCTGTGCCGGTATCGCAGCTGATAATGCAACCTTCAACCACGCCTGTCCGGAATATGGCTTGATGACGGAGTACAGTGCCTGGTGGAGGACCTGACCGACTGGTTCAGAGTGATCGCGGAGTGGAGCACGTACTCGTGCCATTGGAGCCTGCGCGCGTGGAATGAACATGATCTAAGCGCGCCACTGCTCACGAAGGGGTGGTGTGTTATTAAATCACCACACTGAGTATGGAAGAGACCGTCTAGGACGCTTTAGCAACCGCCGCGCTCTGAAGACTCGTATTCTCCCGCTCAAAACACGTCACAGCTCAAGATCTTCACCTCCTGCAATGGCCTGTCACTCCTGTCCGTCTTGACACTGCCCAGCTTGTCCACAACACCCATGCTGCCATCCTGAGGAGTGACGTGTCCAAACACCGTGTGTTTGCCGTTCAGATGCGGCGTCGGTCCGAGAGTGATGAAAAACTGACTTCCGTTCGTGCCTGGACCAGAGTTGGCCATGCTCAGTGTGCCCTTGTCTTCATGCTTGAGCGACGGCACGATCTCATCCTCGAACTTGGCCCCGTAGATGCTCGTCCCTCCTCGTCCGGTGCCGGTCGGGTCGCCGCCCTGGATCATGAAGCCCGAGATGATGCGATGGAAGACGACGTTGTCGTATTTACCGGTCGCGGCGAGCGTGGCAAAGTTTTTGCAGGTCTGCCGAATATCAGCTTGATGTCGGGAGGCAGCGGATAAACGGGTGAAGGACCTTTGGGGTTTGATCCGCATACAGAGCGATGGTGATGTCCCCAACCGTTGTGCGAAGGGTCACACCGGAAGCGTTGGACCCATCGCCCGTGCTTCCCGACGATTGCGTGGAGGCGGCTGGGGTGGAGGATGCGGCGGGAGAGGACGCCTCTTCCTTGTGTCCGCCGAGCATCTTCTTAAGCTTGTCCATCTCGCGCGTTCGTCTAGGGTGTTTAGAGTATGAGGTGCAAAAGGAGTTAAGAGGTGGTGTTGACGCTGGACAGGGCAAGTTTCAGTAAGTGCGTCAGTCAGCCGACGTCACCCCTTACCGGAACACTTCCGCTCCCAAATGCATACACAGGACGTAAGACGCTTGAGATCTGTTCACAGTTGTTTGTCAGACGCAGGTAAGCTCGAGGAGGTGCTTGCAGGGCAAGCGTGGTGAGACAACAAGATGCTTCGCCGTGCCGGTTCTCTGCCTGCCAGAAAACGCTACCTAGGTAGTTCTGCTACATCTTGATCTTCAACCCCAAGGCCGAATGAGCACTCTATCGGTCGGGCTCTCTCGGTATTACCAGGCATCTACACCAACCTCATGAAGGGTGACCTCCCGAAGGTTGATCAAATCATGCGAAAACCTCGTCATCAAAGCCTACGGACTCAAGACGTCGATATACAGGCTCGACACCGCTGTGCAAGGGATATATCGTGCGCTGTCGTGGTGCTCCCTTACTTGACTGCGGTCTATCCTCGAGAACGAGAAATGGTTGCGAAGGTCCTCCGCGACGTCATATACGAATGGACGATCATCACTACCTCATGTCGACTAACCCCGCCCGCGCTTCGATCTCTGTCTTTTATCTTTCCGGGTCAAATTTTAGGTTCGTCGTACCCTCCTGTGATTCCACGATAGGACGAGTTGGCGGGGAGGAAAGAGGTTGAAGTTGGTAACGCATGCATTTACTCTCCGACGAGAGATTCCGTTTGCATCCCGACGCAGGAGTTGGTGACGTCCTCCGTTTACATCCCGACGCCGAAAAAAAATTGAGTTCAGGGAGGCGTGTGCTTACTCTTCCCGACAAGAGATCTCGAACATACCGGCGACATCGCGGCGACACAGCGTAAGAGCACGTATGCAACTCCGACGACCTGCGGTCCTCGTCGACGCCTCCTCGTATGGATCGGAATGTTGGTATAGGCTCGACAGAGACTGCACATCCGGGCAAGAGATTGCCGGGCCTCATAGATGTAGATGAGTCCGAGCAAAGGACCTAACAATGCTAACTAGTCGCTAATCATAGTTTCCTCTGATCCTAACACCCCCAATCCGCTACTTCTATACGATGAGCAGTAGATCTCGCAACAAGTCATCCTATGCAGGACTACGAAGCAGAAGCCGGGTCACCCTTCACCGGATACAAGAAGCCGACGCACGAGGAGTATCACTTCAGCACCCCACGAGAGTCATTGTACGAGAAGCAGTATCACCCTTTGAGGAGCGTAACAAGTAGATATACGAGAAGCGTTTTCTACCTTTGCCGGGCTCGTAAGAGGTCTCGTATAGGTAAGATCATCCTTCAATAGACGTAGGAAGCAGACATACAAGGAGTAGAAGTAGCCTCTGGGTTAGGGTTAGGGTTAGGGTTAGGGTTAGGGTTAGGGTTAGGGTTAGGGTTAGGGTTAGGGTTAGGGTTAGGGTTAGGGTTAGGG
>Ga0058704_10000431_pt1 | contig 22063 bp, 24 predicted proteins | sample AgamicMgSfe_FD_71363 | JGI IMG/M metagenome (GOLD analysis project Ga0058704, IMG submission 71363) | Agave microbial communities from Guanajuato, Mexico - Mg.Sf.e | ecosystem: Host-associated > Plants > Phyllosphere > Phylloplane/Leaf | place: Guanajuato, Mexico | collected 2012-05-30
CTTACTGAAAGGTGGAAGACCATTCAGAATCATCATACCTTCCCACACTACACTGCTTGATACTTTCTCGCTCTACGAGCTCTAAACCCGTGACCCTACCCGTAGGATCGTAACAACTAGCCTCCTACGATTATCGACATATTAGAGGATACGCTACTACTATAGAAGCGCTCGCTAGCGCGGATCTCGCTATTGTTAGAAGACTTAAACCCTGCCGTCGACACTATAGAGAACGCTACTAAAGGCCGCGCTATTGGTAGCGTAGGCTACGCTAAAGATAGCCCTCGCAACCCTTCCCTTAATATAGAAGCTAAACTACTAGTAATAGGGCTAGATCCTAACGGTGTAGTAGCATTACTAAGAGTAGAAGGAAGAGTAGAAGGAAGGGAGGAAGGGGTAGTAAAGTAGGAAGAAGGCGTAGTAAAGTAGGAAGAAGGGGTAGTAAAGAAGGAAGAGGGGGCAAAGGATAAAGGGCTAGATGTAGTAGAGAGGGTTTTAAAGGAGGCTACAAAGAAGTAATAGAAGGCGTAGGCGCTCTATACTAACCAATAGACAAGGGGTTATAGGGTGGATTATAAGAAACTAGCATAAGTAGACCTTGAAGATATGAAATACTCGTACTATACTCGCTACACGCCTTGCTCTGAGTAACAAGGCTTAGTAGTGCTTGAAAAAGGCTAAGTTAGAAGAAGAAAGGCTAGATTAGAGAAAATCTACATTAGAGAGACCTTAATTACATGAAGTACTCTCGCTATACTCGTTACACGCCTCGATCTAAACGGACAAAGCTTATACCCTCCTACTATTCCTCTATTATGCTATTGTCTCGCGCTAGCTCTACGTCTAAGTAAGACCTCTACCTTAGATGCTATAGCTATAGCTACGGCTACGAGTTAGGCTACGAGTAAGTAGCGAATACGCGCGTCTAGAGTAGCATATAGTCTCTTAAAACGCTAGCGAATTCGTAGAGGGCTTAGTCAAGCTAGGCGTTAGTTAATTTTAGCTCACGCTTAAGAGCTATCTTCTCGTATCCTAGCTAGCATACTTACGTGTTACTCGCAGCTAACTTAGCCTCCTACTCTATAGTCTTATTATAAAAGTCGTTATAGTTAACCTTCTTAATAGCATCCGCCTCTAAGATCCTTACACGCTCTTCGAGCGTAAGCTTAACTTCGTACGTAGCGCGATAGCTAGCCTTCGACTTGTACTTATAGTAAGCGTACGCCTTCTTGTCTTTGTTATAGAATACGCAATACTCTATAGAAGTACCCTTATAAGTATAGTACAAGTAGGGCGTTATAGCGCTCTTACCCTCCCTAGTCTCTATAATCTAGCTAGTAGCATTATACTTATGTAGGTTGTTTAGCGCGTTCTTCTTCGCGCTCTTCGAAGCTAGATAATTATCTTTATATATAGCGTTAGTAAGCTACATCTACTATTTACTCTTAGAGACAAAGTAGAACACCGTTTTGTTAGCGGTCTAAGGGCAGCAAAGGCCTAGGGCAGCGGCAGGGCGGAGGGCGAGGTTAGTAGTGTCTATGTTGTTATTATTATTATTATTACTACTACTACTATTCTTAGGCTTAGTACGAGTACATAGGAGAGTACTAAAAGTGTCAATATTGCGAAGGAAGAGAAGGGAGTTTTTATCTTTAGAAGAACAATGAAAGTGAAGGCTATTAGTGTCAATAGTAAGTATATAAACCACAGCATGTAAGCTAGTTAATAAAGTGGCAACAATGAAGCGGCAACAATGAAGCGAGTGAAGAGACAATGAAGCAGAAGTAAGCCTTTAATGCGCTTATAGTAAGCACAAAGACAACAATAACAAGGTGTGTGTGTGTAGAGGTTCAGACGAAGAGCCCAAAATCCATGGATCTACTGATGTGGCGGTATGGCACACTCAGCGCTCCGTCTCCAGCTCGCCGCGTTCCCGCAAGCAAGTCTTATTCCCACCTCATCTCTTCTTCGTTGTCCTTCTCCTTCCGTCTCCCTTTTCATCGGTCATGGCTCTCGTGTTATCATGCCACGGCGGTTCAATACTTTTCGCTGGTCCCTCCATCGATCCATCTGCATACACGTAAGAAGCCACAGGGGTAGTCAATGAGTAGCCCGCGAGCTCTCCACGCGAGCCATCAACACCCAGCGGTGACGTTGGAGAGCTTCGGCAGCTGACCCCTGAATGGAGGACGAGTTCAATCCTTGCAACGACCCAACGCAGTCTGTATCAAGGAGCCGTGCAGCCATGGTTGGAGTGAATGGGGCCTTCGAGACGGGGTGGTGAGCGACGACTCATGGGGTTCGTTGCTTCCCACCAGGGTTAACATTTCGCGCACTAAAGCTCCATCTCGACATCGTCTTAAACCCCGGAAAAACGTGGGCGGGGTGCAATTCCTTACCCCTGAGTGGCAGGTACTTTGCTACGTGCGCAGGCAGCATCGGTCTGAAGTTCGGCTGACCCATAGACATCACTCATCCTCGAGAGAAGAGACGGGTTTTGACGGATTCCTCGCCGCGGTGTCGCACGATCGTCTACCACAGCCTTCCACCACTTCGCGGCTTCAAAACCCCTCGCCCGAGACGGTCCGAAGAAAAAATATGGGTGTAGGCACAAAGGCGGCCTCAAGAAGTCCGTACGGTCGACACCGTACGCTCTCAGCCGTGTCGACTGGACAAACCATCGAATGACCCGCATACAACGCGATAACCAACAGGCATGCTTGCTTGACGAGCAGGTCCATATGCACACACACGCCGATCATTCAAATGAGGGCCACTTGAGCGGCGAAGCTTGCTATAAGACCCTCAGTAAGGAGAGGCATGACTCTGCGCAACCCGACAATCCTACTACGAGGTGTACACGGCAACATGAGATCCATGGGCACTGGTCGGCAAGCTCCTCGATCAGCCTCTATTACGCATACCACAACGACATGGTGGAAAGGTTCAGGGTGAAAAGGTCCGAGGATTGTCTACGAAGAGGCGTTAGGCTTCAGTATTGGTACATTATATTGGCGTAGCGACTATTGCTTTTTCGTAACGAACTCATCCTCCCCAACGCTAACCATTACCCCACGCTTTCCTGCTGTCACAATCATCAAGTCCACGACCCATATAAAACCAACCACACTAGAGCAACCTTCACGGTTCCACCCGCTGTCAGCCGGTGGAGCAAGCTCTCGGCCCTCAAACTCTCTTACTAAGCACAACCACCTCGGAATGCCTCCCAGCGAACGCACTGCCCAACCAGACACCGAACGGCAACCTCACCCCAGCCACGTTCGCCTCGCCGTTGGGGTAGCCCTGTCCCTCGTCCGCGGCGACCTGTGTCGCCGTGCGGAGGTCGCGTTGGTGGATGTCGACGGACGTGGCGCCGCGGGGGAGGGTCTTGCGGGTGGCTTGGAGGGTTGGGTCTTTATTTTTGGCGCGAATCGTTAGTAGGTAGTTTCTCTTGTTTGAGCTGCCAGCTCAACGTGACAACAAAGATCTTGGTCACTTACTGCTCTCCAGCACATCCGCGAGTTCCCGCTCCGTGATCACGGCGAGTCCGTGCGGGACGGCGGGCGAGTCGCCGCGGCGGTAGTGGTAGACGAGGACTTTGCTTTCTTTGCCCATGGTTTCTGCTTAGGTTCCGGCGACAGAGGGTCGTACGCAAATTTCTGGATCGGATCTTGCTTGGGAAGCCAGGTAAATGGTGGTTGGGCTTGATCTTGACTTTTGGGAGGTTTGTCGTGAGTAATGACAAACAAAGAAAATCCGGATGCGGAAGGAGGCAGGACAAAGGAAACACCTTTTTCTTCTTACTCGGCTGTTTCTTTGCGATGAGCACCGGTGAGGTGAATGCGCGTGTCACGTGACTTTCCCTTTCTTCTCGGGTTGTTAAACGCTAGGCTACCGGTTGCACTTGCAATGTGGTTGAGAAAGGTGTAAACTCGGGCCCGTGACAACTTACGGAAGGAACTATGTATGAGGACAATGAAAGTGGTCGTTTGGTATTGAAGACAAAGCGAGACTCGCCCTTGTGAGGAAAAAACGGGGCATCGCTATAGGGCGGTCACCGTCATGCGCAATGAATGAAAGCTCCACAGTCGGGTGCGCTATTACGAGCATATCATCGCCGAGAGCGGTGATCACGGCCCCCGTCATCTCGATGCCTGTCTGTACTGCGACGACGAGAACGGTCTTCGTGGTAGCGGCCGGGTTCGCGGTCGTGATGCCGATCTCTGTCGCCGTCGTTCCGCCTGCGCGGGCTGCGGCTTCTCGACCTCTGCCTACGGCTTCCTTCCTTGTCTCCACGTCGACGTTCGTTTTTGTCGAATACATAGTTGTAGTCGTCGCCGCGGTTCCTTCCGCCCTCGGTGGCACGGTACTGTCTGCGCTTCTCGAGACTGTCGATGCCACCGAAGCCACCGCGAGACCGGGCAGTCTTGGAATTTGTCGAGCTGCGCCACTCGGTGGAGAGCTTTGAGACACTCTGCGAGAAGTCCACGTGGATACGGTGGTCGTCTATCAGCACGCCTTGCATTTTGAAGTAGGCCCGCTCGCAGTCCTCTTTGTTGCCAAATTCGATAAAGGCGTACTGCAAGCTGTCGCCGGTTTTGCGGTCTCGGATGACTTCACAAGAGAGAATCTGACCGAACCGGGAGAAGATGAGATTCAGATCTTCGTCTCTCGTGACTGGGTTCAGCTTGCAGACGAACAGGATTTGCTCGGGTGGCGTGACTTCGGCGAATGGCAGGTCTCCAATCAGCTCCAGGGTCAACGCCTGAGCCCGCGCCTCACGCTCTCTCCGCAACTTTTCGAGCTGCTCTGGGTCGGCATTCTCCTCGAGTACTTCGTCATGAGCGATGCGTACGGTAGCACGTTGCTCGGCAGACGGCAGCGGGCTTGAAGGGGGCTCTTGCAGGCCTGGTGGGTCGTCGAATGGGTCGTCCAACACCACTGTGTGCAGTATGCGGATGTCTTGCAGCGGGCGACCCGACTGGTCGACGAATGCGCCGTTGATCTTCTCGAGCGCATCGAAGCCTTCCACCACCTCTCCGAAGATGGCCGCTTTCCCGTCCAGCTGCTCGATTTTGTCACCCAGCGTGACTATGAACTGGCTGCTGGCCACACGCTCGTCCGGATCTGATTTGGAGGGTGTGGTAGCCATGCTCACCGTCCCACGTTCCGTATGCTTCCTCTTGCTCGCGAACTCGGGGCGAAAGGCTTTCTTCTCAGGCCGCTTGGCCCGCTTCGTTGCGCCATCTGGCTGGGCCCATATGGAGCATCCACCATCGCTGTCTTTGGACTCGGGGCCGATGGGGTCACCAGTCTGGAAAGAGAAGTTTGGCTGGACGTTGTAGATGGGCGCATAGTTGTAGTACTTTATCTTGCAGAGCTTAAGGAAGCTGTGGGGACGCGCCCGAGTCTTAGCAGGCTGATCAGCGAACAACGACCACGCTAACGATCAAAAGGGAACCGGATCGCACGTAGATACCGGAGACAGGCGCACTCACTTTTCGCAGCACTTGGGCGCATCTTTGACCAATAGGTCGATTGTAATGTCACCAGCCGAAGTCTCTAGCAGAATCGACATGTCAAGGCTAGAGCTCACTCGCACTGAGTGGGTGACGGAAAGGAGTATGGACTGTAAGGAGTTGTCTGCCTGTACGTGACAAACGAACACAGCAAACGCAGGAAGTACATACGGGTGTGCTGCCTAAGGCTAATAGTGATGCCTAAGGCATCAATCAATGAGTTCCTCCCGATTCCTGGACTCACTGAGCAGCACCTCTTGTCGAGCGGGAAGACAGTACATCCATGTACTACTGTCTAGAGAGTGCGGGCCAAAGTAATGATGTGTATAGTGGTGCAGGGAGAAGCAATCATGTGTCTCATCACAACTCTCGCACTTCCAACCACATACAACAGGCAAATATAAAAGTAAGGTACACTTCAATGGTATTACTGTCCTCATGTAGGGACAGCCCCGGGCCGCTGGGCACAGTATCAACAGTGCATACATATGTGTAACAATCATCAAAGTCTAGGTATAGGTACTGTACTCATGCGACCGAGTCACCCACCACAGCGGTCGCACCCGGACTCGCACAGCAGAAGCCCCGGCGACAGTAGCTCAATTGGAAGGCTCAACGCAAGCCACGCTGCTGTAGGTGAATTTAGGTGCTGGCAAAGCACTGATGTCACGTGCTAGGGGATGTCTCGGGCGCTCTCGGCTAAGTGCGTAACATCGCGACAACCTCACATCGACAGGTGGTCGTTTGCGCGTGCACGCACTTGACATGCTCCACTCACTATACAGGCTCACGCGTACAGTAGGCGGGGAGATACAGACCTCCTGGGCTGAGGAGCACATGCCACAACATCCTGCTCCGCCATCTTCTCTCCTTTCCCATCCGGATAACGGTGCATCGGGACAGCGGCGTACCGAGCAGGTACTGCGGGTACTTGTCGACCATCGGCTGCACATTTCCGCAGGCCGGTATGACGGAAGGCCGTACGAACCACAGTTGACTCCTGGTCGCGAATCACGGTCCATGGCCCTTGGAAACTGACGGATTTTTGAAGAAACGACTGGAAACGACTCCCCCTGCGGCTGCCTGTCAATGGCGACAACAATAACAACAACAACGTTGCCATTGGTCGGCATATTCCAGGGTACGGTATTCTTCCTTCGCCTTCATCCCGTCAACGGGAAAATGCCATCACTACCATCTGCGTGGCTCAATCCTGCTATCAAGTTTCGACGCAGCTCGGACATGCACGACAGTCGGGTGATGACAGCGGTAACAGACAGTAGTGTCGTCGCCGAGCCCCGACCGGATTAAGCATCCACCTCATGCTCTCGCTACAAGGTCTCAACATAACCTCCCGTTTGACGGATTGAGTGAGCAATGGTCACCTGCCCTTCCGACAAAAACCTCATGAAACAAAGGTCGTTCAGGTTTGAGCGCAGCCTTGGGCCGACATTTGTGTCTGAGAACGCCGGGTTGGCGTTGCTCACCCTGATCGCCTCCCAGTGTCTGTTACTTATGCGTGTGAGCGTGCGACAGTCCTGAGTCATGATGGCGCTCAACCGCTCACCCCCGTGCAGCCGAATTTTACGATGCGCACATCTTCAGTAGTGCTGCGCTACCTGTTACAACATCCGCTGCAAGCCACAACACGGGCTGGGGTATGTCCTTACCCCTTGCTCCGATCCCCATGCTCTGAGGTAGAGTGGAACACTGGAGAGCGTCTATCGTCATTGCGGCACGAGCCTTGTTCGTGACCTATAAAGCTGTCAAGCCACTGATGGCTGGTAATCTGCCTCGCTAGGCGCGGATCTGCCAAAATACCAGGCTAGCTACACAAGTTCCTGTTTTACATGACTGCTTCAACAATTTGCCGCTGATGCCAGAAATCGACAGCTCTTGTCGCACCGAACCTCTGCCCTGTGCACGCTAGAGGACACGAACTCAAAGACAATGCTGATAGCCATGCCTGCAGTATGATGCCTGCCTTGAGCCTTGGCGAACCGTACATCCTTCCTCCGTAGCAGTAGGATGGCATACGAGAGCAGCAACTACTGACAAGGCAGTGTGCACCGACATGCTCACAATCATGATATGAGCTGCGCAGTAGTCCTTGCGAATAACCGGGCAACAATGACTCGGATGCACTTGCCCGGGAAGGTCGAACACACTGCCGCAATGTGGACCAAAGCCGCAGGACGATTCGAGCGGCTTCTTGGATGTGTTCGTTTGCTGTACGGAGGCTGAGGCTCATTGCCAATCAAGCGAGTCAATCCTCAAACTCGTCACAAACATCTGATGCCTGCCCAATCCCAAGCGGCTTGATGCGGTGCAACGCAAAGTGCAACGCAAACAAATGTTACCAGACTCCTGACTGATTATGTTTGCTATCGCGAAGAAGGCCCAATCAACAGAGGTCCACGGCCGTCGTCGTCGTTTGCGGCCCTGATCATCGCTCAAGAGCCGCCCGCTTGTCAATCGACGCAGTGAAGTCTATGTCCCTTCGACTCCTCTTCACCCAATACCAATATCATTCTCGTCGTTTTCTCGCTCCTTTCTCTTCCCGTCTTTCGTACATCACTTTGGGCGCCGCCCACATGCGTCCGCAGGGATATGAGCCCGATGACTCGCACTATGATGATGGCACAACCATACTATGGCGGAGAGCTCGGCTCTTACCATCGTGAGCCTCATCGTTCCATGTCCGCGGCGACTTACTACGACCGAACAGCTCCCTACACCTATCATGAGCTGCCGGACTATGGCAGACGATCGCACGCGCGTACCCTCATCCATGAGTCGGATCCGGAGCAGGTCACAGCTGGTGGACAGCCCAGACGACGGATTACTGTCGCGGTATGGACCGGATCTTGCCTGTGTTGGTCAAACTCGCAGAGCTGACATGGTACAAGTGCTCACGTTGCCGGAGACGCAAGATAAGATGCAGCGGCGACCCCGGCGACGGCAGTGGCTGCTCCGCCTGTAGGCAGTCCGGCGCAGAGATCACGGCGTGCACTTTCAACAGGGTAAGATTGTCGCGACTTCGGCACGCACTCCGCTGATCCGTGTGCAGGTGAACAGCACTGCCATGGATGTGATAAGCATTGACACGCATCCAACGTCGACCACTTCAGGCGCTTCACTGCACGCTCATTCCTGGCCTGGCGCGACGTGGGATGACTCTTCAGTGCAACCGCAACAACGAACACATCTGCATCCGCAACATCGGCAGCCCCATGCGCGGCCTTCATTGCCCACCCTACAGACTCGCCCCTCTTTCTTGAGTGATTACGAGCAGTACGACACCTCCCCTGTTGATGCTTACACCTACGCGTCCACGACGACTCCGCGGCAGGACTCCTGCGCAAGCTCTTACGGCCCGCTCGAGAAGTACCGAACCTGGAGTACGAATGGCGCTTTGTCTGTGCCATCAAGCGCCAGCTACTACGAGCCGCAGCACCCAGCGTACAGCTTCGGCACGATGCACGCTCCGACGTACACTCAATCATTCGTCAACCGCCTCCCGAGCGCGACGGCCGACTCGTTCTCTTCGCTAAACATGGGTTCTCTGCACTCGTCTTTGCCAACTCAGACGGCCCAGGAAAGACGCCTGCCGATCCCTTACAGTTCGCCCTCGCAATATGAGCCAACCCTTTCCGCCGATTTACCAGACATTCGACCACTGGGTTCACTCGGTGGCGAGCCGAGGGTGCACATACACGGAATCCACAGTCTCAACGCCATGCCGTGGTCGACTGACGGTAGCACGGCCAATGCGCATACATTGACCGCCGGCAGCATGTCTACAGCGAACGGACTGCCTCGCAGATCAGCTGTCCATACCACGGCGCCAGTGTCGGAGCCTGTGCTGGGATACCAATTTAGCTTGCAAGCGTCGCTCCCTCCCGCAACAAACACCAGCACAGACACATCACCGACTTCCGGAACGTCCCCTCTCGAGAGCTTCCCACCAAGTTCCCAGCGTCGAGTCAACTTCCGCCACGGCGCCGCCAGCACTACTCACCATCCGTACCTGCCGAGGATCCACGTCTCCGACGAGCACACCTCCCTCGCCCCACATTCCCACGAAGCGATCGCAGCAAGTCTGTACAGTTTCAGCACCGACACGAGCGACAGGCGCCCGAGCACATCCTCCGGCGATTCGAGCAATACCAGCAGCTCCGATAATACCGTTGGCAACGGGCATTCCTACACCCAGTCGTTCCGCCATGCGCAGCCGCATCCCGCTACAAGTATCGAGGAGCTGAGACGGCGGTCGTCTTTTGATCAGCATCATCAACAGCAACAACAACAACAACAGCGGGAGCGATCCCAGTTGACTCCACGCGTGTCCGTGCCGACCATGAACGCGCGATACTGAGTGTCTGCTCACGAGCAACTGTCGTGTCCGCGGACAAGACTTCCGTCGTGGGGTTCCTGGGTTTGCTCTCCACCATTTGCTCAAGACAGCATCGGCAATGCCTCAACTGCCATCCGCATGTTTACAGCACCTGGATTGGATCCGGTCACGCCTCGCAAGCTCTTCTCCTTCTCGCGAGCTTGCCGTCGATCAATGGCTTCCCTCAGCCGTAAAATGAAAGTTCCTTGGTGGGTACGCTGACGATCTGATCCATCTCCCGCCACAGTCCTACGCATCAAAGCAACTGCCAGGGGTTTACGGTGGACTCTTTCCGCCATGCGATCGGCGGCGACGTCCCCGAGAGGAAAGAGGCGTCCGCGGTTCCGCATCTGGAACTATACGTTGTCTGTGGTGAGTCAATAGACGGCGGTCCAACAGCAGTCCAGGGTCGGGAGTTTGCCACCTGGAGACAAAAAAGTGTCGTTCAAAGTCAGGAGTTAGGAGTCAGGAGTCAGCAATCTGCTTGTCTTACCGTTGTCACTTGCAGCACTATTGCGATGGCGTCCTGCGACAGGGTCCGACATGGTGCGTTTGAGGGATTTTGCCATTGCTCAGGTTCCGCGACCGCTCGTTAATCACCATAATACTGCTTGAGCTTTCGTGGTGAGCGAAATACATGTTTTAGCTACTAATGTGGAACCGTTCTCTAAGAGTGCAGATTACAGAGTATCAATCATGATCCACAGGCATGCTCAACTATATTTACTACTCTTCGATTTATGTTCGAAACGAATTTCCGTCAGAGCCTTCTCCCCAATGACACCTAGACGCCACGCTACCTTTGTCCTATGTGAGTACATGTAGAAAACACGATGCGTGACGAAACATCACACCATCAAGAAGATCACAGTTCAGCGCCGCTAAACACGGCCAACTGACCAGGGCTACACACACATGTCGGCACCGCCACCGCGCCACCTTCTTTCCCCTTGCCCGCGGCCAAGATGCCGAACCGCAGAAACACCTCGGTGCACGTGACGAGGATGGACAGCACGATGAGCACGATGATGATCCAGGTGATGCGCGTCATCTTGACGTCGGCGATGCTGTCGGAGAGGATCTCGGCGAGGTCGAGGAAGACGCGGCAGCGCTCGTTCAGGACTTGGATGCGCGGCTTGATTTCCAGGTACTCGCGCACGGCCTGGTAGAGCGGGTGCAGCGTGGGCTCCGAGTCCCAGAAAAAGGTCGGGGTGTCGAGCATGTTGGACGCTGTCGGGGGGAAGTTGGGTCAGTGGGACGCCTGTAGATCGTATGACTTGAGGAGATGACGCCTGACTTACATAGATTGACGTCCACGCGTCCTTCGAAGAGCCTTCCGACCAAACTTACGACTTCCTTCCGGTCCATGCCCAGTCGCCCTTCCAGCGCGAGGCGGCGCGGGACGTACTGGGCTTCGCTCATGGTGCGCTGCATTCTCTCTTCGAAGAAGCTCAGCTTGGTAGATTGTCCGATGGCGTGACTCATGGCCAGCTTGATCATGTGGTCCGAGGTCCGGAGGGTGATCATGTCGTTGTATATGCGTGGTTTCTCGACGTTGCCATCGTACTGGAAATGGAACTCTTCGGTCTCAAAGTCGCTTTCGTCCAATGGCCTCGTCATCAAGGGTAGCGCTGACGGCGGGGCAAGGGCCGCAGCTTTGAGCGAGAGCTCACGAAGAGTGTTGTTACCGGTGGCTCTTGTGTTCACCGCAGCGTTAGATGTGGAAGAGAATGTCAGGTCGGCCAGCAGATCTTTCTCCTGATTGGGCGTAAAGTTCCAGAGCACCGCGACGCCGTAGCTGAAGATGAACAGCTCGGCCACGATATGCGCATCAGGCGCGATGGCTGGCTGGGGAGAAGCAAAAGACAGGCCCTCGGAACTGCCACTCTCGCGCCTCCCAGCCTCGCTCTCCCCGTGCCAACCAGTACCCGCCCCATCTCCTCGATCGCCATCCCTATGACGATGCTGCAGTCGCTGCTGTGGAGGTGCCTCATGGTCCCTCGCGTGCTCCGTTTCGGGCGGCGGCGTCCTATACGGCGAGTTCTCGTTCGCGCGGACGGAATACTCATCGCTCTCCTCATGCCAACCCTCGCGATACTCCCTCCTCTCGTTCGCCTCGATCTGCTCATCCAGCACACTCCGCCCGCCGGGGTTCTTCACCACGGGCGAGCTGCGCACCCTGTACCCGTCGCTCCCACCCAGCAGCGGCAGCTGGTACACGCAGTACAGACAATCATCGTACAACTTCGTCTTCGCACCGTGCTGGTCCCGCACAAATGCCGCCGTGCTCCGCAGCTTGTAGCTCTGCGCAGTGCAGTATGCGGTGACGCGCGGTTCAGCCGTGCGCTGGGATTTAGGCAACCGCTCGGCTTCGCTCTTCCCCGTCGACCGTCTGCGCCTCAGCTCGTCGTCCTTCGGTGGCGCGCTATCGTCCTCCTCCTGGTCTTCGAACCCATCCTGTCCCGCTCCTTTTACATCCTCCTCAGTCGTCTCTGGCAGCAGGACCAATTTCTCGCTGAGTTTGCTGCTTCGCGCCGGCAGATGGCTCCCGCTCAACGGCACCCCGCGGCCGCTCAACTTCGGATCGAGCGGGTGTCGGCCGGAGGGTGTGCGCGCGTGTAGTTGTGGTCGGAGGCCAGGGGCGGTGCGGCGCTGTGCGGATGGGATGTCGGAGGAATGGAGGAGCACGTTGTCGACGGAGATCAGGCGCGTTCCCGCCCGCTGTGGTTGCGGTCGGGCTTGTGGGCGTGTCTCGCGTGCATCGGTCACCTGGGACGTGTGAGCAAAGAGTGTCGTCGGATGGACCATGCTTCCGTGCATACGTACGAGTACAGTCGGGCCCCGTTTCGGCCCACGCGGCGAAGTCACAGACATGGTGTTCTTCCTTGAGAGGAGATTGTACCAGGGCAGGGTGTGTGTCACACTATAGATTGGAACATCGAAACACCCGTGGAGATGTGATGTGAGCGGTCGGTCTCTACAATCTCCAGACGTTCGCCAGACGCCCGAGAGATGAAGCCCGGTATGTCAAGCTTGGACCCAGGCTTCGTTCGTCATTGGCATGTGCGTTGAAGCTTCACAGAACACAACAAAATACTACAGCACAGTCCACACCAGGCACATCAAAAGAAAGTGAGAGCGACAACAGGGCAACAGGAACATGTATTCACTCCTATCCAACTCCCAGCTCATATCGAAGGGGTATCTTAACCATTCGCTGTACCAATACGCCAAGCCCCCACGCACCACCCATCACTCTTGCTGTTTGTTCGTCGTCTCGAAATTCTCCGGCTCCAGGTTACTCCACTCCGGCACCTCACGAATCTTCTTCCACATCTCGCGCTCCAGCTTGTTGGCTGCCTTGGCATACGGCGTCGTCTCGGCGTTGTACCGCTTGCAGTTCCGCACCGTCAACAGCACATCCTTGACGAAATCCTCCACGCTCTCGTACTGGTCCTTGTCCAGCTTGGACTCCATGGTCCCCAGGTCCATCGGCTCCTTGATCACGTCGTAATAGTCGTGCACCTCGTCGCCGTTCACGGGCTGGAGGAAGGGCCAAGCGTTACTAGAGCTCTGCAATGCGGACAACAGCGTGACGAGCAGTGAGTGTGAAGGGTTGCGGCGAGGTTGACGAGCGAGCGCATCCATATCCGGACTCCAGCCCGTGTCTTTGATCGCGTCGATGGAGAGAGGGTCGACTTCTGACAGGGGCTGTCCAGACTTCGCCTTACGCCACGCAGCGGGTGGTTGGTGAATTTCGTAGCTCTTGCTTACAGCCCGGATTTTGGCGTGTACGGCAGCCTTTTGCTTCAACAGCAGACGACTACTCTCAAGGTACCTGATCTTGGGCAGCATGGAGCACTGCATAATGGTGCCGCCCTCGTAGTCCTTGATGTAGCCCATCCACTTTGGCTTGTCCAACGTGATCTCCTTGGTGAAGCCTTGCTTCTTGAAGTATCCAATGGCGTAGTTGTCGGCATAGGTGAGGAAGTGCATGACGTCGCTAGTGGCTTTGACGTAATCCTTGAGGTGATTCATCAAGTGCGCGCCGTAGCCTTTGACTTGCTGGTCGCTACTGATGGCACAGAAGACAATCTCTGCGAACTGCCGGCCTTTGAACGGGCGGTAAGTGATCCCCCCTACCACTTCACCGGGCAAAGCGGAGCTCTCTGCGAAGCTGCCGGCTGGTGGACGCTTGACGATCGCGATACTTAAGTGTGTTCGATCGTAAACAAGCCTGGCGATGTAGTCTTTGGGCATTTTCGGCAACTGCTTCTGGAAGATGCACTTCAAGCCCGTGAGGATGAGCATCGACTGTGGTTTGCCGTCATTGTTGACCACCTGGAACGAGATGTCGCCATTGCGCTCTTCGATGACTGCCGGTCTCTCCGGAATGGGCACGGCTGACTTTGGAGGTTCGGACTCGTGGCGATTCGTCATCGGTTCATCTTCTGGTTGCGGCGAGACAGACGACTTGAATCGCTTCACATCGTGACCGTTGGCGTCGCGGTTGAGCTCGGCTTCCGCTTTTCGCTTTGGAACTAAAGACAGACTTGTCAGCCAACATCCTCGACTTTGAAAACTGTACGATGTAACCACTGAATGGCCTCCAGTGCGACCTGGTATTGTCTGCCTCCAGATCACCCGGCGAAGCCCGCTGCGATGCTGTGTAGTCCATTATATGCTGGCGATCTTGCGCTTCCATTGAACGCGTGAACCCTGGGTCCCAATGATATCTAGGCGCAGCCCCGCTCTTCGCATCCACATCCCCCAGCAATGGCCTTGGGGTCTCATGCGATTGGACTGGGTCTGCCAAAGTGATGGCATCGGGTCCTGGAGTATATTCTGCCGGATTGTGACAAGCCTGTCTTGAACCTCCACAGCTTCCGCATATTGGCCATGCATTGTCGCATCGTGCGTACGAGTTGCAACAAGGATTCCAAGCCCGCATGTTGGTTGCAATGCGCCCGGCGCGTGTCTCAAGCCGGGCAGTGACAAGAGGCATAGCCCAGTATGGCCACGCGTAAGGCTTGGATCGCCAAACAGAAGATGCCGAGAGGAGGTGATGTGGTGAAGGAGAGGTTTGCGCGTGGATCCGAGTAGAGTAGAAGTGTGCCGAAAGCGTGCTTACCTTCTTCCTTCTTCACAACGCCCTGCGCCATGACGGTAGTCGCATCCGGCGAAGTCTGGCAGGCTCGAAGTTGGGTGATGGTGTTGAGTGAGTGCTCTGAGAGTGTAGTGGTGGTTGTTCAAGTCCAAGTGAAGTTCCCATGCGCGGAGGTGGAGAGATCACGAGATATGGAGATTAGTGCCCCCACTAGCGGGCGGGCGGGGTCCGCCGAGGCCGCTGCCGCTGCCGCTGCCGTCGCTGCATGTGAAGTTGTGAAGCTGTCCTGTTCACCAACTGAAGCTCACTGCCTATCCGCTATACCAATCCTCTCCACTACATCAACGACAACCTCACCCAAATTCCAGTCGTCCACTTCATGTCTGCAACACCGCTCAACGATCTCTGGGAGGCGTCGGCGAGTCAGCCCTTCCAGCCGCTCGTTGGCAAGAGCGCGCAATTCATCGTCGGCTTCATCCTCCTGTTCCTCGCCGTCATCCTGTCTGGTTTATTCGGCCTCAGTATGCACTGCGGTCTCTTCTGGTTCATCGATATCCCATGGCTGACAATCGGTCCAGATAACTCTCTTCAAAGCCTCCCGGTCTATGGCATCCCAGCCTCTCTAGCATTCGGGTACGTTGTGCTTGAAGGGAGCGGACACCTATCTTTTAATCTGACGGGATCACAGTTTCGGAGCTGTGTACATGATCTGCGCTGTGGGCGTCTACGTATGAACTTCCGACGACGTGCGCAGCCGGCTCCCGTACGCCTTGCACCCTTCCGCAGCGATCGGCCGACTGCAGATACACGTACGAGCCAGAAGAGCATGGGCAGAAGTGAGGCATCCCAGCGCCGATTCCACCCTGTCACCTCGACTCTCGTCATTCTCGGGTCCGGCGTGTCGGCCTTCTTCGTTGTCTACACCTTTACCTACAAGCTGTGCCAATTCCTAGGCATCTAAACCTACCTTTCTTCCGCCATGGCGGCCCACGCTCCCGTCTTCTCCGCCATCTCCTCTTCAGCTCGCCAACTGCTCGTGCTCCTCCGCTGCATCTCCTTCGCGAAGAAAGTCCAAGTGCGCATTTCCGCCGAAGGCCTTCGCTTTGCTACCGAAGAGGGTAGCGTGATGGAGGCCTCCGTCTTTCTCGAGAAAGCCCTCTTCACCTCTTACACGTACAACGCACCTCCACCTCCCTCGTCTCAAGATGATCCCCCGGACCCACCGACGTTCGAAATCAACCTAACGTCCCTCCTTGAAACCTTGAACATTTTCGGCCTCTCTGACCCGAATGCTATCAAACGGCCCGGCGAAAGCGATGGCTTCGCCGCCCACCGTCTGCACCGGTACGCCGGCATCAATGCCTTCTCAAACCAAGCGCTGGGCGTGACCGGCGTGTGCACGTTGAGCTACGAGGGCGCAGGCAGCTCGCTCAGCATTCACATGTCCGAGGCTGGCGTGACGACGACTTGCGACCTGACGACCTACGAAGCCGCAAGCACAGAAGAGATACCGTTCGATCGGGACGCTATCGCGCTCAAGGCCATCATGCGCTCGAGTTACCTCCTCGACGCTGTGTCGGAGCTCAGCTCGATGAATCCAACCAATCTAGCCATCTTGGCTTCACTCACCCCTCGTTCCGCGCCTAACCTTTCCCTCGCGGCCACCGGCGCGTTGGGCTCAGCTTCGGTGGATTTCGCGACCGATGCCGTCTCCGAGACGCCCATCCTCGAGACACTCCATTGCCCATCCACAGTGAGCGCGAGCTTTAAGTTCAGTTTGATCAAATCTGCTCAGCGCGCCATGGCTTCGGCCACGAAAGTATCTCTGAGACTCGATCAGCAGGGCGTGCTCAGCCTGCAGTTCCTCCTCGAGGTTGAAGCGGTTGGTGGCGGTGGTGGTGGGAACGGGGTGACGTTCGTGGACTTTAGGGTGGTGCCGCTCGCGGAGGACGAGGGCGATGATGATGGTGACGGCGGTGAGGATACTGAGAGTGATTGACCGTCTGCGTACCCGCCAAAGGTGTTTCGACTTCGAAAGACAGCACATCCGCTTGCCTCTCGAATCTCTGACTCCGTTCCCTGTTGGAGCGGCATTGAACTTTCCGTTTCAACTAACAACGAGTTGTATGTCTGATACAGACAGTGTCTCTCCTGTGGACATCGATTGATATACAGTATGTAGGCGCGTCTCTGACAGTCTGCCCTTGGCCAACATGGGCCCGTCACTCGGTCCGAATGAATCACAGATTCACCATTCTGCCGACCTCTACGCCGTGAATGGCAAGTGGACACCCTTCGGAACCAAACCACACTGGTTGACCTCGTGCCTGGAAGTTGGGCTGGCAAAGGAAGATCCACAATGCACCCTCCAGGCCTGCCACCCCTCCCCATCATGGCGAACCGCTTGTCAGTTGAGCTGCGAACACAGTACTATGTAATAAAACGGACGGTGAAGGTTCACGCCACGACTGAACGGTGTTTAATATAGTAGGGTGATATTGGTATAAGGTTCATCATCAACGATTTGTTTCTTTGTCCTTTCCCCTCTCCCTCCCTTGCAGAGGGATTGTCCCGTCCATTCCCCCAGATCGGGTCGGTTCGGTTCGGGCACGAGCGGAATTGGCGGAGGGCGGCGGAAGGGCGGAAGGTCTTTGTTTCAATGTGATGTGGGTTTTCCTCAACAGTCGTGTGAATGCGTAGGCCGACTGTTCGATCGAGGGTATAGTAGAGTGTGACTGTGGCGTACAGGAATGAACAGTGTGACACGGTAAGACGATGCGGATCGAGGCTGGAAGTTTGAACACGTCTTGAGTCTTGAATGGGTTTGTACCTGCTGTAGGTACCTATACAGTGCCTGTAGCGGGCGGCTACCATACAACAGTTGAATTCACACAGATATACGGTAGGTACTTTAGCTTCAATGGTTCATTGCATTGGTGAGGATATACTACTAGACCCGGTATTTGTAGGTAGTTACCTAGGTAGTTATTGTTGTTGTTTTAGGTACTACAGTATGTACTCTCCCCACTGCTTTTGGGAAGTCAAAAGATGCCCTAGCGTGACCCGTTCGGAGTGGCCCATCTCATGATCACACACAGGCCATGACACATGCATGTCCAACCATTCCTGACATGAACCGCCTTTCCCTCCTGCTGCTTCTTTGCTTTGCTTTCCCTGCTTTACCCTGGACCCTTCCTTTGTTCAAGGCTGTGTGCTACCACACTTCGACCAGTATTACCCTTCCGCCCTCCCCCCTTCATCATGCACTGGTGAACCTCTACACCACCATCATTATCATCACACACACACCTTCCCTCCCGGTTCCTGACCCGCCCGCACGGAGACGGTCACACGCGGGCTCGCATGCCCGGCGTGCGTTCTAGGGTGTGGTGCGTCGTGTCTTAACGCCAACACCCTATAGCAAACAGCCCGAACCAATCCTTAACTCGGGTCCCGGGTGAGCACCGCCGTCATTTGTCCCCGCTGCCCCGTCAGCCGCCATCTGGTCGTGAAAGCTCATTGTCCAGTACAGCGTTGCTTGCTCCCTGGTGCCGGACAGCAATTATCCCGCTGAGACACATGGCTTCCTGCTCACCCTCACCACCGCTTGCCTTGATCAGCATTCCGTAGCATCATACAGGTTTACCACTATGGCTGCTCCGACGATTCCACAGGGTGGCATGACGCTACATACCTCCAACAATGACCCCGAGGGACCGGCATCTGCCATCTTGCTCAGGCTCAGCGACGCCAAGCTGCAGGAGATCAGGAACGCGGCCCAGGGGAAGGACGGGCTACACTTCGTCACCGGAAGCACGCCGGTAAGAGACACAGAGGCGGACGGAGTGGGATTGACATTCAGTGCTGAGCTCTTGACGTAGAAGCTTCGGATTGGGGGTCGAGTGATCGACCTGACCCTTTCGCCCGAGGCCTTTCGCCACGAGCTGTATGCTTCGACCGGCCTCGGCCCTTCGACGACCCTCAAACTCGCCGGCCTCGTCACACATCGAGCGAAGGTGAAATACCCTAGACAGAGATCGAGCGGGGATGCTTCCCGCAGCGACAAAGCCCTCGCGGCACTGCAGAGTAGTCTCGCGTCACATCAGCAAGAGAAGCAAGCGAGACAAGCCAACATTACCACTGCGGTGCTGCCCGCGCCGAAAAGTCGCTTTGCGGCTGCGAAGAAAGACCGACGTTCGCTTGTCGGCTCGGCTCAGCCGCTGAGTCCTTCGCTCGGAACAACACCTTCACTGGGTGCGCGTCCGAACTTGACGCCGGTGAACGACTCGACCGTCAGATTGCAAGCGATGAGAACACCCCTTCTTCACTTGCTTGCAGTCAGACCCGCTTCACACGGTGACCTCCTCTTCAAGACTCATATACCAAAAGACCATCTCGACACCATACTTCAGAAGATAGCGAGGCCGGAGGATGCATCCTGGAAATTGACGGATAGAGCATATAAAGACTTGGATGTGTGGAAATTTGGGTACAAATCACAAGACGACCGACAGCGGGCCATTGATAACGCCATCAAAGCGTACGATCGGTTGAGGATTGGGCGAGACGAGAAGATCTGGCAGCTCCTGCTGCGGAAGGAAGAGCGAGGGAAGGGTGTCGTTTTGTCCCGACTGAACCTGGGTGGTGCTCAAGTGAACAGAGCATTGGCACCGAATCACGTGTCTAGCCCACTGCCGCAGGTGGAAGGCACTGCTGAGAGTAGACCAGCGAGTGTAGCGAACACGCCACGACTGGGATCTTCGACACCGCGAACGGCAGGTCCAAAAGGCGACGTCATGAAGAGATTGATGTCGAAAGATCCGAAGAGAGCACGTGCGGCGGAGGAGGCCAAGGAGAAGAAGAGGAAGGTGAAGGAGATCTCCCGAGATGCTGCGGTCTCGGATCGGGAAGGTGCGCAGCCCGCGAAGCGCCAGATGACGGAGAAGGCCAACCCAAAGGTCATGTCGGCGGAGATTGTGGCGAGCTCGGAAGACGATGACAGTGGGGAGGAAGGTGAAATCAAGGACGAGGCCACCGCCAGCCCCAAGCAATTGAAAACAGCCGCCGCCAAGTCGAAGCCGAAAGCGCCTACAGTGTCACCAGACAGTGATGAGAACTCAAGAAAGTCCAATTCGCTTGCGAACAAACCCATGGCGAAGTCGAGGGACGCGCCGTCTTCCGCCAAACCCAGCGGCTCTCCCGCGATGAAGACTGCGAGACCTGCCACGGCAGGTAAAAGCACGCCACGAACCGCAACCGGACTCTCTGCGCCGAACGCTCCCACCAGAATCCAACTGAGCCCGCAGAAGCCGGACAGCAAACCACGCGTGCCCTCTCCGCTAGGCGCAGCCAGACCACGCGTGGCCTCTGACGTCTCAGACCGGAACGCCGTCGGCGTGCAGCAGCGCACGAAACAAGGCGCAGGCACTCCACGGGGCCTGGGCACTCCGAACGGTGTCCGGAAGCGTCAGGACACCGTGACGAGCACCGAGTCGTTCTTCTCTTCTGCGTCGGAGAAGAGTCGAAATGATGCCAGTAGTGCGCGGGATCGCAAACCTGCTCCAAACGGCACGAATACTCCTCAGGCGCCATCAATCACCAGCAACGGCAACGGCAGCACCCACAAATCCGAGCAAGGGACAAAACGCAAAGCAGATAACGACGACTCCCACAACACCCAAACCACCAAGCACCGCAAAACGACCTCCACCTCCTCCCCCTCCCAAAAACATCCCTCCAGCTCCATCGCGACGACGGCGGCGCAAACCAGCACGGCGCGCACCTCACCGGACGACGCAACCACCACCTTCGACAGCAGCGCGAGCAGCCACAGCTCCGCCTCCGCCACCTCCTCCTCCTCCGCCGCCGCCGTCCTCATCGACGGCATCACTTTCTTACAGGGCGTCAACATGGCCGAGAAGTTCCGCGACCAGTACTACCCGGCGTACGCGACCATGTACGACGAGCAGGCGGCGCGCGAGGCCCGAGGCGAGCGCGTGGGTCGCGAGGAGCGCGAGCGCCTGTGGGCGATGCATCGCCGGCTCGAGCAGATCAAGCGGGAGATTCGGAAGGCGGCGTTGAGGGGGGCGGCGGAGGGATGATTTGGAGATGTTCTTTTTCATGGATGCTGTGAGTTGAGGGGACGGGGGGTTTTCCGTGAACATCTTGCAGTCTTGTATACGGTATACCCAGTCGGGCATGTGTGCCGATGTCGGCTTTTGCCCCTCCATGATCAACATCGATGTCTCTCGTACATTCAAGAGTTGCCTTCTTCATTGCACGTTGCCAAACACACTCTCCTGCTCTTGTTATACTTCCCCCACTATATCCATCCCGAATCCAGAAATCATTTTGACAGCCGTGACATGCCACCACTCCCCACACGTGATTGAAGAGCCGGTCCAAACAAGTACCCACCCACCCAAAGCACCCATCATCCAAAATCTATAAACCCTCCCACCACAACAATGTCCTCGTCCCAGCAACCCACCATCAAACTCGCCATCCTCGACGACTACGCCAACATCGCGTCCCAACACTTCAGCCACATCCCAAACCTCTCCGCCATCGACTGCTTCCCCAGCACCCTGGACCTGAGCAAACCCCAAGACCTGGAACGCCTCATCTCCCAACTCGAACCCTATGCGATCATCTCCAGCATGCGCGAACGCACCCCTTTCCCCGCCGCCCTGCTGTCCCGCCTGCCGAATCTGAAATTACTGTTGAATTCCAGCGGGCGCAACGCCTCGATTGACATGGCGTGCGCGAAGGAACGAGGGGTCGTGGTGACGGGGACGAAAGGCGAGCGTTTGGAGGGGGAAGTGTCGTCGTTCCCGCCCCCGCCGCCTAAAGGTCACAGTTCCGTTGTGCAGCACGCGTGGGCGTTGGTGCTGGCTCTGTGCGGTCGGATCGCGCGCGACGATCGGGCGTTGAAAGCGGACGGACTGGCGTGGCAGAGCGGGTTGATGGTTCCTCTGGCGGGGAAGACGTTGGGGATCGTCGGGTTGGGGAAATTGGGGGTTGGGATGGCGAGGGTCGGGG
>Ga0058704_10000437_pt1 | contig 21939 bp, 23 predicted proteins | sample AgamicMgSfe_FD_71363 | JGI IMG/M metagenome (GOLD analysis project Ga0058704, IMG submission 71363) | Agave microbial communities from Guanajuato, Mexico - Mg.Sf.e | ecosystem: Host-associated > Plants > Phyllosphere > Phylloplane/Leaf | place: Guanajuato, Mexico | collected 2012-05-30
GTCGTTGTGGAGCGAAAACATCCTTCCTGGTCGCTCGCGTGGCTGAAGAGTTGGGCGATCGGGCTCCTCCTCATCATCATCATCATCATCATCATCATCTTCTTCTTCTTCTTCGACGGACATGGGATTAGGGCTTGTCAGATCTTCACCCGTAGTACCGGCTGGAGTTGCTGGTCGGCTCTGTGCTTGTTCGCTGATAATTGTCAAGTCGATAGGTTGACTTGGACTGGAAGGTGGCTGACTCTCAGGGCTGTCGCTGATCTTTCTTCTCCTCCGGTATCGTGACCGATAAAGTGGTTCTGGCGTTGGCGTGCGACGCGATTTTTCCGCGAATCTTGCTGCTGGTGTCGGACTCTCTTGGTTGTTGTTCAGAAATCCATCTCTGCTTACACCAGAAGCGAAGCTGCCTGTCAACGGTGTCGGTATGCCATTGACCACAGCGATATGTGATGTTGCACCAGTGGCATCAGGCATGACTGTTGGCGAGATCCGTCTCGCTGATCTCTGCTCTGGTGTCGACACAAGATTCCGAGAGTTCAGCGATGCCAACAAGTCGATGCTTGACTGATTGTCAATGGTTTTGCCAGATAGGAGGTCTGTTGTCATGGGACGCCCTGGTAGCGAGTCCAAATCCGCATCATCCCCATCTTCGCTGGAGATCTCTGCAGGACCTTGGTCGAGATCATGTTCCGCGCCCTGTGCAGCGAATCCATAGTCGCTGGCGTATGGCGAGTCCCGGGGTGGTATGTCCTCTTCTGGTATGGCGTCGAGCGAGCCAGTCCGAGACGACTTGGCTACATGAATTGATAAATCAGATTGCTCTCGTTGACTTTGGTTATCAGTCTGGGCAGAGACAGGCTGACTAGGTAGGTTCGCGATTTGAGGATCACTACACTCATAGTCTCCGGACGGGTCGACCACACTGGTGGCTCTAGACGATGCGTGATCAGCGGGCTCAACGGGCTCGATCGAAGGGACAGGATGCTCTGCCGATGCGCAGCACATTGTATCGATTTCCAAAAATGCGTCGCCGTCGTTTTCATGTTCATCGTCGCCTAACAAGGACTGATCTCCGAGGCGAGCTATGTCTGACGTACAATCTTGAGAGAGGTCGACGACACTGGTAGATCTGAACGAGGGCGCTTCTTCAATGGACTCAATTGGGGGTGTGGTCCGCTTGTCTGAAACGCATGAGAGTGCATCGATATCCACAAACTCGTCGTCAACGTCTTCTTCGTCATGAGAATCGGCATTACTGTCATCGCCGAACAAGGACCCGGATCCAAGACGGGCTTTTCCCGCAAGTCCATGGTAGGGCTCAGGATTGAAGACATCATATTGTAATGACATATCATTCGAACGAAGCGGAGAACTAGCGTCCGTGATTGTGGATGGCGTTCTGTGGCCTTCCGACGTTGAGTTGTCGTCTGATTGCTCAATTTGGCTGTCATCCTGTCCTGACATCGATAGGAATGCATCCTCAGACATGGAGTCTCGCAGGGGAGTTAGAACAGCAGGAATACGGCCCTCTGTCTTGAGGCGTCGTATAGCAAGCAGGACGTCTTGCTGTACTCTCAAAGTCTGATCTTCAAGATAGAGATCGATATGATCTCTGAAAAGAGCCTGTACAGTGTCAGTGACCTCCCTAGAAGTGGTAGGGAATATACCGACACCGTGAAGGATGTTCTCAGCTTTACAATCAAATCGAGTACGTTTGATCAATCGACCGAGTTCTGGCGGCTCGATGTGCTCGATGCTTTCACGGATCTCAGCCAGCTCGTCATAATTAAGAGCTACAACGCGGTTTGTTGTTGGCATCGTGCTGTCCCGTGACCATATGTAGCATAAAAAAGTGGTCGGTCGTGGAACGTGAAACAAGGTGAATGGATTGGACAGTCGAGAGCCGCTCCGTTGCATCTGGCCTGCCAAGTGACTTGTTCATTCACACAAGTGTAAGTAATACTTGGTTTCTCACCTGTTCACTTACACTTGATACGACTGCGATCCAGAAGTGGACGTCGTGTGTCGCTGCTCGGCTTAGACATAGCAGCCAGCTGCTCTCAACCACGCACACTGCTCCCTGTCTGCCATTTGGAGCTGTATGTAGACTTACTGCTTGATCACGAGACGGTTTTTGGGAAGTGGTCATGATACGTAGGTGTTGTTTCGGTTGGAGCTTGGACAGCAGTCTTCCTTGACAATTCCATCTGTAGAGGAAGCCGTCGGAGCTGCTCTGTTGGTGAACAGAGCGCGGTGGTAATCCGTCAAAACTCGGTACCTCAGAGAGATTGCTTGCCAAGTAAGATGATGTCGACCGCCCACGACAATGTGAGGATGAGTAGCGCTTGGAGAACTTGATTACTTCAAGAAGTGTACTGGAGTCACATCGAAAGTCCAGCAAAAGCGTGCGAGGCGTAGAAGCTTCCGAGGGCCAGCAAAGGAATCGCATTGCAGTATTAATGAATCTCTTTCAGTTGAAAACTCGTACTGCTTGCTGCCTCAATCATGTGATTAGTAGAAAAGGCAACGTTGAGATCGATTGCACCTGAGTGAACTCCAAGTGAGATCTGAAGCGTGATTCGTTCAACAATTCACTTCTCGCATAGCTTCTGGAGTCATACAGAGTGGACATGTCAATCCGTACGTAATCTGGAGAAGTAGCTTCACCTGATGGGTTACACCAAAAAGGAACACCGTGTAGACAAGCTGGAGATGATGGAAAAGGTCAAAAAGAAGCAAAAGGTGATGCGCCCACCGGAAATCGAATCCGGGGCTCCAGTACATCCCTCGTGATCGAGGCCATTTCAACGAAGTGGAATGGGAAACTAGAATTTTACCACTAAACCATAGGCGCGACTTTTAAGAACAATTGTTATACTTTAGCCGTCAAATAATGCTTGCCTGCTTGCACACCGAGGCCCCGCATTTGCTGGTGAAGTCATTCCTCCACCACGCTTAGCCTGCCATGCTATCGACCTCTATTGTTTGATCAGTCAATCATAATGTCTTCCAAACTCCAAAAGACGATAGCGCGGCAGCAGGAGAAGTATGCCAATATCACAGAGCTCTTGCGATCTAGCTGACACGGACCAGAGTCGAGGAAGGCCAGTACTATGAAGCGCATCAACAGCTGCGTGTCATCGCGACTCGCTATGTCAAGGCCAGCGATTGGGAGTCAGCGGCAGATCTGTTATGCTCTGGAGCAACCATGCTTCTGAAAGCGAATCAAGGAGGTAGTGGAGGTGATCTATGCAATTTTCTCATGGAAGTATACAACAAGGCTGGCTTTGAAGTGGACATCAGAAACAAGGCTAGGTTGCTGTATCTGCTACGGACGTTTCCCGCAGGTGAACCCACCAGAAAGAGATTCGTAAGCGAGATGGTCGGGTATGTGATCACTCGATACTGGAAGATAGGTGGAGTGCTGATATGTGGTTAGATGGTCGGCGAAACATGGCGAGTTTCCCGCTGGAGATCCAGAGATCCACCACATCGCGGGCACGCTATTCGCACAAGGTATGGACATCGCATGTTGTGAAGAGGAAACATATATTGAGACCACACAGATGGAGACGCTCTCGACGCAGAAAGACACCTCACCCTTGGCACCTCGGACTCACCGGTAGCCATGGCAAACATGGAGCATGAATGGTATACTTCTGACGAGCCTTCTTCAGCACCTCTCTATGCCGCTCGCGCCGTATTTCCTTACCTTATGGTCGGTAACCTACGTGCGGCAAACAAGGCAATGCTCCTCTTCTGTTCCAAGCTTGCCTCTACTCCTGGCTTAAGCGTCCAAGAAGTCAGCTCGTCTTCCTCTGACTTGCGAGTCTACCCAAGCTTGCCACTTCTCAACTTCCTCGGTCTTCTCTTGTTAGCCATCCAGCGAGGTTCCGCAGACTTGTTCCGACAACTCAAGTCTCAATACAGCTCCCAGATAGCCGAGGTCGGTACCTGGAACGACGCACTTGCGCAGATTGGTGAGATGTACTTCGGAATCAAGATACCAACACAAGGAAACCCCCTGTTCGATATGATGGGAAGCATGTTCATGGGTGGAGGTGGTCAGAAGAAGGGCGGTAACAGGGACGCTCCAGCGCCACCACCTGCGCTCGACTAATGCTTTTCATGAAAGAATAAAAACAACTTACAAAATTCTGAAACTTACCGCTTTAGTCATATGATCATATGCGAACGTCCGGCGCAAACCGACATAGAGCTCGCGCGCAGCAATAGACTATGCAAACCACCATTTGGTCGATACACACAATAACAACTACCAATTGGCACTATTTTTAAACGTATTCTAGCATACACGAGACCTTGCAGGTAACAACTCATCTGACGCGCTTACGAACCAGCAGCAAACTCCATGGATTGCTGTCTTTGTGTTTAATTTTCTAATTCGACTTCATTCCTTCCTCTTCCTGATCCACTTCTATCATCGTCAATACAACACATTTTCTACTCAAGTTCAATCCAACAGCAAAGACGCTCGACAAGAACACAGCACCCAGCATGAAAACTTCAAACGCTACCCGTGCGGAGCTGATCGCTATCATCGGCAAGAAGCAAAGCTCCATTCTCAAACTCCGTGAGAAGAACAAAAAGCTGAGAAAAAAGAAGGCAACTTGGAAGGTCTACCTTGTACGTGAAGGATCAGCTCAGGATGATGATGACGACGATGCGCAGGAACAGGACATGCTGGAAATAGTCTCGGATAAAGACGTCCAAGTGAAGAACAATGTCGAAATTGAGCCTATCGAACAAGGATCCAGCGACACCAACAGTCTAGTCAGGACCTTGCAGAAGTTAGAAGGTACCATTGGCAGCCTTCGAGGCATGCTATCAGGATCGTCACATGGAGACGACAACGATCAAGGAGGTCCATCGCCAGAAGCCAAGAACGAGGATGACAATCTCCAAGTCGCTTTGCAAGCTGCGAAAGACACCAATCAAAGGCTGTGGCATACCTTGTTGGAAATCCTGAAGTACGAAGCGAAAGGTTTGCCCAAGACCAGCGTCCACGACACCGTCGACACAGTCTTGGGTATCTTGAGCGGTTGCCCGAAACACGAAGTACCGACCAAGCTGAGACGTGCAGTCTTCGACAAAATCTGGGAAGGTATGAAAGGTGGTGGCAAAAAGGGAACCATGTCCGAGGACGACGAGCTGAGGACTCAGGAACTGTTGACGCAGGCGTATGCCATTGTGAGGCTCTTGACAATCATCAAGAAAAGAATAGCTGCCGGCGTGGACTGAGTTGTCATGTGAAGATCGCTCGGTTCACAGACATTATTCAACATACCTTATTCTGGCTGATTTTCCATATACCCAGACCTCTCACACATCACTTCATATTTCATTATCAGAGACCCAGCTCTCTATATTTTCACACGCAAACACAAGATCACAACAACACCGAAATGCCACCAGCAAAAGGTTCGTACATGGTGTCGCAAAGCACAATTCGCGGCCGACACAATCACAGACGGAATTATTCGGATGCGCCAAGCTGCATTGAACAAGATCCTGTCTGCCTCTTGTGACGCCGCCTTTGCCGCACTTGAAGCACAAGACCTCTTAGTCCAGCGAATCGAGGAGATTCTTGTGGATCTCATAGAAGAAGGCGAGAACATCATGCCTCACGACATCACGGAGCTTGTGAATGAACGCGCGAGCGCGAAGGATGATCTCAAGATGAAAGTCGAATAGTGGGCCATGAAATCAGCACAACTCGAGAGACTCAAGGTGGAAATGGAGGCTCATGTTTCCCACGACGCCCTTTGAGTAATGTACGTTCTTGATGCAGATGTAAGAAGACGGGATTCCAAAACAGCATCGTGGCCGAGAGCGTTCACAAGAGATGCAGTCAAATCAATGAGTATCAGAGTATGGCCATAAAATCGCCAAATCCCACCTAACTCAAGCAATAATTTGTCGCATGTGAAAGGTTGTCGCTACTTGTACTCCATGGTAGCGGCGTTCGATGTGTGCTCCTACCTTTCACTGTGTAGGTTCACTGACGCACTTTCTTCACATCCGACCTTGGCAGAGATAGCACGAATGACCTTTCCGCTCCTTCTTCTCATCCACATTGAGCTACCGACATATTACACCAAACAAGAGGCGCCCTCAGCCGATCAAGATGCCTGATACAACCGGTGCGTGCGAGACAAGATAGCATCAGTACAAAGACAGCCTACTCACACGATGTTAGTACCAACGTCAAGTGCATTGTCCGCCGCAGATGAGGCCATCGCCATGCGGGCTGCAGATGAGCCGCTCGACAGCTTCGTAAAGTGGGCTGTACAACGACACGAGGCCCTGAACGCGCACATAATGGCGGAGATCAGACTGCTCAACAATGCCGTCAGCCGCCGCCTTTACCAGGACGCAGAGAAATGGCAACAAGCTATCGTCGCCGCCGGCGAGAGAGACGTTGCAGAGGAACTAGCTCGCAGCGGACCAAAGGACATCAAACGCTTCAAGGAAAAGAACAGAGCCCACATAGATGCCTTGTACAAGCGACTTCAACAGAAGAACGAGGATCATATGGTTCTTCTGGCAGATACATTCATGAAGATTCTTGAAGATCTCAGTAACCATCACAACTGCCAGAGAGATGCTCTCGTCCAAGCCTGCACTCTGCTCACTGCGCCGTTCGACCCGGAGAATGACGACAAGAGAAGAAGTGAAGCATGATCATTTGGTCAGAGATGATAGCGGCCATTGTGAACCACGGACCGGTCTCAATTGGAGGGTCACAAGTGATACAAACACAATAAGAAAGCGCTACCGGCTACAAAGCCACTTTCCTACACTTACCTACTTTCCTAATCAGGATAGTTTAGTTCAGGCAGCCACCGCCTCATGTGACCTCCTTCTCGTTTCTCAGTCACACCTGCGCGTACCTGCTCTGTTTTCTCGTTCTTATATCTTTGCACGTCGCAAGTCGTTCTCACGTACTCCCCCACGCCTCGAGATAATAAGTCTTCTTTTGTCTGTTTTCTCGGAAACTCAGCGCGTTCTCACGACGACCCTCGTGCACCATTTCTCTTGCACACAAACATGCAAAATTCTGTTGGTTAGAGTGAATGGCGCTGTAAGATCTGAGAAAGGCCTTTGACGAACAGAAATCTAGACGACCAGTCGGGTCAAGATCTAAAGACAAATCTTGCCAGATTGATGGAGGTTAGAAGCACCCTGACCAAAAACTTCCGGAGACGCTTCGTCTATGGCCTCGGAATAGCTCAAAACTCGAACAATGAAAAGCCAGCAATCCTAGAAGGTCCTTCTGACAAGGGCTCCGACAAAAACGAACGACTGACGTTTGGTAAGTATATGGATTACCCGGATGAGACCATCGACGTCCAGGACCAGATCATTCGGGCTCAGATGCTATATTTCAAAAGTCGTCTAGATGAAATTCAAAAAGACCATGGAGAAGCGCTTGGGAGGCTTCAAGAGTCTTCCGAAAGGCGTGACAATGCGTACGAGAAGCATATCCGTGTTGTTGAAGAAGAAACAGAGGCCTACAGGTGGGCTTTTAACCAAGCGATACAACGATACGAGGCTCTGAAAAAATTCTATGACACCCTCAACGCTTGGAGGTCCCAATGTGTTATCAATCAAGAACGAAAAGGACGAAAGGAGACAGTTTTCCCGCATTTTCATCTCATCAAAGATTCCGAGCATCAAATCCTGTCATTAAACCGGGAGTAGTGCTAGTCCCGAGAGACGTTCCTCAGACAGTATAGATAGAGAAGTACTTTTCAGGTCGTGGGTGGAGGAGAATGGACAGTGGTGTGATGCGTGATAAATCTATGCTTCATAATTCAATGTCATTAGGTTGCCAGCTTCACTCACAAATTACATGTATGAGAGCGCTCGTTCATCTCCCGTAACCGATTACTCACTGTTGTATCCACTTCGTCAGCTCAACCCAAGCCTTTCTCTCCTGCACCCTCCCCCACCACATCTCGAAATGTGGACGCTGAGCCAGCAGACTCCCAAGCTCCAACTTCGGGAACCATGGCACCCAGATGGCGGCAAAGTAGTCAACCAAAGTAATCTCCTTGCCCGCAAGGAATGGCTGCTCCTTGAGCAAGCCCTCATAATAATCCAAGCACTCAGTGATGATCTGCGTCTTCACCTCAAGAAGCCGCTCATCAACCGGCTTCGAAGAGTACATCCTGATACATCCATCAACGACCTGTCTTCATGGTCAAGAGAAAGACAACCTACGGCTTGAAAATCTTCTCCACAGCCATGGCCTGAAACGGCGGATCCCAGTAATAGTCCTCGACACGCATCGCCTGCTCATACAGAGCCATAGCTTCGACGTCACGCGGTTCCTGGAACTGAGACTCGGCCTTCGCGTACTTGGATACGACGTACTTTGTCATGGCGCCGGACTCGAAAAGCGAGAACGATCCGTCGCGGAGAGAAGGTACCATGCCGAATGGTTGTTGGGATTTGTACTCTGCGGACTGTGGTCGGACGGGAACATGAGTAAGGGCTCAGCGGCTGTGAGGGACGGACTTGCCTTGTGCTCGTATTTGTACAGGTCGACTTTCTCGTATTTGAAGTCTACGTCGAGTTCGAAGAGAGTGACTATGACTCGCTGCGTACGGGTTGAATGCGGAAAGCCGTAGATGGTGAGTTGGGACATGATTGGAATGGATGTGTATGTTTGGGTGAGTGAGTGTGCTGATGATGTACGGGAGAACAATGCGGAAAGAATTGATGATGGAGCAGAAAGGTGGCTATTTAAATATCTTCACTCGTCGATGTACATTACATGTCTGAATGCCTAATGGAGTTATCTGTTGTGTCACTCCGACTCGTGCCATGTATGGTTGGCACGCAAATGACTTTGTTGCTCGCCCATGCAGTGAGTGTTGGTGCCCAGAACTGTGGAGATCGGGGAGTTTGGGTATCCCCGAGATCATCAAGCGATGAGAGATTGCCAAGCAACGACAATTAGACTGGATGCAAACGATATGACGACCAGTGAGGCAAAGATTTCTAACATGGATCTTGCCCACCGACCTTGAGGCCCAGACTCATCGATGTTCACAGCTGAAGGCTCGGTGTATGCTTCTGAACTACAGGTCTAACTTTGAAAAACCAAACATATTGAAAAGATACCATTCGTGAGAAAAGAAGGCCACATCGCAAATTCCAATATCTAGGAAGAATGATACTGCATGCTGTGCTACTCGTATTGAACTCTCAAACGACCTAACGCCTCGCTAAATACACACTCTCTCGGACCTAAATTCCATTACCTACACCTTCCTTTTCTGCAATCTGGCCTCGACATCAACGAGCAACTTGCTCAGATCCTCCACTCCAGCCTTATCAGGTCCAGCACTCTCAAACTCGACCCCCTCCCTAAGCCACTCTCTACATTCCTCCAACCTGCCCATCTCAGACAAACACTTGCCTCTTCTCCACCAACCCTTGACATTACCCACCTTTTTAAGCTCAACCGCACACTCGGCATCAACCGCGCCTTCAGCCCAACGTCCCATAGCCATATAAGCCTGCGCCCTGTTGCCGTACAACTGACTCAGTTCCTCCCTGACCAAGCCCGCAGGCTCCCACACAGGTCGCTGGATCGCCATATCGAGACCAAGACCGTACATGCGCACGGCGCCGTCGTGATCGCCTTTTTTGAACGACGCGTTGCCTGATTCCCGTAGTTTGGTGATTTGCGCGCTGCGCTTGGGGTTTACTGGCATGGGCGGAGCGGGTACGCCGACTGGGTTGTCGATGTCCCGGATGAAGGACCGGTGTAGTGCGTTCAAGGCGTCGAGCTCGGTCTCGAGTGCTGATGAGGCATTGTGTGAGCTGAGCGCTTTTGTGCTGGGGTCGAGTATGAGGGGCAGTTGAAAGAAGGTGTCGGGTGACTCCATGTTGGATGTGTGTTCTCGAAATTGGTATAATCGTTCTGTGTGAGATTCTGGTCTTTCTTTAACCGTTCGACGAGCTCTTTGTTTTTGTGGTAACGTACGATGAGTGAAGTTCGTGGGACGTAAAGTATAATAAGTTTAGGTGGTGAATGCGGAGTTAGGACAGATTTCCCCAACTCATGTCCCAGCTTCCCCGAAGTCGCTCCGAAAGTCGGTCAGCACAATATCACCAACGACACGGAGCACATTATATACAACCTCATTAAACTCATTAGACTGACTCTGCATTAGAGCTTATCGTGCTCGAAAAGTCTATAAGTATGCATAACCCCGTCGCCGAATGCTGAGAAAAAGCCGTCGACATAATAGCTGGCCGAACCTAATTGACTGGTTCCCATGAACGCTGAGCATTTCCTCCCTGTTGTAATAGTACAGCGGTCCAGCGCTCACAGTGATAGCCTCCATAACTTTCCGTAGAGCTTTGTCCCTCGTGCAATTGAATCTTGTGCATAACACTATTCCATCTCATCATCGTGAAAGAATCTTGGTAGGTAGAATTTCGTGTTCTCGTAGACAAGGAAAGTGACGCAGGTTGATGGTAAGACGCGAACGATGTTTGGGCCCAGCCTATGAGGTTGTCAGTGCATCGTCGAAAATGATCAATCAATTGGAAACGTACCCTCTGTAAAATCCACTCAAGCCTTCCTGCTTGAAGACTTGTTTGCAGACGTCGCGTGCATTCCTGTATTTCTGATTCGCATCGTAAATCTGTAGACGTGCGCGGACGACTTGGTATGGGTATGTGACGCTTCCAGCGAAGATCTTGCTGACTGCACTCAAAGAAAGAAAGTCCAGGTTTGTCAAATTGTCCTTTCCTCCTCTTGACTGCGCCCAGTGGTTCTTCAATTGTTCGTAGGCCATGAATTGAATGGCACCATGCGAAACCCCAAAGAGTGATGGAACAAGTCCTCTGTAGAATCCCACAAAGCCCTCAGTCTGCCACAAGTGCCTGGTACCCTGGTAGATGGACTGGTAGGCGCCCGGTACATTTCGTCCAGTGGATAGCATTCGAGTCTTGATCACCCAGATAGGATTGGTGAAGAATGCAGTAAGGATGCCAGATGCGCCGGAAGCAAGGAAGTAGTCGGAAGAGGTGAGCACGCGAGAGTCGTTGATGCCGCGTGCATTTCGAACGGCGTCCTTGATGTTGCCATACCTGCACAATGAGTACAGCTGAAAGACGAGTGGGAGGGAAGTGTCACTGGGCAGGTTTATGCAGGCAAGGCATACAAGAGGGATAGTGAATGGGACATGCTAGCGAGGCATGTTGGAGAAGAAAGGAGAATTATATCGTACCATAGAAAATAGAGAGCCCATGAGACCGAATTTCCAAGCATATTGGGCATGAGGCCTCTATACAGAGCTCTCCATGAGCCTTCATCTCGAACGATAGCTTGAACAATTCGGTAAGAGTCGCCAAACTTCGACCGCTGCTGCCAGTTCACTGCGACGGAGTTTAGTGGGGAGATGCGGTGACATGTTCGTTCGCGGACTGACACTGGAGTCGCGTTTTAATGACATCGAACGGATGAACGACGAGGGTAGAAACAATGCCGGCGCTGAAACCAGCAAAACTTTCTATAATGGATGGAGAGAGTTTGCTCTGGGTCTGGCGACCTTCGATTGGGGGATAGACTCTAGGCATCTGTGTCGCGAATTGCGCGAGGTTGAGCTCTCAGTATGCGGTATAATCATGCTTAGAGGGAAAGAAGCATGAGAAGATATGCTGGTATGGCCAATGCTCAGGTGTAAGTGAAGAAGAGAATGACTTGGGGTCGCAATGACTTGCGGTACAATCTGGAGTGTGAGCAATAATTGGAGGCCGCAGCGGATGTCGTCCTCGCATGTAGATTAGCGAGTACTTGCTGCAGAAGCCGGGGCCGGGTCCACTTCCCCGCAATATCGACGGACAACCTCCGAATGCGGCTGGTGCTATACCTTACAATACATGTATATCATCACCGAGATGCTTTGAGAGCAATTACGAGCAGAATTGTTGAGAAGTTCACCCTTCCGCGTTCAATGTGATGTGCGACTTGAATGCACAATATATTGCTGGATGCCATTCTACAGCAGACAGACAGAGGTACCTATCCTACCTTGCTCACATGGACCTTACCAAATACGTCCTTGTAAGGGTATCAGAAACGCAACCGTGAATCGTATGGTTTATTCGAAGGGGAAAATAATTGAAATGCTCGTTGCAAGAATCGGGAGAATTGTTTAGGTGGTTTCTCATTGATTTGTACATGGTATTGATGCATATTGCGAACAGCATGATCTCCGATGTGATACATGCTGTTCTGCGGAGGTCTTATGGTGTGGTTTCCAGCTGAATTCATGTCGGCCTGGACACCAGATGCAACAAACTCTCCTCTCCATGTCTTCAAAGGTCGTCAACGGTCAAGAGTCCCGCATCATTCCTCGCAAAGCTGCCTGATCCATCCTCGCCTATGTCGCATGGGTGTGGTGGTCTGCGCCATGACCAACCTCGCCGTGGCCATGTTCGTCCTTGACAAAAGCTGCTTCGTACGCAAGATAACCAGCAAAGGCAACTGTTGCTATTCCGAGACCAGGGAAAGCGCCCTTAAATCTGTTGAATCTCGAAAATGGTCCAGTGTATCTCCAAGCCTCACTGCAACAAGTATCAGTCATCCGAATCGAGCTGTTTCTCTGCCAATTGACGCACTATCTCTTCCATGGGTCGTTTGCGTGCTGGCCTGAAGCTGCAGCGAATTTTTGAGGGTCAAAGCCGGTGAGATCGGGTCGTTTCGACATTTTGAAGCTACATCGCAGGTCAGCACATGCAGTGCGACTGCGATTGAGTCATACTTACAGCGATGATGCGACTGACGTCCGTTATGAATTATCCAGCATGGAATGAGGTTGAAAGAGCGTCGAATGTGATGCTTGGCAGCCCGAAGCACGGCTTGGCAACTCCCGCAAATCCACTCGCGTGTATAGCAACTTCATGAACGCTGCAACTGCTTGCTTGCTTGCTCGAGGTCACTTCCATCTGCATTGCACCGCACTCCTATCTCTCTAATTCGATCACTGGCAACTTGACCTGTTCGAAGAGTTCGGATTTTCCTTGCGTCCAATTCTTACGCTACAAAACAACCGACGCAATCCATTCAGCACTCTCCTTCCAAACCTCCAAGTAGCGAATAACCAGAGCACGGCACTACGATCAATTGCGCACAGCAAGTTTCCTCGCATAAACACCTCAAAGCAACTCAAAGCAACAACCACTGGTCCACCATGCCTCCCCAGGTGGGCCGGATGCCCGGTCACCAGAGCAATCCCTCCAACCCTTATGCACATCTCAACCCGACACATTCTCTTCCACCTTACCAACAGCAAATATCATCTATTCCTCAAGCTCCGGGCAGTCATTCTGCATTTGGGGTTCCAAATTTCGGTGGCAGCGTAAATCCATTCACTTCTTCTGGTGGAAGTATGAGTGGTTTACAAGGAAGCTATGGAGGAAGCAGTGGATTTGGCAATGGACTCGGTTTGAACAGCGAAGAGGCTATGCGCGGATTCGCCAGAGGTGCAGCCCTACAGCAGCAGCAAGCACAGAATGCAGAGGCCGCTTCGTTAGGTCTCAAGACTGGCATGTCCGCGAGGATACGGGAAGTTTGGGCCTCGAATTTGGAGCAGGAAATGGTCATCTTGCGACAACTGATTCGAAAGTATCCTTTCGTGAGCATGGTAAGAGCTTGTCTTCATTCACTATATGTACATGACTAACACGTATCAGGACGCAGAGTTTCCAGGAATCGTTGCACGTCCAATCGGCAACTTCGAGAACAAGGCCTCGTATCATTATCAGACCCTGAGATGCAACGTGGATCTGCTGAAGCCAATCCAACTCGGAATTACTCTCTGGACTTCTGAAGGCGAGCTCCCTCCGTCACAACCAGACACGGACGTCATTCAGAAGATCCCATACGGCAACAATCTCATCGCCTGCCCATGCACTTGGTCTTTCAACTTTTCATTCTCCCTTGAGGACGACATGTATGCTGAGCAGTCAATCGAGATGCTCAGAAACGCCGGTCTGGACTTTCAGAAGCACCAGGAGCTTGGTATCGACCTCAACACTTTCGGCGCTACTCTCACCACTTCTGGCTTAGCCTTTGAGGACGATGTCAACTGGCTGTCGTTTCACTCTGGTTACGACTTTGGTTATCTCGTCAAGCTTTTGACCAACGACGCTCTTCCGGAAGATGAAGGCAAGTTCAAGCAACTGGCCAAACAATTCTTTCCAAAGCTCTGGGATGTCAAACATCTTCTCCGCCATGCGCAAAAGGATCTACATGTGCAAAACCGTCTCAGTCCAACGGCGGCCAACATTATTGCAAGCCTTGGCCAGAAGTCAGGCCTTGCTGATCTGGCCACGGAACTCGGCTGTCAACGCTACGGCCAAGCACACACTGCTGCATCCGATTCGTGGTTAACAGGACAAGTTTTTTGGGCGATGCGCAGCAAGATCTTCGAGGGTCACATACCAGATGAGCTTTGCGATCAGATATACGGCTTGCATAACGTAGGCCCGCCGGCTAGCGCTGCTGCACGTGATGAGTTCTTACAGAGCCAAGGACACCAGACACCGCAAACAAATGGCGCTATGGCGTTCCACACTGGTCACACTCCTTCAGGTCATCAAGCTCCTAGTACGCCAACTTCTACTCACGCAGGAGTATCAAGCGCGACACCAGGTCCAGGACACTTTTCTCAGCATGGCTCGATGGGTACCCATGGCGGGTTCGGCAACTTTAGTATGGGCACTCGATAGAACGAGGACTCATAGTATGAAACAAAAATGGATAGTACGGCGCCCGATACCCTCTATACACTGACAGCCCTACCACCAAATAATTCCGAGCTTTTTCGTTATGGACTTCATGCTTTCAGTCCACATTTTTTCCATCGCAGACGACGGTACTTCAAGGATACGCTTTCTTCACCTTGGCCGCCTGTTCCTCCTCGACCGTTGGCTCCTCCTGAACCTGCACGTCTCGTACCGAATCCCCCTATGCGACTGCCTTCTTCGTTCGACGTCACGGAGACCATTTATCAACAATATCAGCAATCACGACAAAGAACATGGGACTCCAACGAGCATGTGACGCCTGACCGACGGCAGAATGGTGTTACTCGCCCAGTTGTAACGAATCCCATGGACTGCCATCACGAAATCTCTAGACTGCAATCGTCACATCTTTCAACGCCTCTGCAGGTGACTAGCACACGAATTATGAGCAGTCTCAACTCGGAAGCCCTTCCTTTTACACCATCTCCGATACGCCCACTACATCACAGAGTACCATCTTTGAGATCACTCAGCGGCAACGCCAGAGTCTTTTCGCCCTCCTCACCACTTGTTGCACCGTTAGCAAGTCAGTCCTCGCCGCTTTCTGTAAGAACTGCAAGGTCGCAACAATTACTCCGAACACAGATGCGCTTACCGGAAATCTCTCCACTATCGTCGCCCAGCACCATGTATCCTCGGGATCAATCCTTTGCTGGGTCTTCCAGGACAAAAACACGCTCTCGCTCAGACAGCCCTCTAACCTCCAGTGGAACCCCGATAGCGCCAAATTATGATTCAGGGATCCAGGCAGAGAAAGAGCTTGCACCAAAAATCGCACAGCGTGATGGAAATGAGCCTGAGAATGTCCAGCCCACTTCCCGAGCCATCATGTGGTCCGACATAGTTCGGAAATAAGCTCAAGAATACAACGTTCGACAAGCGAAGGTCTCTTCAGGGGATTGAAAGGATGCTTAGAATACTGTGTAGCGCAGTCCAAACCAATCAATGACCTATGATAACATCCCACTCGTACATCGTAAACAAGCATGTTCCTATGTGAAAATATCGTTCATGATTTCTTTTCCTTGTATGCAATAGAAGAACCGAAAATTATCGCTAAATTATGCCATGTATGCCATGTATGCCATGTATAACATGCTACTCAAGGCTTGCGATATAACCCTCGCATATAGTCGTCTGTTCCCTCGATATCTCCCTCATTGACTGGAACTGGCGGAGGCGGTAACCTCGACCTCGTGTCCTTGTACAACCAGTCCATATATTCATTCACATTCTCAATCTTGAGCTCAGGTACAGCTGCATCCTCGCCGTCGACAGCGGCGTCCTCCTGATTTGCCGCAGCCTCCTGCACAGGCTGTGACGGTGCGGCAGGCGTCGACGGTACACCCACGACAACCTTCTCCTTACCCTCCATCTCCTTCTCCCTGCGAATACGGCTCTTAGCTCCTTCCGCCGAAAGCTTTCTCAGAAAATGGATATATTGTTCATTGCGAGCCCTCTTCTTGCGCTCAGCTTCGGTAATCTCGACCTCGTGCGCGCCTCCTTCTTCGTCCTCGTCGTCGTGCTTGGTGAATGCGAGCCGTCGGCGCTTTTTCGTGTCCGCGTAGGAGGCGGCAGCTGCTTCGGGTTTTATCTCTTGGAGTGAGAACTCCAGGTCCCAGCGGTCGCGGGGGCGGAGTTTCTCTGGTCGCTCGGCGTGGATGTCGTTGATTTTGGAGCGGACTGTTAGGGTGAAACCTAGTAGTGGGCGGAGATTGGATGATTCGGAGGTGTTGGGGTCGACTTTTTGTGCGTGGTGGGCGGTTTTGGTGGAGGACTTTGTGGACACTGGAGCGTCTTCGTCGTCGCCGGTCGGAGATGGTCGGGAGGCGGCTACTGCAGCTGCCACGTCGGAGGCTTTTGCTTTCAGTGTTGCTGCTTCGTCTAGGTCGACACCCATTATGTCGCGTTCAAATTCGGCAATGCGGGCCTTTTGCGAGGATTGGATTTTGTCGATTTCGGATTCGGACATGGGCTCAGCGAAGATATACATGAAGGGTGGCCTCTTGTCGGGTCCAGGGCGTGTCTCAAAATGGAAGCGAAGTGATTGTTCGGGAAAGCGCGCGGTCGCTTCATTCAGGATGCGGTTCATGAGACCGATACTGTACCGGAACTCTTGGTCGCCTAAAGATGGATCCTTCTGCCCGTGAAGCGCGAGATCGATATCTGACATGTTCATGTACTGAAATCCGAATATCTCTTCGACGTTGTGATATGCCACAAAAATTCCGTCCATGCGACCCATGCGAGCTTGGAGCGAGTACTTCAGCAATGTACTCCTGATCATATCGTAATACTCTCTTTCGTAACTTTCGTAACTTCCCTGTTGCGATCTGATCTGATATCCAACCATGTCCTGGTATTCCTTGGATCTCATACGGACCGCGAGAACTGCTCGGGTTTTCAGATCGAACATGCCAGTACCTGGGAGCCTTGAATCATAAGCGTCAAGCTGAGATCTCATCAAAAAATCACCCTGGGTAGAGTAGTGATACGACTCGGGTGATGTGCGCTCTTCTTCGGAGACACCTCTGATATCCCCTTTACGGTAGCGTTCAAATTCGGAAACTGGCAATGTGAGCAGTTTCTCCAAGGACTTTCCAAGAAGCATCAAAACGTTTCCGTCATCAAATTCCTTGTCAGCGTCAATGGCGAAAACTCCGTTCTTGTATCGCAAAAACATAGCAGAAGGAGCTCTTTGAATCGCGGTGAAGGTATTTGAGACCCTGCTCTGACCAGGGTCGAAGCCCCTCGACAGCATCTCCATATTCAAGGGCCGCCAGCTAGATAGCAAGAAGTGGAAGTGATTCAGTGAGCCGGTCATACTCGATGTTGACCCGAGATACTTCCTATTATACTCTTGAGCAACCTTTGACAGAACTTCATCTTCTGATGATGTCTTGTATTGCTTCAGTGCATTAAAGTCAAAATCCGCCACCGACATGACCTTTTGAAGATAAGGATCGAAATTGTAGACGTTGGATGCATCGTCCTGTAGGAGGTGCACTCCACGATTGAAAAGCACACGATCGAGACCATGAGCAAGTGGCGGCACAGGTGGCTGCTTGACATCCAAAGCTTCAAATTGAAGCTCGGTGGGTTGCAAACTTTGAATGAGAAGAGCGTTCTTGCTACCCCGGCGAGCTAGGGATGGTGGCTCGGTCGAGGTGTTTCCATCATTCTGTGACGAAGTTTTGCTCGGCTTCGGACTAAGCATTGCATCCTTCATGCTATTGAAACGCTGGTCATGGTTGATGTCGACATCCTTCTCGGATATTGTCTCCGTAGGCGCGTCTGCAACAAGTGGTGTAAATGTCGACTTGGCAGTGCTAGAGACACGGCGTGCGCGCTCCCGAGCCGCTCTTCTACGTCTCCTGAGATCACCAGAAACGTTCTTGGTGAACTTCTTTTCCTTCCGTGCTTCCTTAGGAGACTCCGATTGCGCGAGAGGTTTTGGTGGAGAGGACGACGTAGCAACGACTTTCGCAGATTCGATGGGTAGCTCAGTGTCTCCAATATGTAGGATTTTTGGCAAACCTTTACCCGTGGGAGGGGCAAATACAACACCATAGACTTGTCGAAGCCTTTGCCGTATCTTTTGGCGAGCGTCGTGGTTCTTGAACCCTCGTTGCGGACGCAGACGGTCGAGTCTCTCTAATAACTGCTGCTTCTCATTCAAGGAAAATTGTTGACCGAACTGGGTCCGGAGCTGCTCGCGGATAAGCTGTCGGTGGCTCTGCGCCTCAGGCGTTTGCAACGATTGGAGTTCTCGAAGTCGGTCCTTTAGGATCACTAAATCAGGATTTCTGTGTGTACTCAGTGCAATATTCTTTGTCCTCTCTTGCAATTCCGCCTCAGAGTTGACTGTCTGCAGTCGCTTGTTGTCCACATTGTGTTCTGTAGTCCCTCTGTCGTCGCCGCTAGGTGTGACAGGCTTTGAGGTGAAGAAGTTGGCAACTCTTTGAAGCAAGCTTGGTTTAGGTATGTCGAGCTTGTCTGACGAGGAATCATTTCTAGACTTGTCCTTCAGTTTCGCCGATGTCGTTGAAATGTGTTTGCGTGCGACCTGTCTGTCACGAATTTGAGGGGGGTGAGCGCTTTGTGACAGACTAAGTGGTAGAACGCGTACGGTAGTAAGTGAACTTCTTAGCCGCGATTGGCGATCTCTGGAGGCGTGCTGACTGAGCTTGTAGAGGCATGATGAACAGACGTAGAGCCCAGTGATGGTCGGACGTCGAGTTGTCCAGGGCTGCATAGAGTGTATCGAGCCAGAAGACTGCTGTGCGGAATTAACGGACGACGTGAACAATTCATGACATCGCTATAATTTACTCTTGGTATCTCCAGATTTCATCATTCAAGGTTGACAAGCCTAAAACCGGGTAGATCCGTCTAGCAGCACAACTTAATACCTCCGGCAGTCCATTGCACGGACGCGGGAGCGTTTCGGGACCGCATTGCGCCGGATGACGACGATTGCCGAAGCAGGATCGGTGGATCGGCCTCGCGGATTCAGGCAGGTGCGTTGACTGCATTGGGTTGGATTCACCATCACCTCTACGGATGATTGTTCCATGTCACCATTGTTGCTCGTACCGTACGAAGCACTCCACCCATACGCGTGCATGCATGCATAGCCGGCTGGCGAGACTGTCCGAACCTCTATTCGTCTCGCAAACTTATCTGTAACTTATTTCACGTCGCTGTATCTTTTCATTACAAGCCATTATCGCCGTTGTCGTCCATACCGTTAATAGGATCTCGCGGGCTGGACAATACTATACTATCCTAATTTATCAACCCCCACCTCAACTTGCGACCGATACTGCTCGACCTTTGTCTTCCACTCCCTCTGGTGCACTGCTGTCTCGTCTCGGAGGGTCTCGTCTGAGCTGTTGGTCGCAGGGCGAATGTGAAAGTATGGAACACTGAACCAGGCCATTAGCGCAGCAGTGTTCTTCACATCTCGCTGGCCCACAGCTTGAAGTGAACCCTCATAACTCGCCGGTCTGTCCGTCTGCAGCTTGACAGACTTCATATCCAATTCGCGACTCCTTTCTTCTCGTCCTGGCCGGTCTAGGAAAGCATGCACAGATCGAGCAGTCGCGATGGTGGCTCGAAGCCACGGAGAAAGACCATCTTCGGTCTCTCTTCCCTCACTCAAATCAATCCCACTGTCAAGGATAACGACTTTCAAGAGCCCTCCAAAACACTGAGAAAGCGTCGCACACCTTCCGTGCCAGTCATTGAAACGTCTGACATGCCACCGGATTCCCTACGCAGTCCCCCGTCCTTGCACTCTTCACCATCTAAAGCGCGACGGCCTTCTTTAGGCATTCGACCCAGCATTCACCGACCAAGCTCGTCTGTTTTTGGTTCACTTCGGTCAATGCGATCAAGTGGTGAGGATGAGACTCCACTTTCGACTACATCAAGCAAGGCGCCTTCGTTGAACTGGACTGGCGACCTCGACATGGTACCGTCTTACCCGAAGCCCGTGATCTACCACGGCGAGGTTCAAACAAGCAGTAGTATGTTTAGGAAGAAGAGAGAGTACCTTGTACTCACGGATACACATTTGATACGATGCAAGAGTCAAGGAAAGGCTTCGGAGATGTTTCCTGCCATACCACCCGCGTTTGGTCGGAGCCCAACCATTCGTCATAGTTCCACTCAGTCAACAGGTTCTACACAAGATCTGCAATCGCTCGCCTCTGATTCGTCCGGTGACAAAGACGGGAGAATACCACTGCGCCAGGTTGTAGCTGTACACACGCTTGACGACGGCAAACCTTATTTCGCGGTCGAGGTCTGCTATCTGGACGAAGAGAGCAATCAGGCTTCTGCCATGACTCTTCAATTCAGTCACCCAGACGAGCGTGACAACTGGCTCAGGTCTATTCGCTCCACTACAACTAGCGTCCGCCTTCAAGATCCTCAACCCATTACACCTTACAATGCCAATTATGCTGCAAGGACCGTGGAACGCGAGAATGATTATGATCCAAACTACTTTGCCATGTACAAGGTCGTGCAGAGGCTGTCTTCAAAATCCAACAGTCGTTCATCCACCGATGATCTGTCAAAAATTGCATCCGTGGTATGCTTTTTGGCCATTGGCATTCACAAAGTCCATCTCATCCCGCTTGCTAAGAACTCAAGCCGGACTTCTTCGCCTTCTCTGTCGCAGAACGCTCATGGATCATTCGGTATAATGACTCTTTCTGGTGTGAGAGTGAGCTCACAAGACGACACGCTGGAACTATCTTTTCGCCAGCCACTGAAGCGTGCCAGAATACTTCACCTTTCTTCTTCGGCTTCCCGCGATATTGCTTTGCGCCTCTACCATGTGGACAACCACCTCAGACCCGAAAGCGTGCATCGTCCATTCAAATTTATCGTTCCTCCTGAACTTGAGGACCAGATCTTGCCCCCAGTCGAGTCGAACCATGAGGAACATTCTTGCCTCGACCGAACATTGACTGCATATTGTATAGCCTACGATGTGAATCCGGGCGCAATTCGATATACGATCGACTACTCTTGTGAAGACGCCCCTCGCTTTGAACTCCTTCCTATCACTGAAGGTAGGCGGCGAAACTTTTCGCTGCTTGAACTCCTGGCTGTGATGCGTGCTCTACGATACAACGAATCCTTTGGATCCATTTCTTTCGCCGACGTTCGTTTAGATGGTCTGAACGGTGTCCACGACCCGTATGGTACCGAGTACGTCTGCTCCAGGACTAAGCTGGGCACTCCCATCAAATTGAATGTCGATGAACTAGCGCGCTCTTCTCTGCTGGTACAAGAGATTCGTGCGCTTGCAGCAACCAGTAAGCGATTACGCAGAATGGACTTCTCCGGTTGCATAACCACAAAACCGTCAAGCTCATTTGACGATAGCGAGGTCAAATCTGCAGATATTGGATGTGGCATCGTGGAAGCTTTGTTTCCGCTGTGCAGGCATCAAACGACCAACGTGGACTGGATCGCGCTTAATGGAATCACGCTGAGCGATTTGGATCTTGATTATCTTGTTGGTGCTGCTGTCGACCGTTCGTGCCATTTCAGGGCATTGGA
>Ga0058704_10000438_pt1:5000-21900 | contig 21900 bp, 15 predicted proteins | sample AgamicMgSfe_FD_71363 | JGI IMG/M metagenome (GOLD analysis project Ga0058704, IMG submission 71363) | Agave microbial communities from Guanajuato, Mexico - Mg.Sf.e | ecosystem: Host-associated > Plants > Phyllosphere > Phylloplane/Leaf | place: Guanajuato, Mexico | collected 2012-05-30
TTTTCGACCATAGCGATCTGAGTTCATCAGAGTAGCGGGCGATGGCCGCCAGTTCCTACGCAACTACTACATCGAAGAAAGCTTTGTGGCCCACCATTTGTTAAACCCCCCTCTTCTCGGGCGATAGGGCTTCCTCTATAGTTTAGACTCTGAGACTCTACTTTCTTTGTTGGTCGGGGTGGTTCCCCTTGTGTAGTACGGCAGGAAAGAGGATAGAGTAATATACTTACAAAAACGAAAGTTGACCGCGCTTGTAAGGCGTTCAGATCTGGCCTCTCGCTCTTTCATTGACTCACGAAGGATCGGCTAGCTTGAAGCAAGCGGAGGCTCGAAGGCTTTATGGCGCGCTTTCCGTTTTCTCACTCATATCCAGCTTATTGCTTAAAGCTGATCTGTTCACACACTAGTTTCAGGTGATTCATACCTGTCTAAAAGAGCTAGGTTGAGTTGCTTCCAACACCTTCAGCTAAAGAATTCGGATAAAGTCTAAACAGAGATCCCTAAAGCAGCTCTTCCGCTACTTACTAATAGAAAGGGCCCCACCAACAGCGGCAACAGGGGCTATCGAATTTTGAAAAGCCATCACTCGACTTGCTGAAGTGACACTCGCAACTAAGGCTAAGATCAAAGTCTCGATGTCGGGAAAGCCAAAGTTTTGTCTTCCAGCTTCAAAACCCGATCCCGATGTGGCCTTCTTGTGCGCTTTCAAATCTTTCATCAACTTTAGGGCTCTCCCGGTCGCCCTTGGGATTCATAAATCTCTGTTTCTGCTTTTCAGGCACTACCTGTCCACAATTTCACTCATCCTATCCGCGGAATCAATCTTCGAGCCGCGGCCGAAAGAACTACCTTTCACATCCAAACTGACGCCCCTACCCTTGTCTTTCGCCTTATAATAAGTTTATTCCGCATCATTGGAAATTCACTTCCCATAAGGCAAAATCACTCCCAAAACCGGAGAAAGCTGCGTGAGCAGATAATTCCATCTAACTCTAAATTATAGAAATATCATAAGATAAGAAAGGTAGGTCGGATCAACGCGTAGAGAAATGCTATCCGACTTGAACATTCACTCGTTTACTCGCTATTCCACTTTGATATTTGTTTTCATTTTTTTGGTGTTCAGTCTACCGAGATCGAAAAGAATGCCCGTGGCATACTTTCATTACTCCAAATCTTCGACGTTCGATTCAGTGAGTGAAGGAGCAGAGGTAGACTCGGCCATCTGGCTCACCTGCAAAACATTGAAACTTCCCACACGGGGTAAGCTAGCTAAGCCGGAAAGTAGGTTTATTATGAGCTTGCTTGCCGACAATTTGATCTGCGACACTTGTACCTCCCGCTTGCCAAAAAGCAATAGTCAACTTAAAAAGAACTTGCCTGACTTCTTTCGCTTCCCTCAAGGCTAGCAGAGGGGGCTAACCTTCGAGTAAGCTATATATAAGAATAAGAGAATTGGCGTCATTATCCATGCTAAGGGGAAAAAGGCATTCCTCTTTACTCTCAACAGCTTCTCTTTGAGCTTATGAGACTAGTGAAAGAATTTCATTGCCTTGCTTTATCCAGCTTGAAGTGAGGTTCCCTCCTTCGGAACTGAAAAGGATTTCTATCGGCCGATCGTCGCACCCGAAAACTAAACCGGATTCCATGGTTCATGCCACTAGCCTTTGAATCGGTTATAGCCCCAGATAGATATCCGGATAGCCCTATTGAATCATAAATGCTTTGAGTTTGCAGCATGAATTGATCGAGGTTGATTTCTCGTTCATTTGTATCCGTCCGAACCCCAGCCAATGGAGATAGCAAGGAGATAGAAGAAGTCCTCTTCTACGCGGGATCGAACTTTCAGCTTTGGCATGAAGTAAGCGTGGGAGGCATTCAAATGGCATTGAACTAAATCCGCTGCTATTGATCTACAACCTCAACATCTGCTGTGCAATATCCACTCCTATCTTGAACTGGATGACTCAACTTTCTTTCGAGAAGACAGTGAAGTTCAAGCATCATCCGAAGAAGACTTTGTCTCGTCCCTTACCTAGGAAATCTCAGTGATTTGCCTCCTCTCGCCCTCGGCGAACCTCATGTAGTTTTCTTTTCTCACCGTGGCAACTGGCCAGTGGGGCGTCTTCTCAGAATCGAGACCAAAGTGGTCTTTCCGTCAGCTCTATCAGATAAGGTAATGAACGACGTCTTCTGCGCCAGCTGCATCACTCTTCATTTTATTGCTGGAACTTCATGATATGCAAGGATTGACTACTGTGAAAAGAAAGATAGTTAGAGTATATAAAATGACTCTCCCGAATGGGAAAAGGGCCTACCTTAGCACATTCACCTGAGGAAGGAAGGGAAGCTACCTAGCCCTGTTAGCTCCTACTAAAGGAAGGGAAGACGCCGAAGCGGGTTTAGAATCAATCAATCCCATCCGCCCCAGGATGCCCCACCAGGGAATCCTGAACATACCAGGGGCAATAATAAGTCAATCAGGTTAATCCCTCTCGCCTTAACGTGAAGTCTGTCAAGGAGTTTCAACCTAAAGGGCTATTCCTGATCTTTCCTGTGACAAAATCGATTCCGTCGAACTGACCTTACCTCTCGCAAGGAACTGAACTATCATATAGTTGACTCGACTCGAATCGAATGCCCCATTCCCACTTTTTATCAGGTGACTGAATTTTCCGCGCTTGAAAAAAAGAAGCTGGGCGATGACTCCACTCTTAGCCAGCGCATCTTAGCATTCTCAGGAAACAGGAAAGAAAGCCATCGGTACAAGAGGCAAGACGCAGGTTAGATTAGATCTTCTTGACTGCAGCAATAAAGTCTTATAGAACCCGCTTCGTCCTCTGCTCACAGGCTTTCCTAGTCATCATACCTAGGAGTGAAGCTAAAGGAGAGTGACCGCTTTCTGGCTTACGGGTGTGCTTTCGATTCCTAATACTTCACTATAAGATAGATAAGGAGAAGAGAGAGATTAGTGCCCCAAGCTCAGTTCCATAGACTTCACATTGGAGCAATGACCAGAGGATTATTAGCCAAAGTAGATAGAGTTTAGTTTCATAGGAGAAGTTCCTCTGGAGTAAAGGGAAAGGGCTTGAGGTCTGAGACGAAGATAAGGCTTGGCTTTGAAGAGACATATGAAAGAACGAGGTCTCGTAGATGAGGAGATTGAGTTGTGCTTGTTCACTTGCCGAGTAAGAGGCTCTGTGCAAGAATAGAAGGTCCTCCTTCTGCCTTTGCTTTTTCTTTTTAGCAGCCGGTGGTCATTCATGATTTTCTTAGTCAATCCGTTCATTTTCCTCTTTCGCCCTTGTTAGTAGTGCTTTAGTCATTCCCGAACCCTTTCCTTCGCTCTCCTCTATCGAAGATGATATTGCAGTCACTCCAGTAATCTCTTGGTTATCCTTCATTCTCCTTCTTCCCAAGCCTCAGGTGTGCTAAGGAATGGGTCTAAAATCCGTTCCTGTTGAACCTTCTCAGCATAAGAGATCTGCCTTGTAAGTGACCATGAGCTATATGCGTACTTCTTCGAATTGGCTGCTTCCTGCTTTCAGTTACTGTCTCTTTCTTGGTTTCATAGAAATTTATTAAGCATCCCAACATTCCTGACTTTAGGAAGAAAAGGACTATTCCTACTAAATCGAAAAGAGCAACGGATGCTGTCTGACGGGCCCGAAATAGTGAAAATAGGTGGATTAAGAATTCATTGTCAAACCGGATTTAGATCGGCGTTGCCTGGGTTGAACCATAAATCATTGAAGAACCTATTCCGGAGTAATCGATATAATATCCAGGGCCTGTGGATCCAAAGCCTATTCCTAATCCATTTACAGACCAAAGCATCTTTGGTTTGAAAACCAATAGCATAGGTGAAGGCATAGCCCATTCCAGTTCCATATCCGGATCCAATAGATAAGGGCAGCATATGCAGGGGCTTCTCTGGAAGAAGATCTCATAGAGGATCTCGAGGTTGAAGATCCATATGCATGTACGAATGAAGGTACAGATCGACGATCCAATTGATCTGGGACCCGAGGTACGAAAGTAGAGGCGTAGAGTGAGGTATGTAGGAAGGTGCTTATAAAAGGAAAGACCAACTAAAGGCCTGTCATAGTCTCCCCAAGTATCACGGAGGTGGAGCCTATTCTATGAGTACCTCGGGAGGGGGGATGAGGTGGACATAGCTTCTATTCCCGGATACAACCTACTACGTGATGATAAAGCTGTTCCTTTTGTTCCCGACCTTTTCTTGTCTTGACAACGAGTAAACTCGCCTTGCCATTTTGTTTTTCACAGTTGGATTGATCGACTTCTATAAATTGGCATTGCCAGCCTTTTCCGCTTTTGTATCTTTTGTATCCAGAGTTCAAAGATCAAGGTTTGGCGCTCTGACCGACCTCTTCTTCTTATGTGTTATGTGCCCGTGTGGAAAGTCCACTATGTGCTTTCAGGAAACTCTTCCTTCTGTTTTAATCGTCGTCGAGCTCCTCTTCCGATGGATGGTCGAGCTAGCTCTCAAAGTAAACCGGAACTCCAAGCAGACCCTGACTAAGCTGTACCGCATGTGGCAATCCAATCTTTTGATAACGGCTACCGCATCTGCAGGAGAGAGAAATCTATTGTTGGGGTTCCGACCTAGAGACCGATAGGAATAGAAGCTACACCGGGTAGGTAAGCAGAGTTTGTATGAGTCGCACAAAATGATATGTTGAATTGGAGAATGAATGAGCTGACTACCTTATGAGCCTCTTTCTAATCGCGCATGAAAAAGCTTCAGGCTATCTGATCCGTGAATGATGTCAATTGAACCTCTCTCCTTTAATCAAACCTAATCTGAATTATTACAGTTAAATAACATCCTGCTGGCAAATCATAGTGTACCTATGTTCTAACAAATTCAAGTGAAATCTGATCGAAGCAAGACGGATCCGCATCTGACTGAGAAATCATTCTATCTCGGCCATAACTAACTGGTAATCAGGAGTTTCAGGAAACATGACGGCATTACACCAAACTGCAAATAATCTTTTGTCCTGAAATGCATGTCAGGCTAAACAGAAAAAGAAGAAGAAGTTAGCGTCAGTTATAAACAAATAGGCTCATCAAGGGGCATTTTCCTTTTTAAGAAAAGCATAAGGGGACTGCTCATAAGAGGACTGAGCCTATCCAAATTACTCACAGGTCAAAGGCACTTAGACTCCATGAGATGGCCTGGCTGTAACAGATTCAGAGATTGCATTATTCAATCCAGGCAAGGAAGTGCTTTTTTCAGCAAAAGGGGAGGGGAGGGAATTCGATGAATCTGAAGCAGCTGGGGCGTTAAGCGTTCATCCATTGAAACTATTTTGTCCATGTAACATAACATCATAATATGAATACTTGAGAAAGCCTGGGATGTGAATTGCCTCGTCCCCAATCACTGTCCGAACAAGGTCCGGCATGCTCCATTCTGGGGGTAATTGCTTACCGGCTCTCACCATCCACTCTGCGCATTCATCACAGATTCGATCAAATACCCGCTCTAACTCAGGTGGAGCGCTTTGCGCGTCCGACCTAGTTGAAGAAAGAGTTGAAGAGGTCAAAGATGAACTCTCGAAAAAAAGTAAATCACTGGGCGTTGGATTCCCATAGAGTACTAGGTTTGTCTTTTTCATTATAGGCAACTTTCTCCCGAAGAATGAAGTGATAATCAAATTCGGCATCTTTCGTTCAGGCATGGAAGACCGGGTGAACAGCCCTATGGAGTAAAGGGTGACACTGATATTGTCACAGTATAGAAGTTAAGGGAGAGAGAAACGAAGACCCAGATCGCAAAGCACGTAGGAAAGTCATAGGAGTTCAGATGCGGTGACGGCAAGAGCTTTCTATTCGGCCTCGGATGATTAGGCGGGGGCAGGATTCGAACCTGCAATCTTCAGGTCATGAGCCTGATGAGTTGACCAATTCCTCTACCCCGCTGATTTTTTCTCCGAAAAGTGAAACTTGCATGTGTTAAGCATATAGTTTCAGTAGCATGATTGGACCTTCGACGCGCTTTTTCTACTACCTATAAGCTTAAACCCCCTTCCGAAATCGAGAAAGATCACTCCGTCAAGCAGCCGTGATCTTATATACGAAACCACCCCCTGCCTTCCTTGGTCAAGTAGTTCAAGAGTTCAGGGGCGTAGTGAAAGAAAGTATGGGGGGCTTGCCTTACAGGTAGTGACTAGACCACTTACATATTGAACAGATCTTACTCTCAATGGAGTAATTGCGATATGACCGTTGAACTGACAGAATACCGAACTTGGATAATCGGTAGACTGTTAGGAGAATGATTGGCGTCATCATTTGGTTCACTGCGGAGAGCCCTTTCTACGCTACGTTCCCAATTCAAAGCCGTTATCCTTCTGTCGCCTGTTAGCCACACCAGACCAAGATAAGGCAACCTAATCAACCAAGACTCAGTCACGACCTTTGTTTTGTAACCTCACGGCCACTTTATTTCCGTCAGCTTGCCTCACTATGCCATGCCAGCTTTCTGGAGGAAGTCCAGTTGTAACTGGGGCGGAGGATACCCCCGTTCAGGAATAGGGCGAATGGGCATAGCGGTTAGCCAGTCTAACCTAGCCATTTAGATAATCATTCCTTATCTTATCCATTATTCTTATAGTTCTATTCAAAGCATCGAGAAAGAAATTCATGAGAAAAAAAAGAAAGAGTATCTCCCCTTCACTCTTATCCAATTGGTTGAGGGGGGGCTATTAGTAATGTCATTCCATTGATAGACATCAATTACCAGGTAACGAGATAAAGCAAGCAAGGGAAGAGTTCAAGGGAATAGGAGCGAAGCGATTCTAAAGACTAGTGTTAAGGCAAAGACTAGTTAGGGCATATAGCTAGTGTTCACTTTCGAAGTCGAGTGGCTTTGAACTCCTCTTTCGATTCAATGGGGGAATAAAGAGTCCTTACTTTACTTCAAGCTTACTAAGGTCAAAGTCTGACTTATCTTAAGAGGATGGCTTGGCTAGCTATTTATTCCAAAAGTACGGTAATAACAGCTACAACCTCAAAGGCGACAACAACCTAAAGCGCGAATCAAAGCGGCCTTACGACTGCATTCAGTTGCATGAAATCACGACTCAAAATAGTTCAACCTGGATACTTCATTCATATTTCCAGTCTTACTTTCAGTTTCAATTTTTGATGTTGAATATTTCCATGCGTCTTGTATTCTGGTTTTGTTTTCATCTTTACTAAGCGTGCTTTGTGTTATCATCTTTGCATGACATTTCATCCTGCATTCTAGGAACGTTGCTCATTGTGTTTCCATTGCTGAAAGTATTCTCGGTTACACTTTATAGGCTATCATGGAATTTCAAGCATCCTCCTCTGCGTCTCCTATTTTGGAAAAAGCAGCTTTTTTGCCCACTTCTCTTACTGATGTGGCATTTGGCCTTCAAAGAGATGATTCAATAGCAGTAGCACTAGTCATGAACCCTAGAGCTCCCCTGATTCTGGTAAATAACACTTCTCTTGCTCTGATTCCGCTGACTCTTCAGTGGCATATCATATGCTGCGCCTTTTTCTGCGTTTGTTTAAGCTATTTCATATCCTTCGCTTCATCGGTTAGAGAAAGATTCATTTTCTTTTTTTTTCACTAATGGTTTGATTTACTTAGGATTCTCTGGCAGCATGTACACATAGTCCAACTATCGTTTTGGGTTGGCTCTAATTAGGGAACGTTTAGACAGGGCAATCGCATCCATCAATTGGACCTCACTGTACCCTGATGCGTCAGTGCGGCACCTCTCTCATTTTTGTTCGGATCATTGCTTTACTTATCTATTTCCATAGGACCAAAGGCCTTCATGTCCGTTGTCTCTTCCAAAGCTCTTGCTCTATTCCTTTCCGCCCTTCCTAACCTTGCCCGATCCTAGCCTACTCACCTTGCTCAAAGATTGAAGTTTTCACTAGGACCCGATTGCTCTTTTTTTTGGAAAAACTTTGGAACGAACGAGGTCTCATAGATCGAATGTAAGGCAGAGCGAATCCGGAAAAACTCTGGTTTTATTTTTTTTTCTGGGTGGGCGGTGTGCTAGTCTCTCCAACTCGCCCATACATATAAGGATCACTTCACTTCTATCTTTCCCCCAAGAAAAAGAGAGAGATAGCCTGTCTCTTGAGCAAAAAGAGCTCATTGTGCGGGCTGTCACCCTCGGTGACCGGGAAAACTAAAAGAGTCCGTCGACTCTTTTTAGTTTGTTAAGGTTGAAATAAGTGTCTGTAGACGCTTAGTAATGTGTTTTCATTTATGGTGTTCTTTGTCTTTTTTAGTGGAGATCTACTCCGATGCTTACTGGAGATAGACTCCTATCTATGCGTCTTATCTTTGTTTGGTTTTCTTTATTATGTTTGCATTTCTGGGAAAAACCCTAATTGAAAATGTTTACTACTTATGTTATGCTAATATAATAATAATTCGTATAAATGTGCTTACAATTCAGTTCTTTCCTTTTTTTCTTTCTATAGTGGAGATAGTCGCACGTAATGACAGACATATTATTAAAGGACTCCACCTTTGCTTCCTTATCCTTGCTAACTAGAAATGAACCTTCACGAGTTGAGTAAAAGCACCTAGCCTATCTTACTCCCCCTATGCAAAATAGCAGTTCGTCCAGCCGTCTTCTAGCTTCGACCAACCAATCCTTATATGAAGGAAGAAAGTCTCAGGAGTGATCCTGCACACTCCAACCATTCAGGTCTATGGCCATCGAGAGTTTGACCCCACGTTGACTTGCTTTGTCTTGCTTACCGGCTCGGAATTTTTCTCCAAAAAAAGGGACTGGCTCTAACCATGCATATTTTGAAGTAAGCAAACCAACAGAACAGGAGGAAAGATCACAGCTGGTCTAGGAGCCGAAAGAGCTCAACTGACTTAGTTGTAGAGGGCGACTGAAAAGGAGGCTCGACCCACAGGGAGAGCGGTAGGCAGAGAGAGATTGTGAATGAAAAGAGTAAGGTATTTGTCATCTCATGACTGGAACTGGCTCAAGGCAAGGGAAAATTGCTCTTACTTCCCGAAGGGAGGTTGAAAATCTGTTACAGAATAAGCTGCTCTTCTTGAATAAGCAAATGTAAAAGGTGCGTAGAGAATGCTTTTAGCTCTTTTCACGACTCTGCTCCTATCTCATCCGCTGCTCTTGTAGGTCTTGATGGTAGGGCAGTAGGAAAAGACTAGCTTGATAGCTTGAGTGGGCAGCATTAGATTCGTTAGAGTCGCTAGCTCTTCTTTCTCTTGTTGAATCAGTCACTCTTCTTTCCTCTTTTTGCTAATGTTCAACGGTAAAGGACTTACAGGCTTGGGATACATCGTCTGATTCAGGAGTGGCAGAACCGTTGACACCAGATGCTTGGGCTTCAACCGACTTCAAATGAAAGAGAATTGAATAAAAGCCAAAACGAAAATCGAATTCTATATAATAATAACAAACTGGGCTGAGCTCAAGTCTGAATATCAAAGTGAAACTGGGGAAAGAACCCGAAACCCTGGATTCCCAGTACTGGCCCACTTCTCCTCTTCGTCAAGACTTTTTCTTTAGATATCGACTTGGTCTTTCTCACGGTCTTTAGACTTGACTCTTAAGTGTCAGCTTAGAGTAATTATAACCGAGATAGCGGTAAGAGCCGAAAGAAGCTTCGGAGCAAGCCTACTGAGTCTGGCCTTGTACGAGCTCAGGGATCGGGGTTGTTGTCGGTCTATCGGCTTTCACGGCACGGGTCGTACTAAAGCATTTATGAAACCTATCCTCCTATAAAGACGCAATTGAATAAGAATAATAAAAAGAGCGGAAAGCGTAGAAAAGAAGGAATTGGAAAATAGAAAAGGGGAGGATCCTGATTATTAGAATAGAATCCCTCGCAAACGTGCACTAGTAAGTGGTAAGCTAGGGAAAGATACGGAATAGGGACATAGTTCAACTTCACTCAAATATACGTATCTTTTCTCATTACGTATTAAAAGAATAGTGAAACGAAAAGATACGTATCTCAGTTCGAACCTTTGTTCTCCTTCCTATACCTGATGTTATCCTTTTGAGTGAATGCAAAGACCCAATTCGTCCGGGCTGGGATGGCTTCCGAAGGAGAGGAATGAGTGAAACGACTCAAAGATCAAGGAGCTACAAGCCTGTCTCGACTCGACGAATCGACTTCTGATTTGATCGACCCCAAGAAAGATCCTGTTAAAAGGGGGACAGGGAGCATAGAACTCTCTTCAGAGAATAAATGAAATCTCCGCATACGCATAAAGGAATGTATAGAGGATTGCCCAAGGAATGGCATATGAGCAATGGAGCAGACTGATCAGTAATGGCGCACGAGAGCCTTTAGTGCCCACGCTTTAGCCTTTCTGTAGGTAGCATCCCATCTATAGGGGCTTCATCCACTCTTTCTACATATTTATTCATTTCTTAAAAATATTTTATCACGACTTCCGGGCGGGCAGTTACTTAAATAAAGACTTAAGCGGAAAGGGCTAGTGAAAACCTTTCTTTAATCGATGCCAGAAAACAATAGTGAGAGGTTGTCTCTGACTCCCACTACCAAACGAACGGAAGGAGTTGAACTATGTCCCTATTCCCTATGTCTTCTCGTGACACGCGCACAGCTTCCGCAACAGATTAAGAGATCACTTTGATGTCAGGAAAAGAGCCAATGCGTCGATAGCAGGGTAAGGACTCTCCTTCTTTTGCTTTGAAAGCCTGATTTTATTTCGTTTCGGGACCTATAAGTGAGCAAGGAGCAATCTATCTTCAAACCACTCCCGATAGTCCGAGGATGGAAGTTTACTTGTACTATTTTCAGTTTCTCCATCGGTAATCTGCAACTCAAAAGCAAAAAGGTGCTTGCTTCTTCCTTCTTTGGAATACGGATAAGATCAGAAAGGCAAACAATGCAATAGCTTCGGTTAGAGCAAAGCCCAAAATGGCATAACCAAATTATTTATATATTTATAATATATAATATGAGTATTCTCTTTTACAAAGATCTTCCCTTGTTTCTTGATAGCCAAAATTCTCATCCCGGGCCGTGCCCCCCGCCGCGAATATAGTGGAATCAGAATTGGGTGGAATTGAGTTCCCAGACATTCCACCCGAAGAAGACGGATAGAATTGGGAAATTTCGTCCATAAAGAGATACCCGACCGACTTGGAAGTAAGATAAAGAAAAAGAAGTCTCCCCAAAATTGGAACATATCTTACCCAGGTTTCCGGGAGATAAGAATGAAGGAAAAAAACCATCTTTTCTTCCATCAAACGAACACGTAGATAAACTGCCGAAATAGTCATTTCAATTTTTTTACTTTTATAAGAACAAGTCAAATAATAATTATTCCCAGAGTTCGAACCTGCAATCTTCAGGTTATGAGCCTGATGAGTTGACCTATTCCTCTACCCCGCTTCTTCTCTTTCTTTCACTATTCCCCGCCTCAGATTCTATCTATGAGCCTAGGTCTCTCGAGCAAAGTCAGTTGAACTGAGTTGAATCCTTTACTTCGGGTTTGTCGACTCGATTGGCGATTGAGCTTTCCCCCTTTTTGTTGTAGTTCGGGTTTCGGGGGTGCCATGCCCTTACAGTAGTCTTTGTGAATGAGTCAGGCGTGTGCAAGTCTTGCTTTCTGTCTCCCTCTTGCCTTTGAAGTAGACTCTTGATCGAGTGTGGATATTCTGATCTCTCCGTCTAGCCAAATATGCCCTGTGCCATCCTACTGACAGAGACAAGAAGAAAGACTCACTTGGGATACTTGACGGAGGCAAGCGTCGGATCCTTCAAGCCAGTAAGTAGGTCGTTCGTGTCCTGATATTGAGTCAAGCCCCCGGAAGTTTCATCGTATAAGTCGGCATCTGCCCGACTAAGACCTGGTCTTCAATGCCCTTCCCTTTTTTCCTGTAAATAAATAAATCTCCTGCGACAGGTTAGCTATAGGAGTGCCGGAGTGAACCCGGAAAAGAAGTCACTAAGCTCACTCACTCAAGCTTTGTTATGTCCGTCTATGATCCACAGTTTCTACGCTTATTATACGATATTATGATTTCTAACTTTTGATTGAAGATTTGATTAAACTAACTTGACCCTGCCTCGGAAAAACCAGTATCAGACCGACTTGAGCAAGTTAGCGACCATTGGTTCCAATATCGGAGATTCCCATTCCGTAGGATCCCTACTTGATAACAAGAACTTCACTCATACTGATGTCTTATCTTTGTCCCCTAAGGCATCCGAAAACAAAAATTTCTATTACCTTGGGTATCTATTTAGTTACCTAAATGAAGACGATAAAGAAGAACTTCCACTCCAATTAGGCTTGAAAATGGTACAGCCTACCCATAAGAAACTGCGCCAGATGGGGCCCTCAAAGCTAATTTATTCTGTAAAACAACAAAGAGCACTCAGCTACACCAGGAAGGAACTCCCAAAGGCTGCATAGAAACGCCGAAAGGAATCCCGAGGTATGTTTAGTCACTTGAGCAAAGCGAGAGTTATTCAGTTGCTCACACAAAGTGAGAGGGATAACCAATAGGTCATCCTGTACATTTGAATGCGTGGATAGCCACTGCGTGTAAGGGATAGGCAGAAGACCTTTCGGTCGTCGATCGCCCCATAGGATAGGCGACCTGAAGAGAACTATAACATTGCTTGAGATAAAGCGCCCTATCCTATCAACCTATAAAGTAAAGACCTCTTGCTCCCTTCTTGAGTAGCGAGTTTCCGTCCCCCTGAAAGCAAGGTTTTGATTCCTCATTTATGAGTGACTTCGTACCCGCTCGCACACCATACCCTATAGCTTCTCTCAAGCGACTACGTACCTATGACAGCGAGATTCTTGCTGAGAAAGCAGCCTTTTAACGATGAATGTGAAATCATCCACACGATAACCTGAAAAGGCCTTAGATAGCAATAACGATAAGACTTTCGTCTTCTAGTTTCTTGACTATAATGTTTAATCAGATCAGTGCTAGGCGCAGAAGAGGGCCCTAGTCCTCCAGAGTGGGAATCAAATCCAGATCTCCGAGAGAGAAGGAGTGTGGTCTCGGGTCCAGAGATCATAGCTGAACATGCCCTCCCATCAAGGTCAAGTAATGCCTCTCACTCCTAAGCCGAAGAAAGGAAGCAGTCTATGACGACTATGAACCCCAACTTTGAGAACGGGCATTTTCGGGGACTAGCCTCCTTCCTTCTTTCTTCGATCGGAATACGAATCCTGCATAATACCTTTGTAAAGCTACTCTACATTGCAAAGCAACAAAGAGTAAGCCTGACTCCCTTTTTAGTAACAAAATGAAGCATCGAGCGAAAAAAATAAAATAGAAAAACCAATCAACTAATAATCTGGCCATACGTATCTATAATGTAAACAAAGTAGCTACTGCTCGTGCCATTAGTAACGAGATCCAAATAGATTTGGTTCAGCCCTAGAATCTTTTCTGTTATACTATCAGCTTCCATAATAAAAGAATGTTGCACTACGTCCTTGAAACTGAGTCCTTCTGCTAATTCCATACTTTCATTCGTCTCTTTCCAAAGAACCTCGAGCTTGAACTCGATCTTTTGTTTTAACTTCTCCAGGTCCAATACATGCGCATGTTGCGAAAGACTAGTTCGTTCAAAAACTTGGCCTACTTTCAAAGCCCCAAAAATTGCTACCGAAAGAATGAGTGCGAATGTAAGTGTAGTTATGTTACCCTTAAATTCCATTGGCTTGGTTCATTCTTTGACTGCTCTGCTCCCAAGAGAGACTTGTTCTTGCTCACGGAAATCGCCGGTTTGTCAAACCTTCAAAGACATGGGATTGTTTGGGCTCTTGAACCTACTTCTCTTTTATTTTCTTCTTTTTCACAAAGTAAAGCAGAAGTAGGACAAAACTGAGAGTGAGCAGCATAAAGAAAGATGGATTTGTGAATGAGAAATACAAGTCTCCTATATTCATAGGAATCAATGGGATCATTTCGAACGGATCAAGGGGGCTGGGAACATTGAACGACTCTACAGCGCTCTGGAATGACTCTGGGTTGGAGACAGCGTTATCGGCCTGCTGCCCCGTCTGACGAAAAGAGAGAGTGCTGTTTGAATTACAAATGTCTCCACTACGAGAGTGAAGTGCACTACTAAAACATTTCCAAAGTTTTTTGGCACACTTAAAACCTAATTTTATCGCCGGCGCCCCCAACTACAACCATTTATTGCTGTTTTATTGCTTACTAGTACAAATCTGTCTTGTTCCGCTTTTTAAGAAAGACTCGTCTACAATCGCTGGTTGGGTTGGTCCAACCTTCAAAGGCATGGGATTCAAAGATTGGCTGCTTCTAAAGCTCTCTTTCTTCTCTTATGATCTTTCATTCGAAAGAGAAGGAAAGGGAGTTTCAAAGCGTTCACATGCCAATTGGCAACTGTTCTATTTCGTATCATCCTATACTACGCTATTTCACCAACGATCATATAATTACTGAAAAAGGCTGACCCACATAAGGGATCCTGACCATGCGATGACCTATAAGTAAGGCTTTTTCCTTCGTTTCACTCTCCACTCCTTGCCTTTGGTTATGAAACTCAAACCCGTGGAATGGTCCCCGATACTGCGTTGAATCTTGGCTCAGAAGAAGGCTAGCCTTATGCTTGACTATTTCCAATAAGATAGGATTGGATCTTCTTTATCGGAATCTTGTAAAGAAAGGAATCGAGCCTGCATCTCCGCTATGCCCCATCTGTGCTCTTGGTGGGTATCCTTGCTCACTGCCTTCATTTAGGAGTGATATAAAACGCTTGAACTAATAGAACCAACCGGTGCTACCGACTCTATTCCATATGCCAAAGCTTGGAGTGGGAGTTCCTGAAGGCAGAAGAGCTAGCCCTCCGCATGTTTAGATTAGTTCGAAATCCCCTTATATTGGTGTGAGGGTGCGCCACATGGGAGGCCCTACCGCTTGGTCGGTCCACAAAGAATATTCATTTATGTAAATGTATCTGTTGTCACGGGAACATCCCAAAAAACGTACTTTTTTGAAAGGCAATCCGCAATCAATGAAACTAACTATACTAATTCAGTAAGACCAAGACCTTACATACGGAATACATAATATGGCAAAGCAAACATGGAAAGCACAATCAGTATCAGTACGAGTGGGGGGCCGGTGTTGGAACATAATGCTTGGCTGGCGAAGTCGTGGAATTCGGTAGGTACGTCGCTTTGGCTTTTTTCTTTCTAAATGTATTTCTGGTTGGCTAGTCAACGGCTGGCCCTTGAATGAGTGTGCTTGGCTTGCTTTGGTACAATAAAATTGAATATCGTACAGGCCGTCTAGAGCTGCGGGAGATTATCGGAGCAGACCGGATCTCCCAACCAATAGAAACCTTGACAAAGGGAAAGACAAGGCAGAGTTGCCCCTTCTACCATCTGAGGTGGAATACGGATCCTTCTTTTCTTTGCTGAGTTTGTTCTATGGAATAGGCCCTCTCACTCTATCTCATGTCGGAGAAGATTATGTATGAATATGTATGAATTGGAATAGCCACGAACGTGTAAGAGGTCAGCTACTAAGTGGATTTGATTTAAGGTATCTCTTGATCGAAGGGTTCAAGCCGCTAAAGCGGAAACTGCGCCTGAAGCCTTGTGGATTGATTGTGGGGGATTTAGGCGTGTCACGCCAACCATCTTCCAGTTCCCGGATAATGCTTGCCGCAGGGGCTAACCCTATCTTCGCGCATACTTCCTTGGTTGTCTGGGAGTTGAATCAGAAGCATCGAATGAAAGGTTCTTTCCAAGACCATCTGCTATGGACTGCTGTTGCCGGGCGAGGTTCTATCTTTTCCTGGTAGTCCACGGGATTTGACTCTGGGGAAGCTCATTCCTTGGATGGATCATTACTTATACAAAGGATAGTCTCTGTAAGAAGGACCAAAGCGCACAAGCAAGACTTAAAGAACCTACTGATTCTTGCCAGTCATAACAACCAGAACGGGTTAGCCTTCGTTTGCCCCATTGGCGAAAGTCATAAGTAGTGGTGAATCCGTGTCGCTACTAGAAAGTGCTTTCCATAGTTCAATAGAGAAGAGCAGGCCGATTTCCTTGACTTTCTTTTTTATTAAACTTATTAAAAGAATCGTTTGACTTTGAATGCCGAAACCTTGAAAGCAAGGAAGGGCCTCTTTCCATCCATAGAATCTCTTCCTTATGCTAGCACTTTCAGCTATCTTTCTTAACCTGGTTCTAAACAGATTCGCTAGTTGGGTCAATGGGCACTCTTTCACTAGTGATTGCCCTTACCTTAAATGACAGAAGGGGAAGAAGCTCTAACAGAACTTTTCAAAAGAAACCCTAGCGGGGTCTACTTCCTTATCCAAACCTAGAACAGAAGAAAGAGTCTTTAGGATTAGGATGGCTCTGTCCTAGCTAGACCGAGTAACAACAACTTATTATATTATATAAGACTCAGGCCCACATCCCTATACTTCTCCTAAGTGACATCAAAATCCTCTTTCAGCCGATTCAAAAGCAGCAATAGATGAGATGAGGATTTCGCTTGCCTTGGTGGAAGCTCTGGATGTCGGTAGAGCTACTTCTTCACTACGTCCACAGGAGTTTAGTCTCTTTCTTATCTTATTTGCATTAACTCCTTAACTACCAGACAAGAAAGAAGAAGGAATGCAGAGCTATACATAGTCTTACTTCTAATCCGTTCCTTACCCATAGACAACGGGGCACCCACTCAAAACTAACAGGGGCTCCTTACTCCTTCACATCCGACCACCGGGCAGACAGACTTGACTCCCCGATTGGACAGTGGTACTCGAATGATACCAAGCATCCCTTCCTTTGGTATGAAAGAAGTAGCAAGGAGGAATCTCGCTCACAGGGAGGAAAGATGCT
>Ga0058704_10000439_pt1 | contig 21887 bp, 15 predicted proteins | sample AgamicMgSfe_FD_71363 | JGI IMG/M metagenome (GOLD analysis project Ga0058704, IMG submission 71363) | Agave microbial communities from Guanajuato, Mexico - Mg.Sf.e | ecosystem: Host-associated > Plants > Phyllosphere > Phylloplane/Leaf | place: Guanajuato, Mexico | collected 2012-05-30
TGATATTGCAGGTGATTTTGAGAGGTGAGCTTCTGCGTTGATGTCCACGAGTGTGGCTCGAGCAATATGAACCATTGTCGTGCTTACCAGATCGCTGTTCAGGCGAGCGCGTACTGCCTGCCTCCAGCTGAGTACTTGACGTTGAGCCATCGTTTCGAGATGTTGGCAGCGCGTTCCACAGGTGGTTATTGACATATCGCACCCCGGCACCGTCGGATACCAGGCGTGCGGTTTCTGATGTACCTGCAGCCGACGCGCCACCCAGGCTCGGTGCCTGTGCCTGTGCTTCCTCGTTGGTGATCTTTCTTCTCTTCTGTCGGTGCCGACTCTTCGGTTCGGGAAATTCACATTGTATGCCCGTTTTCTGGCATGGAGCGCACGGGTAGACGCGGTTGCACTTGACCTTCCGACGCTGACATACCGCGCAGGACGGAGTCGTATTATCTCGCTTATTGGGGGTACTATTGCTGTTCTCCATAGTCATATACGACGGCAACGAATACATGGCGCTGTCTGTGAAGCTGAAGTGACCGAAGTGGCCGCGAGAGATGGAGGTTCGCGACCGAGGATCCAATTCGGCTTAGTCAGGCTCCTTCCCCAATCACAACCTTGTGAATAAGATGAGGAAGCGACGACCGCTGAACCAATGAAACCAGATCAGCAACTGACTGACAGCATCTCCAAACATGAGCTTGGGCTCTGCGCGCCCGCCGGACGCTACGACGGCACTCTTCTGAAGGGTCTTGAAAGGTTGGAGAGGTACAAACCTTATGATGCAGAAGATCGGTGGGCGGCCATGCTATCGTACATACCAACCGTGTCTCATTGTCTACGAAAATCCAAAGCCAAACGCCTGTCCAAACGTGTACTAATGCGAAGCGTAACGAACAGAGACATCCCAACTACTCCGCACCAGCACCACCGCCCGCCCTTCCCATCCTCTCAATATTTGCCAACATCCTCGACTTCCTACCCCCACTCGTAGTCCTCGGCACCAACGCCGCCGGTCCACCAATCCTACTTTGACCTGCTCCACTCCCCGGCGCCCGTAGTCCAGAAGGCCTACTAATGCTCTTCCTGAAGTCCTCCACCACACTCATAGCACCCTGCACGCTCGCCCCACTCTGTGCGGCGGCGCCGGAGTCGGCTTGCAGAGCCAGCATCTCATCCACCGCCGCCACGAGGTCGCCTTTCTCAATCCGCTCTTGCTGGAGCTCGCGCATGATCTGATCTTGCTGCTGCTTCGAGGTCTGCATCTCCTGTTCGAGACGGGAGAGGGAGGCTTTGTATGCTTCGAGTTCGGCTTTCAGCTCGGCGTCGGCTGCGGTGTCAGACACTGGGCCGGAGAACGTGGCGTCTTTGGCTGCGACGAGGTCCTCGTTTTGCCTCTCTACCTCCGAAAGGCGGTTTTGCAGGTCGGCGCACTTCTTCTCCGAGCGAGCTTCGTAGCTCTTCTTCAATGTCGCAACTTTGCGTTCATGCTTTTCCTTGTAGACCGAGTGCAGCTCGCGACTGACAGCCTCGATCTTGGCATCAATTTGCGCAGCAACGAGACGCTGGACTTGCTCCTCGACGTTGTTGCTGTCGCCTTCACCTGCGCCGGCTCTAGCGGCTAAGGCGTCTGCGAAGCGCTCCTCTGCCTTTACTGCTCTCGCCTCAGCACTCTCTACGCGACGCTCGCAACCGTCCATCTTACGGCATAGGTCATCCTTCTCTGCCTCACTCTTCAGCACCTCTTCCTTCACGCTCTTCAGCACGCTCTCAACTTCTTGGCCGCGTCTCTCCCAGCCAGCTTTCTCTTGCTCCACATGCTCGCGCCTATTCTTCTCTTCTCTAAGCGCCTCTTGCGCTTCGCCAACACGGCGTTCGGCATCACCGACAGCTCTCTTGAGGCTCTCGACTTCTGCTTCACGGCCGCTAAGTGTAGCCTTGAGCGACGATATTTGGCTGAGGTAGGAGGACTTCAGGCTTTCAAGCTCGCGCACGGTGATGGTAGGTACTGAGCGTGGTGTAGGTGCTGGCGGAAGCTCAAAGTCGAGGAGATTGAGGATGTTGTTCGGTTTGCTTGGAGTGGCGTAGCTGTGCCTGCTCGCTTTGTTGGGTGAGCGCTGGTTGTTGATGTACTGTAACAGATTCGACTCTGTTGCTGACTTCGCGGGTGAGGTCGGACGGTAGCCATTGACGGTCTCGATCTGCTGCGTAAAGTCGATGAGGAAGCTCGTAGTTCCATCCTGATTCTGCGCGGGAGTCTTCTGTCTGCGTGGCGTAGGCGAGGGTGAGCGGGATGACGAGAGGCGCTTGCGACTTGTGCGTGGTGTTGCTTGTGTGTTCCCGCCCGGTGTACGTAACGCTTCGCCGCGCTTGGTTGGGCTCTGGCCGAGCTTGGCGAAGACGGTCATGTCTGGGATCTCAGAGAAGGCGCTGAAGCAAGTATCGTCGATGTTAGTAGCATCTGATTGCGGCATTGCTGCATTGCGCACGTCAAGACCGGCTTGAAATGTGATTGGCGACTGTTCCTTCGTACTGATGGCGCTCTCGTATGAGTTACCTCGAGTCAGCGTGCGAGGGGTGTTCGCTGCGCTGCGTGATGGCTTCAAAGGTGTCCGCCTTGGTGTGGTATGCGCTTTGCGGACTGACGGCGGTGGGGGTGGCATGAGGTTGGTATCTGTACTGCCCCTACGCTCTGTCTCGGAAGCTGTTACTGGCTCTGGTGTGCTCGACTTGGTTGGTATGCGCTGTGGTGTACTTGGCTTCTCCGGCGAAGCGAAGACTTTCTTCAGCGTTGCCGTAGGCTCGTCTTGTTGTGGCATGTTCTCTTTGTCCTCTAATAAGTCGATCATGGGAGAGGCGGGAGCTTTAATTGGCGACGCTATTGGTGTTGATATCTCCTTCGCGACCAAGTCTGGCGAGTCAGGCTTCCACTGCTTGCTGCCGACTCGACTCTGTGCTTCGACTTTGGTGACGAACGGCGAGCTGGGCGGCCCATCGCTAAAGTCGATCATGCTGGGCTCGATCCGGGCACTATGTAGCTCTGGCGACTCCATGTTGTGTCGTGTCAAGGGTATGGAGTGTTTGGTCTGCTTCATCGAAAGCGAATCTCGAGATGGAAAGCCAGTGTTGACGACCGTAAACAGCGTTGCAAACGCGGAATCTCTCCGCAAACAGGTGCTCCACCTTCCAGCCTTTCACCTGGCCTTCCACTTTGCGCACGAAATACAACGATACAAGAAAACTTTACTTGAGACAAATTGGCAGTACGATGGGAAGGCTGGACTTTACCTCGATATGAGCATCGTGGTGGTTCCGTCGATCCCGAGAAAATGCTTTGGAGCCCATGAAATCAAAGTGCCACCAGGCCTCCCTTCTGCTACAAGGCTCACTAATGGACGCATTCTTAGTCTTTCTCAGTCTGTGACTTGTCCTCGACCTGGATAACTGCTTTGGAGGCTCTCCTCGATCACCGAAAGCTTGTGCGAGGCGGCCATGAGGAGCCGCCTCGCTCCAAGAGGATGAAACACTTCTGTGCCAAAACACTCTTGGCAAGCTCCTCATTGTTTGACATTGATTCTTCGACCCCAGATCTTCCTCCGCGCACGGAGGACGACATTGAAACCATAGCGAGTTCTGATCCCTTATATGAGATGGAGTATCTTCCCTATGCGTCACTGACCGAGCAGTCTTCTCTTGTCAGCTGCATCTCCATCATTGCTCTTCTTCTTGATCACTGAGGCTGGCCTCGGGTGTTTGTCGCTCTTGTTCACCTTTACATCAGATCAATCTGGCTGCAATTCATCTGGTGTACGACTCGCGTTATAATGAAACAGTCAGTCCTCATCGCAGCAGCATGCGCTGCTGTTAGCATGGCTGCGCCCACTGCGCAAGTCGCTGAGCGCGCGGTCAAGCCTACTGTCTACCTTGCCGGCGACTCAACGATGGCTCTTGGTGGTGGAGGTTCCGGCACTGAAGGTACGATGCGAAACCCGAACCTCCGTCCGTCACCTGTACGGGGTCTGATAGACAGCAGGCTGGGGTGAGTATCTCAAATACTCGCTCTCTATTCCGGTAGTCAATAAAGCCATAGGCGGTCGCTCCGCCCGTAGCTACGCCGTCGAAGGCCACTTCGCTGAGATCGCCAGCCTTCTCGAGCCCGAAGACTTCGTTGTCATTGAGTTTGGGCACAACGACGGTGGTTCGCTTACTGCCACGAGCGACAACGGCCGGACCGATTGTCCTGGTGAGGGCGACCAAGTCTGCAACACGAATGTGCAGAAAGGCATCTTGACCTACCCGGCCTATATCGAGAACGCGACGAAGAATTTCACAAGTAAAGGCGCGAGAGTCGTTGTTGCTTCTCCAACACCAGACAACCCATGGGAGTCCGGCAGCTACGAGTACGAAGCAAACCGCTTCACAGCGTATGCTAAAGATGCGGCTTCCGGGTTCGCGCACGCAAAGTTCGCGGATCACGGACAGCTGGTGGCGAATGAGTTCCAGAAGCTTGGTGCAAGCGAGGTCGATAGGTTTTATCCGAACGACCATACCCACACAAGTCCAAAGGGCGCAGATATCGTTGCGCAGGCTTTTGTGAGAGGTGTGCTGTGCTCCGAGAGCTTCTTGAAGAGGCATGTGCTCAACGGTACGGAGAGTGTTATTGGGAGCTGTCTGTAAGCTTGTCACTGTGAAGGTGAGTGCTACTGAAATAGAAAACCAAGTTGTCAACTCCTCTACACTTATACGAGGCCCTCAACGAGTGAATATGGACCCATCGCATATCGGCGAGAGTTATCTTCGGCTCCGGTTCGTCGCCTGGCATCAAGGCACGTCCCAGGCGGTGAGCTTGAGATGGTGAAGTTGTGAACGCAATAAAGTGGACATCGTCGGACCAATAGGTACGTAAAATCAGACGCAGGTGATTGTTCAATAATGTAGGAGGTCTCTACGTAGAGACATGGTCGTTCGAACGAGAGTCGGTTCGCCGATCGGGAAGTAGTGCTGAAACGGTCGGTTCCGAGGACAAAGTCGGAGCCAGCTCCAAGGCTGACAGCCCCGATCGCAACCGTGTCAGCCCAACCGTCAACACAGCCCACTGTTCTGATTAACGGCCGAATCTCATCATGGCCTGTCGTGTGCAGCGTCTGATCCCGTAGGTCGAACATAGCACGCACCCGAGCGCACTTTCGTCGGAGCCTTATGGCAGATAACGCCGACTCGACAGCATGGCGGGCTTGCACATTCGCGTACACGCAATGGCTATATATTGTCCATGCTGTTTGCAAACGGCCTACTATCATCATTCCATTTGCAACGCTTCCTTGAACTCCACGACTTGGCGCGAATACACATGACTGTTACCTTTACCACCTCAACCTTCTCAACTCACCATGTCAGGCTTTGAGCGCGGCATCCGAGCAGAGTACTCTCTTGCCACCTCCGCCGACGAAGTGAAGTGTGCTCCTTCTTCTGGCATCAATGTTGTCATCGTTGGCGCCGGGGTAGGGGGCCTTATGGCTGCCCTCGAATGCCACAGGAAAGGGCACAGCGTGCGGATCCTTGAGAGATCGAGAGATGCCAGTGCAGGAGGTGCGTGTCACGAAGTAATGCGATGGCACAGGAAAAAGGCTAATACTGCGCTTAGGCGACATGTTTACGATAGGCCTGAGTGGTCGTCGCATCGTCGATCATTACCCAGCCATGAAGCGTGAGCTTGACAAGATCTCAATCCACGACGGCTGGTTGGGACACCGAAAGTGGACAGCAGAAGCTATTGGAGAGCCATTGCCAATGAGCAAGATGGTGCCAGCAGGTGTTGGAAACCCGGCCGACCGCCAGCCGATGATGATCCAGCTACGACCGTTGTATCATGCCATGCTCTACCACCAGATTGACCGCTTCGGCATCCCAGTCTTCTACGGAAAGAGAGTTGTGAAGTACTACGAGGACGCTGATCGCGGTGTTGGAGGCGTCGTCCTGGACAACGGAGAGCACGAGGAAGCTGACCTGATCATTGCCGCCGATGGCTTGAACTCGTCTTCTCACGACAGGGTGCTTGGTGGTCAAGGCAAAGGCAGGCCTTCAGGCCGCAGTATCTTCCGCGCCGCCTGGCCTCTCGACCTTGCCACAGCAGACCCATTGGTAAAGGAGACCTTCGGCCTGAAGGAAGGCAAAGACCCGATGATGCAAGCCTGGATGGGCCCAAACACCCATGCAATGGTCCTGAGCTACGTCGACAAAGCGGGCAAAAACGGCCAGATGCTATGGGGCTTGACGTACACCGAGCCTGCTAGCAAGCAGTCGACCGACGAGTCCTGGCACCACCACGTTAGTAGCGAGGAGGTCATCAAGGTTATGGAGAAGACGGAGGGCTGGGGTGAGCCTATGAAGGCTCTGGTGCGTACCATGCCGATAGACACCATCGTCTTCTGGCCACTACTCTGGCGCGACCCGAATCCCTGCGTGCACTCCGCGGGCTGTAGAGTCTTACAAATCGGCGACGCGGCACATTCGTTCCTGCCGAGCTCTGGTAATGGTGCCACCCAGGCCATTGAGGACGCAGTCACTATTGCTGCTTGTTTGCAGCATGCTGGGAAAGACAAGATCGCGGAAGCAGTGAAGACGCATACCTTGTTACGATCTGACCGCGTCTCCTGCGCACAACTACTTGGCTTCGTCAACTCTGAACGCTTCCAGAAGACTGATCTCAGCAGGGTCGGAGGCGATTCGTCCAAGGTCGCGGCCAAAGTGCCGAAATGGATATGGCAAGCGGACCCGGAGCAATACGTCGACGAGAACTACGCTGCAGCCGCAGCAAGCTTGTCGGAAGGCGGTGCTAAGTTTGAGAACACGAACATTCCGGTGGGGTACGAGCCCAAGCCATGGTCGCTGGAGAGCATAGAGAAGCTTGAGAGTAAAGGCAAGTCGGTCGAGCTTACGGGTGACTGGTCATGAGAAGGGTCAGTAGCAATGTATCTGTGATTTGTCTTCACTCCACTTTAGTGCAGATAGTTTCATGATACCCCGGCGGTTGTCGAGATTGTGATATATCTCAGATTTCACTGAGTGTCAATCTCGTGCAGCTTTTCCTGCTTTGTTAGTTATGAGATGGGTTTGTAGTGGTTACACTGAGCCTAACAGCAGCTGATCATCCTCAGGCTATAAGAAATTAAAAACCTCGGATTTCAGCAGACATCATTGTTCCTTAGTCGCTCATCGCAGCGACACTCGTGTTACGAGCGTGAAGCACCCTGCTGCTTCTTGCCATATGCCTGCAGTCCATCTTCCACGCCGAGCGCCAGGCTCTCCGCGCGTACCATAGCGTCCTCGCGAAAGCTCAAGCGCCCAGTCCCCCATTCAAGCCAGCTCTCTGCTCTAGCGCCCTCCGGAGCATCAAGCAAACCAGCAGCCACGTCAATGAGCTGCGGTCTCTCGTCGCCGTCCCAGAATACAGTAGCTCCACAAGTACCGCAAAAGTGTCTCGTTGCCCTGCCAGAAGAGCGATAGTGCTTCAGTGTACTGAAGTCGCGTGAGAACGGCACCTTGCCGTCTTCGTCGAGCGTAATGTCGACTGTTGGCACGAACGCCCATTCAATCCATTCCATACCGCACGCGAGACGACATGAATCGCAAGAACATACTCCGGCGAAAAACTTGTTGCCACTGTCACAGATCCACCAAGTCTCCAGTGATGGTTTCGGGGCATCTGAGTGGGCTGGTATGAGGACGTCCGGCCAGGATACTTTGCCCAGCGTCGAGCGTTCGGAGGGTCTTGCGATCCAGAAGTTGATGCCACCGCACTTACAGTGCGCGTGCAGCTTATCTGTCAGCGAGGGCTCAACGTGAGGTTTCGAGGATGAGTGCCAATATAACGGTAGCTGCTCTCCTTCGCGGAAGCCATGCGGCCAGCGTTCTATTCCCTCATCTGATACCTTTTGCAGAAAGTCGCTGAAGCCGCCATCGAGCGTATCTGCAACATGCTCATGGGCCTGCACCTCAATGACACCGTCCGCTTGCTCGAGCGTGCCCGTCGCCACCCCCCACTCCGTCACATCGCTGCTACCTTCCGCGTCTTTGAGGCACCGAGAAAGCATTAGTGTGCCGCATTGAGGGCAGAAGTACTGCGTGATACGCTTAGAGAACTGAAACGACTGGAGCTTGTCAATAAGCGCTCGCGCTGGGGTGTAATAATTCCCGAGGAATGCGACAGTGTTACAGAGTGCGCCTGTGCTGTGGCGGCACGAGTCGCAATGGCAGAAGTAAGCTTTGAGAGGGTATGCAGAGGACGGTAAGGCGACCTCGTGTTTGGCCTCGCCGCAGAGGCAAGTCGCCTTGACTGTGTTCGTTTCGCTCGTCATCGTACGCGATTTTGATCTTGCCGGGAGTGTGCTTTGGGTGAGGATTGTGGAAATAGAAGTTATTATTGGTACGCTTTTTGATTTGCTTGCAATGAACGCCTCAAGAGAAGGATGTCATGCAGGTCCCTCCGTCAGCCTGCGCATGACTGGACCGCGATGCCGCTGTGCGACCGACATGGCTTGCGCACACAATTTCAGTGATAGCAATGCTTCAACATTGTAATCCGAACATGACGCTCGCTACAACGCTGCGTTGTGGTGATATGGAACTAATAAGAAGAGAGAGTAAGTGAATGTTCAGGAGAAGCCATCTCGGTATGCACGTGTCGTGCGAAAGATCCCGAGCAGATTCCGTCATCGGCGTCGCATGCGGCAAGCGCGAGCAACACCACTTCGAATTCTTTCCTTCGTCAACTTTGGTCGCAACATCAACACAACCTTCTTCTTCCCGTCACTCCCTTTGGGTGGTTCCTGTGCTCAATCGGCGTTCGTGGCGCGCATATTCTCGTGCACTCTGCGAGACAATATTGATTTGTCGCATCAACCCAACGGGTTGCCGCATACGATGGGCGACCATTATCAACCCGACTACCGTCCTGGCGACTCCCGCGGCTCTCGCGACCTTTATTATGGCCGCTACGACGACCGTGACCGCGGCCGATATGATGAGCGACGGTACCGCGACGATGGACCAAGAGACGGATATTACACATTTAGAGGTGCCGCAGACCGGCATTCCCAGCACCACCAGCCAGAAGAGTTCACATTCAAGTCGCAAGGCCCTGCAGCGCCGCGGTTCCCACCGGTTGACCACTACGCGACGAGGCCGCCGCCGCCGCAGCAGTCGCGAACTAGGGGAGCTGATGCACGCAGACGGCAGGATAGGCGTCCCCCACCTGGTCCGCGCGGAGGCGGTACGTTCGGCAACCGTGGACGAGGCGCTTACCGCGGCAGAGCGGCACATACGCGTGATATACTCAGTAAAGCAGGGCGCGAGCCTACACCCGAGCTGCTCGAGGGCATGAACGTTCATGGCCAAGAGCGCTTTCATGAGCTTGAGTCAAGTAGTGAGGAGAGCAGTGATGATGAGATCGTTGACCTGACGGGTGATTCGGATGATGACGCTGAGGCGCCACGCAAGCGCACAAAAGTACATGCTCAACCCGAGATCGCGGCACCCAAGTGGTCTAATCCTGACCCGTACACTGCCTTGCCACCACCTGAGACGCTTGGTGCACCCAAAAAAGATATTGTCCAAGCTATCCGAAAAGCCAAGGTGGAGGCTGCGCAGATGACTAACTCGAGGAGCGCAGTCAAAGAGAATGTAGATTTCATCTCCTTCAACTTTGACGACGACTTCGACAATGGTGAAGTGAATGACGAGAGTGACTCTTCAGTCGAAGAGGTGCAGCCACCAGCAGGATTTAGTCACCGCGACAGGCTCCATGCAAATATGTCTACCCAGCCTACACCACAAGCTCAGTCGTCCGTATCAAGAAGTACAAACGCGCAGCTACCGCGCCGGCCTTCTGCGCTTGCTGACGTTGGTCCACCGTCTCCTCCGCTCGACTTCGTGATGCCGACAGACGAAGAGCTCATGGATCAGTACGTTGATGGCGGCAAGAGCAGAGGCAAGAAGCGTAAGTACGAAGACTTCAAGCCATCAACAGTTCACGACGTTATCGAAGAATGGGAGCCTAACCACACCGACCCGAGTCCTTGGTGTAAGGTCAATCATGCCAACACTGCCCATACTGGACCAAGGTGAGCTTATCAGCTGTTCGCACCAGACTGACGAAAACTGACGCTAACCCGCAGTAGGCTACACAAGGAGATCTGGGATTTCTTCGAGTTTGTCAGACCGTACGATTACGAAGAAGCTGTGCGACAAAACCTCGTCAAGCGTGTTGAGCAAGGCACCCGTACCTCCTCTGCTCCCGGCGCTAGAAGCGTCGATGTCAGATGCTTCGGGTCCTTTGCTGCTGGACTGTATTTGCCAACCGCTGACATGGATCTCGTCGCTGTATCTCCGTCATATCTGAGCTCCCGCAAAAAGTCGTTTTGCCAGGTTAAGAATCACATGTGGAAGCTTGCGCGGTCACTTGAAGCTGGCGGTGTCGCACCTTTCAATGGTGTGAACGTCATTGCCAAAGCCAGAGTTCCGATCATCAAATTCACAGACAAGATATCCGGCATTAGAGTGGACATATCGTTCGAGAACGACTCTGGACTTCTCGCCAACCAGACGTTCCAGAAGTGGAAAGCTGAGTTTCCGGCAATGCCGGTACTCGTGGTCTTGATCAAACAGATGCTTGCCATGCGCGGACTCAACGAGGTTTTTACAGGCGGCATTGGCGGCTTCACGATTATTTGTCTTGTCGTGAGTATGATGCAGCTCATGCCAGAGCTTCAAGCAAAAAGCATGAACGCGCAAAACCACTATGGCGATCTCTTGCTTAACTTCCTCGATCTCTACGGCAACAAATTCGACATCCAGTCGACCGGTATCTCGATGGATCCACCAGGCTACTTTGACAAGAAACGTCAGCCTCAAGCGAAGCAAAACGCTGTCAGGCTCACCATCATCGATCCGAATAATGCAAGTAACGATATTTCTGGCGGCTCGAGTAGAATCGACGATGTGCTCAATTGCTTCCGTCACGCTCACGCTGAGCTCCAGCGTCGGCTCGCTCAGATCTATCAAGGACGCAATGTCGAGGGTAGCATCCTGGGCTGCATTTGGGGTGGCAACTACACTTCTTTCATCCAGCAGCGCGAGAAGCTCAGCCTGCTTCATCGCGGCTATAGAGTGAGCCCACCGCCGCCTCCGCCACCGGCATCCCAACCAGCACTCAAGCGCAAAGCCAATGCCAACGTCAATATCAATGCTAATGGCAATGACAATGGCAATGGAAGGGCGAAGAAACAGAAGCAGAAAACGGGCCAGCACTGGAAGCAACCCCAGGCGTTCGTACCAGCAGAGCAGAACGGCCTGAACAGCTTGCCGCCGAGTCGGGCAAACGGGCAGACGCTCGCTCAACCTTTGCCGGCGAAGCCGGGCATTCAAAGGCCACCGCCGCTTGCGCAGAACGGGTACGCAGGTCTCTACCATGATCCCCACGCATACAATCCTTACTAGATGGCTGCGTACGCAGCGCGAGTTTATGCTGCCCTCACTGCGCTTGGCTGACGGTAAGCAGTGTCAGCAGTGCTCCTGGCTCACCACCACCAAGGAAGAAGAGGGAAACGACAAGCGCAAAGCATACAAGGCGCGCGAAGCAGTTCAAAGCTCAGTTTCCGGACATTCCAAACGTGCCGAACAAGCTTACCAATGGTGATATCAAGGAGCTGAGCAAGAAACATGGCTTCAAGGCGAAGGACTTCGATCGACATTACAAGCTGGGAACTTGATGATGACAATTACGATGGAAACAATTGCGCAGCAAGAGGCGCGCTACGGATATCGGTAATGTGGCGTTTTTTGGTTCTCATGTTTGCTTCGCCATGATACCCGTGTACTACTAAGTAGATTTCTTTAGGTCGGCGGCGTTCCCGGGAGGCTTTCTGTGCAGGTTTGCACTTGCTTGCGAGAGCGCACGACTGCAGGCACGTGTTTCTGCCGACGCCGACCCAGCGAACGAACCATACTCATTTCTGTGTCGCCCGTCTCACCTCCTACTAACCGTGACTACTAACACACTGTCGGCGAACTACAGATCAGCAGTGCATATTCACTGCACGACTAGCCTCTCGGCTCCATCAACGCAGAATCACAGCTTACCAAGCCTACCTCGACCGGTTCTTGCCCATCGTTAGAGCCGCTCCAGATATGCATATACAGTCTGCGATATGCTTGAACATCCTCGGCACTGCGAAAGCGGCAAAGGGGAGCTTTTCTCATCGATGCATCTGCTGGTAACAGCAGGTGGTCGGAGAGGAAAGCCGCGATTCATTTGGTAGAGTCGGTAAAGGCACACTTTGTGGTCTAGCACCACAACTGGCCGAATCATACTATGCCAGGCTCGCGGTAGGGCGCTGTTACAAGGCAGACTTCAAAGACATATTTTACGTGCAATCATTGCCTTTGTAGACTCCAGCTGGCTCTAGGCAAGCTTCTGATGAAGTGATCTCAATTGAGCGTCTTGAAATGTTTCAACGTGAGTTTTAAAAGTCGAGCAATGTACTCGCATGTTGCAATGATCAAATTACTGAGTTCTTGCGGTGAAAATGATGAATGCGTTGTCGCTGTTGAAGTAATATCGTATCGAGATGCCGTTCGACATGCTGTGAAGCCTGAGGCTGACACGCGCGTGTCATGAACCTCTCAAGCTGGTCCAAGCTCTGCAGAGCCTCATCAAAACATCTCAAGCTTGACGCGAACTTCTCCCAAACACACCAACTTTACATCGAGCGAGCAGAGTGAACCAGCGCACCGCACACGATACTTCAAATTCGACTTGCACATTGAGAGTTACGCGAAAAACCAAAGAACAAACAACAGCACCGCTGTCATGCCTCCCAAGGCAAACACCAAAGCGAAGATGACGAAGCGTGAGTATCTCCATCTTGCTGTTGTGCAACCATATACTGATGCAGGATTAGCGGCAACAGCACCAAAGAAGGCCGCTGCGACAAAGAAGGCAGATGCGTCCGAGAAGGCCGACGCGCCGAAGAGGACGAGAGGTATGCTCATCACCCTCACATTACGCGATAACATGCTTACGTTATCCTTTAGCCATTTCGCAGAGAACTGTGCCACAGAAAACTGCTGAGCCGAAGGTCGCGGCATCCGAGAAAGCGGCAGCGCCAAAGAAGACGGCAGCACCGAAGAAGGCCGCAACCACAACCACAACCAAGACCACTACCACCAAGAGCACAAAGCGCAAAGCCGAAGAAGATGCGCCTCCGGCAGCGCCAGCGAAAAAGGCCAAGGCGAACAACACTACCACTACCACTACCAAGCGCAAGCGAGATGACGAGGCACCGACCAAGCCAGTCAAGAAGGCGAAGGTCATCCCCAAAGGCCCCGTCATGAACGAGCCGCCGAGCGAGCGCCTGCACGTCTACGTCTTCGGTGAAGGTACCGCCGGCGAGCTCGGTCTCGGTACTGCGAGAAATGCCATCGACGTCAAGCGCCCACGCCTCAACCCCCACCTCGCAGCAGACAAAGTCGGTGTTGTCCAGATCGCCGCTGGTGGCATGCACGTGGTAGCGCTCACACACGACAACAAGATCCTGACCTGGGGCGTCAACGACCAAGGCGCACTCGGCAGAGACACACAATGGGAAGGAGGACTGAAGGATATGGATGTGGCCGAGGGTGATGACAGTGATGACGACGAAGAGGACAACGGCCTGAACCCACGAGAGAGCACACCTGGCGAAGTCGACTTCTCGACCACTGAAGTCGCAGAAGGCACGCGCTGGGTCTCAGTCACGGCTGGCGACTCCTGCTCCTTCGCGCTCACAGACGACGGTCGCGTCTACGGCTGGGGCACGTTCCGTGGCAACGAAGGCATCTTCGGCTTCTCTGCCGACACCAAGATCGCCCAGCGCCCAATGCTCCTTCCCGACCTCAAGAACATCACCGCCGTCACTGCAGGCGCGAACCATGCACTCGCCCTCAATAAGAACGGCGCAGTCTTCGCATGGGGCTCAGGCCAGCAAAACCAGCTCGGTCGCCGCGTCGTTGAGCGCACCAAGATTGAAGGTCTCAAACCACGCGAGTTTGGTCTGCCAAAGGGTCCGAAGAACGGCATCGCCTCCATTGAGACCGGCAGCTACCACAGCTTCGCCATCTCCAAGAACGGCGACGTCTACAGCTGGGGTCTTAATAACTTTGGCGAGACTGGAGTTGCAGACAACGCCGGCCAAGACGACGCCGTCATTCTTAAGCCACAAGTCGTCACCGCCCTGAGAGGCAAGAACGTCATCAGTATCAAAGGCGGCGGGCATCACTCGGTCGCAGCTACCGAAAACGGCGACTGCCTCATCTGGGGACGCATTGACGGACACCAGATCGGCATCGCGCCCGAGGAGATTGCCAAGATGTCTGAAGACATCGTCATGAAAGACGAGAAGAGTGATCCTCGCATCATGTTGGTGCCGACGAAGGTCTCTGCCATACAAGGCGCGGCGACAGTGGTGGCTACCAACAGCGATCACAACATTGTCATTACGAAGGAAGGCAAGGCATGGTCTTGGGGCTTCAGCGCCAACTACCAGACCGGTCAAGGTCAGGTGGACGATGTGCTAGTGGCGACGATGATCGACAACACTGCTGTTCGCGAGAAGAAGCTCAACTTCGCGACTACTGGCGGACAGTTCAGCATCCTCACGGCTCCTGCTGAGTCTTGAGTGTGTAATTTATGAGTTTTGGGGACAGCATGGCGTTTGGGTTGGTTTTGGGGTTTTCGGTTTTCACGCATGGTATGGGGCGGATTGTGCGAATAGGAATAGGGGCGGCCACGAGGCCTGGATGTTGCGTTTTGCTTCTCGGAGAATGGGCACGTTGGTCGGTCAGCCGAAGGATCGAGACATCCCACCACTTTGCTTTCGCCTTCGGGTATGCGCATCGTGGTGGTGGTCTCTCCAGCGGCATAGCTGTACAACTGTTCCACCACACTTAGCTGTGTCCTCACGTCTCACCCTCAATCGCAACTTCATAAGCTTCGCAGACGACCAGAGTACCAAGAATAGTATTGACAACCAGTCACTGTGATCAACGACCTCGTGTGCTACTACGCGTGAGAAGGTTCATAGATACATGCTACGTACACTAAAAAGGGCCAAAGCACGTTTTTTAGTAGCCAGATATCTTGGAACCAGGTCTGTCTCTCATCACTCGTAACTCATGTCGGCTCTAATCTGCAGCTCACGCAACCCACACCCTCTCTTGCCGCTTCATGAGGATGTCGCCACCAGGACCAATGATCGCCCATTCAGCTACGGTAGCACCCGTACCATTACGCTCATCCGCTGTGCCGTCATTGGCGTGGTTGCCAGAGATGGTCAGCGTTGCGTATCTCCCGCTGTAGACCGGCGACGAGAGGCTGACGTTCGTTGTGTTCGACATGTAAGCTACGATCATCGCAGCATTCGTAGCACTGTACATGTTGCTAATGGCGACATTGTCGTTGCTCGTAACATTGACCGCGTCCGAGCCATCAGACGAGTTCGAGAACGTCACGCTGTAGCTTGTTGGAGGACCCTGGGCCCAGTCAAATTGCATATGCGAGATCGGCACGTACGGCTCGGGCAGTGTGACGGTGATCGAAGAGCTGATGTTGGATTGCGAGGGCTGCCATTTGGTGCTGACTGCGCCATCCACTGCACTTAGCGGGGATTGGCCAGGCTCGTAATCTTGTGACGAATTGACTGGCTGACACTGTGCGATGTTGCCTGCTATGGTTTTGTTGTAGCCGTTCAGGCTGTTCGTCAAGATAATCGTACCGTTCGGCGGCAGCTGGTAGGCCGTGCTATTGGTTAACCCGATGGTGACAGGGATGGCGGAGTTCGCAAAAGTGGCGTTAGCGTTATCCAGTGGTGCCGCCAGCCTCGTCAAAGTCGTATGCGTCTGATTCGAGGTCGCATTGACCGGCCATCCCTGCCAGTAGATGGTTCTGTAGTCCAGATACTGTATCTGTGGCGGCAGCGACGGGTCGACACTTAGCGCGTCGAGTAGCAGCCGCAGGCCTAAGTATCCGAAGACTGGGACCCGATGAGCGCCGCCTATGCCGGTCAAGAACGGGTACGCTGGGTGAGTGCCGCCGTTGGCGTCGTAGTTGTCAATCAACTGCTCGCTGAATTGGAACCACGGTCCACGCGTGTACGGCAGAGCACCGTAAAGGTCATACGTGTACGAAGAGCAGCCAGATGGACTGATATCGTTCGCGACGATACTGAAGACGCCGTAGGTCATGCCGGGTCCGTTCAGTGACTGCTTGCCAGCGTAGTAATCGAGGTCGCTCAAGGATTCTTTGTTGGGATAGTCGAGGAAGTCGTCAACGAGAACTACGTCTGCTTGCTTGACGGAGACCGTGTTGTTCATCGTTTGATATTCCAGAATGATGTTGGCAGGGTCGTACACCGGGACGTCAATCAAGGATGAGATGTTGGCCCAAGTTACATTTGCTTGCATGCCGAGCCGCTCGCGCAAGCTGTTCGCCGTATCGATGTGAGTCTTCATCAGCACCATGGTGTATCCGGCGTTGTTTACGTGGTTTGCGTACTCATCGGGGTCGGTAGCGTTGTACAACACATACATGCCGCTTGACTCGTTGTACGTGACTAAGTCCGAGTAGAACTGTGCAACCGCATCGTAGACGGGGAATAGCTGGCTACGGAAGAAGTCCGTGTCTCCCGTAACAGTATAGTAGTTGTACAACTCTAGACCAATGTCGCCATTGATGTGGTACTCGTAGTCGAAGCAAGGTCCAGTGCCAGTGCAGTTCCCATACCGACCGCTCGTCCAACTATACACAGCGCCGTTTGGCGAGAACTTCCCAGTCTGATTCTGACTCGACTCGTATGCGGTCTGGACATTGGCTTGTGCTTGCGGGAACTTCTCGACACGGTATCTCGCGATCTGCCTTGCCGCATATGGGTGAGCCACTACGAGACCAGGTGCCATCCACACTTCTGCATCCCAGAATATCAAGCCACCATAGGAGTCGCTACCTAGCCCACCAACACTGATACTGTTCACGTCAAGCTGGGTGTTGTTTCCGGCTGCGGCTATGGCGTTCGCACCGACCGTGTTCTGCAGAAGGTGGAACGGGTTGGTAACAGCGGTAATTTGCAGCTCGACGATGTTCCCGTCATCTGGGATCGTACCGTTTTCGGGAAAGCGGTAGCTGTCGACGCTGTCTGGTGTCATGATGCTCTGCCATTCTGCGGCGTGGGATGCCAGCATGCTGTCAAAACCTTCGTTGGCCGCGCTCCAGGAGCCATTCAGCGCCATTGCCCGCGGGTCGCTGAAAGCATCAGTAGATGCTCCACCGATGTACTTTGTGACCACACTCGATTGTCCAGCCTTCAGCGAGACAGTCATGGCTTGTGCTATTGACGAACTGTTACCGCCAATCACTGAAGGCATAGTGTAATTCTGTCGAGAGCCTGAGTTCGACGATTCGTCCCCGATCATCGCAGAATAGATGTACGCAGTAACATTGTCGATGCCGTTCGGCTTGACTCCAGAGTAGATTAGTGGCAGCACTGTGTCATATCCTTTCTCCACAAAATCCGTCCTCACTGCGCAATCACCGTCCAGCACATCAATGACTGAAGCATTGACGTCTTGCGATGCGGTCATGCTGAGCCGCACGGCAGCCTGATTGACGTACAGCTTGTGCACCAGCATGGTATACTCAATCTCAATGGACGGGCCATTACTGGGCGACCATGTATAGCTCCATGCCATGGTACCATTGCGGATATTCAATATCGAGCTGAAGCCAGATATCTGCGTCGCAGTTACATTGGCATCCAGCAGCTCGTCTCCCACCTGCACATGTAGGCCAGCCCAATGTGGTACGCCACTGATCACGCTCTCACCGCCATACTGATTGAGCCACTCGAAGTTCGTTCCATTCGTGGTGGGTTGTGAATCGTAGAAGCCAGCGATGGTTGCGAACGTCTGTCGTCGATCGAACAAAGGCCATCCATTGATGTTGTCATCGTCCTGAGGCGTGTCAACTTCGAAGAACGGTCCGATCGCGGCGAGGTTGATGCCAAGATAGCCGTTGGCTAGGGACATACGAGACTGGTATTGATCTTGGTCGAGCCTCGTAGTCGTGATTCGCCAGTTCTCGTCGTCCCATGTTGTGTAATTGAACCGCGTCTGATATATGATTGCTTGCGCGCATCGTAGGAACGAGGCTGCGACCAGCACGATAACGGGATTCGCGAACATCGAACCTGTCCATAATGCCGATTAGCCGGATGTGCGAACATCTTGTCTTTGTATTCTTTCTAATGTGTTAGCGGCTCGCAAGAGTCCATACACATGAGTCCAGACTCATGACCACTCTGCCCATGTGATTCGAATCAATGTCTTGGCCTTCCCGCATTCAGCGCCAGAGTGCGAAGCAGTGGAGCTGTACGCAAACGATCGGTATCCTGTCGCTGCCTACTTACCCGTCATAGCTGGTTATCTCGATGGATGACCTCTGAAGCTGTTGTATAATGAACCCAAGTCCATCCGGGTATTGGTGCAGTCTGCTCTTCCTTGAGCCAACCTACAGTAAGCGCAGAACGGACAAGGTGCTACTCTATATGCTGCGCGGCCAGGGCGATATATGTTGACTATGCGTTATGCGGCAAGAGGCTTTCGAACATGCAGTTCCAATTGTCGACCGAGCTGCTGGAGCTTCCAGCCATATGACGTGAGCTGGCCCATTCCGCGGGGCAGTCGCGGGGTTCAAACGCCGCCTAGGGCCACTAGCCCAATTGAGGAGGAGCAGACGAGATACACGAGCCAAATGCGGTCTTGTACCTGACGATCGCTTACGTAGATGAACAAACCCAATTGCTTGGCGCCATTCATCTCAAGACAAGACCGACAGAGTGGACGCAGAAGTAAGAAGGTATCGTCGAAGTGTATCCGAGATCGATGAAGGCTTCTGGTACCTATCGAATCGATTTTCAAGCACGTTGATGGCACCTCCTCTGAGTTGGCCATATCGACGATTTAGCTATATCTTCGATTAATAGTCGAGTTATACGGCAAATCGGTGTGCTGGGATGTCGTTTTCCAAAAGTATGAACGCCAATAGATGCAGATGTTGAATGCCTCCACGCACCTCAAACAGCCAGTCCAAAACGCCTTGCTTGAACGCTGAAGATTGTTGAACAGCACACCTTATTCCCTCTTGCAGCCTACGTCGGCATAGGCGCAGCAGCCCCAGTCATACCATCAACATTCTCACCCGTCTCAGGTGGCGCACAGCTACCACGCATGTCAGCCTAAACCCTCGCACAGCAATCACGTCAAGAATAAACTTACCTGCAAAACAGATTCATATCCCCATAAGCATCATCTAACCTCGCCACACTCGGCCAAAACTTCTTCTCCTTCAGCCACGGCAGCGGATATGCCGCCTTCTCCCTCCCATAACTCCTGCCCTCCCACTCACTGCACACCAAATCCTTCATCGTATGCGGCGCCATCCTCAGCACATTGCTATCCTTCGGCTGCTTGCCTTCCTCAATCTCCGCGATCTCCTTCCTGATCTCAATCAGAGCGTCGCAGAACCGGTCAAGCTCCGCCTTGCTCTCGGACTCAGTAGGTTCGATCATGAGGGTGTTGGCGACCGGCCAGGACATGGTAGGGGAGTGGAAACCGTAGTCTTGGAGCCGCTTGGCGATGTCAATTACTTCTATACCTGCTGTGTCCTTGAATTGTCGGGCATCGAGGATGAATTCGTGCGCGCAGCGGCCGTTTTCGTTGGTATAGAGGATGGAGTAGTGCGGCTTTAGGCGTGAGAGGATGTAGTTGGCATTCAGCAGCGTAATCTTTGTAGCGTGCGTAAGCCCACGAGCGCCCATCATCTTGATGTATGCCCAGCTGATAGGCAGAATACTCGCTGAGCCCCAAGGTGAGCCGGAGATAGGCGCAATAGCTTGCTCGCCGCCGACGCCTTCCACTAGTGGGTGACCGGGCAGGAACGGCGCAAGATGCTTCGCTACGCCCACAGGGCCTACGCCTGGCCCTCCTCCGCCGTGCGGGATACAGAATGTCTTGTGGAGATTCAGGTGGCACACATCCGCGCCAATCTCTCCAGGCGAGCAGAGACCGATCTGCGCATTCATGTTCGCACCGTCCATGTACACCTGCCCACCGTGCTTATGCACCAGTTCGCAGGCTTCCTTGACCTGCGGCTCGAAAACACCGAAGGTACTCGGGTACGTGATCATGACCGCACCGAGCTCTTCACTATGCTTTTCGCACTTCGCTTTCAGGTCGGCCATATCTAGGTTGCCGGTGTCACTCTCGCACTTAATGGTCACGACACGCATGCCCGCCATCGCCGCACTCGCTGGATTGGTGCCGTGCGCTGAAACGGGAATGAGGCAGATATCTCGCTTCTTGCCTGGTTGCTGCTCGAGGTACTTCCGGATGATTCGAAGACCGGTGAACTCGCCTTGAGCGCCTGAGTTGGGTTGCAGGGTTATTGCGTGGAAACCTGTTATTTCTGCCAGATCCTTCTCGAGTTCGTCAATCAACTGCATATAGCCTTTCGCCTGCTCTACGGGTGCGAAGGGGTGGATATTGGAGAACTCCGGCCAAGAGATAGGTATCATCTCGGTCGTGGCATTAAGCTTCATCGTACACGAGCCGAGCGGAATCATGGAATGTATGAGTGACAAGTCTTTCGACTGCAAATGGTTCATATATCGCAGAATCCCCGTCTCTGAGTGGTGTGAGTTGAACACCGGATGCGTCAGGTACGTGCTTGTGCGTCTAAGAGACTCCGGTACAGGATTAACGTCCAAGCCCTGTGCGAGCTCCGTGACATCGACTTGGTCTGTGGTGAAGGCCCTCAGAATCTCATCGATCTGCTTCTTGCCCACTGTCTCATCGATCGTAATGCCAATCTGCTCGTTATCAATCACGCGGAAGTTGAGCCGGCCATTCGTAGCACACTTCTGCGCAAACATCGCGGCCTCGTGCTTCTTGACGACAATTGTGTCGAAGGCCACGGGCTGCTTGACCTCCACGCCTGCCTGTTCCAGTGCTTTGGCGAGCACTTGCGCCATCTTCGCTACCTTCTCTGCGATGCGCTTCAAGCCGTGCGGTCCATGGTAGATCGCGTACATGGCGCTCATGTTCGCTAAAAGAGCTTGGGCGGTACAGATATTGCTCGTCGCCTTCTCACGTCTGATATGCTGCTCTCGTGTTTGTAGCGCCAACCGAGCAGCTGAATCACCCAGCCTGTCTTTCGACAACCCGATCAACCTGCCTGGAATCTTTCGCTTGTGCTTCTCGCCGACGGCGAAGAAACCAGCATGAGGTCCACCGAAGCCGAACGGCACGCCAAAGCGCTGCGCGTTGCCGAACGCGACATCCGCGCCGAAATCACCAGGCGGAGTGAGGAGAGTGAGAGCCAGTAGATCAGTCCCAACGGCAAACGTGCCCTTGAGTTCATGGACCTTGTCCGCCAGTGCGCGGAAGTCCTCTACGCCGCCCAGGGTATCTGGATACTGTGCCATGACACCTATAAGGTCCTCGCCGATCTCCTCCACGCGCTTGCTGTTGTCCTTGAGCACGTCGCCGACCTCGATCTTAATACCAAAGCCTTGCGCGCGGCTCTCCAGCACAGCAATAGTCTGCGGATGGCACAGATGCGATACCAGGTACACCTTGTTCTTCCTCTTCAATCGCGCAGTGGGCAAGGCATTAACAGATAGTGTCATAGCCTCTGCAGCAGCCGTAGGCTCATCCAGCACCGACGCGTTAGAAAACGCCAAACCCGTCAAATCTGACACCATGGTCTGGAAGTTCAGCAGCGACTCCAGCCTGCCCTGACTGATCTCCGG
>Ga0058704_10000440_pt1 | contig 21846 bp, 22 predicted proteins | sample AgamicMgSfe_FD_71363 | JGI IMG/M metagenome (GOLD analysis project Ga0058704, IMG submission 71363) | Agave microbial communities from Guanajuato, Mexico - Mg.Sf.e | ecosystem: Host-associated > Plants > Phyllosphere > Phylloplane/Leaf | place: Guanajuato, Mexico | collected 2012-05-30
TCCGGGACGCCGGTGGCTACGCCCGGGGCTGGGGTGAGGGGGTTGCAGATTGTGAGTCACTTGTGCAAAGATGGGCTTAATGGTTGATGGAAATGCTGACTTTGCTTTCTACAGCCCCTTTTTGCGAACGCGATTGTGCAGGTGCTGCGAGTACTACCTGGTTGAGCGAATAATTTCCGGATTTTTTGCGGGCGTTTGGTGAAGAAGTGAGGCGTATGTGTGTGTGCAGACCCCTGACTGTAAATAGCATGAAAGAGACGGGCAGCAATGAGCGTACTGTCCATTACTACTCTAATCTCCACGAGGTCCTCTCTGACAGCCTATGTTGTCAATGACTAGGTTAGGTGAGAGGTACGCCTTCCGGAATAGGAAGGGCAACCAGTCAAATAGTCCCACACGACTATTCGAAGCAACAAGCTCTGGGTCTGTCCCTTTTGGTTACCTCAAACCGCAGCTCACGGAGGCCGAGATATATACTCTCGCAACGGCACAATGTCTGAGACCAGCCATACACACGGCAAGGACGACATTAAGGTATACAAGATACCTACGTATGTAAACTCTACGAGCACGACTTAGCAAAATCTGGTAAAAGTAAAAACCCCCGCCTCCAATGTCCTGACGTACACGCCAATGCGAGGGTATCTTCTCCAAAAAGCAAAGTCCGCAGTAATCCGTACAAAACCTCGAAAACCAACAGGCGCCGTCCAGTATATCCCTTCCAAGAATCGCTCCTTCCATCCACAGCCACCAACAAACAAACAGACTCCCCTCACATCACTTCATCAATCTTGACCCGACATCCTTCACGCCACAGACCACTTCCGCACCCTCCCTCGATCCTGCCCAACCCAATACCCTGCAATCTCCGTCAGCACATCCCCCATCACCACCGCACTAGCCATCAACCCATGCCCCTCGCCCTCCAACACCCTCACCTCACATCCCCCCCTGGACGTCCCGGGATCCGCCCAACCCTCCCGACTCGGCGGCCGCAGCGGCTGAAACGCAGCGGATTCGACATGGTTGGCGCGCGCGCGCACGTTCATCTGGTCGGCGAGCCAGCGGACGTTGGCGAGCGGGACGCGCCTGTCGTCCGCGCCGTGCGTGATGACGACCTGCCGGTTGACGTCGGTGTAGCGGAAGCCGATGTCGCGCGTGCGTTCGAGGCAGACGAGGAGGTCGGTGACGGGGTTGCTGTCGCGGGTCGCGAGGTCCCAGGTGCGAAGGGTCAGTTGGCTGGTGAATTCGGTGTGACGCGACTGCGCCGCGTGCTCGGCGGCGTTGAGGGCGATGGAGGCGAGGGCCAGACCCGGGTCCATGGGTGAGGCGGTGGCGGAGAGGACGAGCGAGTTGGGGCGTGGGGTGGGTGAGTCGGCTTTGGTGACGGGGATCGGGTAGTTGAGGAGGGAGTGGGGCGTGGGCATGCATTGATCCATGTGCATGAGCGACTCTCGGCGGTGCTTGTCGGCTCTCTCGCGCGTGGCTGGGGGCGAAGTAGAAAGCTCTCGTTGCTGTTTTTGCTGCTGCATCTGACGTTTGCTGCCCGGCTTGAGCGACGCGGAGCCGTTGGTGACGAACGTCGAATTGGCGGCTCGGAGGATTGATGCGGGCAAGATACGCAGTAAACGCTGGCTACGAGGTAGAGCGCCGGCAGGCGACGCGGAGGCGGTCGGATGCGCGACGGCCTCGAGTTGGCTCGGTGGGATCCAGGGTGCTAGCAAGTGCACTTTGCCGTTGACCATCTGAGGCAAGATCAATGCCGTCGCAAGCGCGTAGACAGCTCCCGCCGAGTGCGCGAAGAGACTGAACTTTGTGACTCCAAGGTGCTCGCAGATGGTCTGGACGTCCTCGGGCCAGCTCAGAGGTCCGCTCCTGTCACCCGGCGGGTATGGCTCGCTGTCGCCGACGCCAGGTCGGTCCACGGTAATGAGACGCAGACGCAAAGTCGTGGCCAGCTCGTCGTAGAAAACCGTCGCGTATCGCGTCAACCCCATCCCTACACACACGAACACCGCCGCGCCCTCGGGATCGCCCACCTCGGAGAAGCTGATCACACGACCCGTCCGCGGATGCCGGATTTTTCTGCACAGCCGTGGAGCCTTGAGAAAGTCCATGACGGCAATGGCAACGCTATCCCTGCGCGGCATTTCCACGTCCTCGTCGTACATGCGCATCCGCCGTGCATCGCTCATGGACTTTCGTCGATCTGGGAGCTCCTTTTGGTACGACGGGATGTCTGCATCGGCGGCTGTCCACCCGTCGTGTGGGGCCAACTTTGATCTCGTGGACAGAGGCCGTCGCAGCGGCGCCACTGGTGTCGTCAACAACGGCCACGAGCGCTCGGCCTCGGGCGGTGCGGCAACCGATCTGGGCCGCTTCAGCCTTCGCGTGCCCCTGGAAAGGTCGCGAACATGTCGCGACTGCCGGCTCCGAGATCTGCGTTCCACGTCCTGCGACATGTCTACTGTTTGCGTGGGGGAGTAGTCGAGCGACGGTCGCGTGGAGTACCTCCCGTTCCCTTCGCGCGACAACTGCAGCCGCCGGGTAGGTTCGGGAGTATTACTGGACGTTCTCTCGACCAGATCTTGTGTCGATTCGGCCCGAGCTGGCGTATGCGGACCTTCACGCAGACCGAGGAGCCTATGAGCTTTGATAGCTGGTTCTGTAGACGCTCGATTTGCTAGTGGTCTAACGAGCGATGCTCGCTTGCTGTTCGCGCTCCGTAGTATCGGCATTGGTTCGGGAACCGTCGATGGGAAAGCTTGTGATTCTGATTCGGTGAGTGTTCGACTCGCTGATGGTCTGCCAAGGGACGCTCGCTCGCTCTCCTCGCTCCGTGGCACTGGCACCGGTTCGGAACCGATCGTTGGTGCTGCTTTTAAATCCGATTCCACAGTGGAGACGCCGGCGATCGTAGAGATTGCCTTGATCTCCTCAAAACGTGATTTTCTCCGCTCCCTCAGCTCGCGAATCCTTCTCACCGTCTCATCATCTTCACCCAGGTCCGCCCAAGCCGAGTCTGAGACCGCAGCCGACCCTTTGCCTTGCAAGCCCTCGGCCTTCGCCTCCGTCGCCGTCCGTCGCTTGGACTTCTTATCCTTTTTCTTTTTCGAGAGAGAGCTTCCACTCACTTTTTGCAACGATGATGTTCTGGTGGGGATGGAGTCGACGATCAGGCCATGCTTAGGTGATGGGCGTTTTGGTGTCGGCGATGCTGATTCCTGATTGCGGGACTGCGGTCTTGTCTCTGACTCGGGTGTCTTCGTTGTCGCGGTATGCTTGCTGTGGAGAGGTTGTTCCACCAGCGATCCGTTCTTAGAGTTCGCTTCGCGGAGGCTGTGGTCTGACGGGTGCAGTTTACTTCGACCGTCGGTGACAGGCGGCGGCGTCCCCACAATTATCTGCTCTGCCTGAGCCGGCTCACGCAAATTGGAAATCTCGACTTGAAAGAAGAAGTTTGGAGCAGTCGGGGATCTTAAAGTCTTCGTAGATGCAATGCGCCTCAAGCTTCTGGGACTCTTCGTCGTTGCTGTGCTCTCCAGTGACTCCTTGCTCGCGGCGTGCTCGCTGACCCAGGTCTTTGCGCTATGTTTACCTCTCGCGCCATTCGCGTTCTCTTTCCGCAGACACGAGGTCGAACTCCTCTGTGGGTTGCTCAACGTTGGCCGCAACCGATCGTTCGGGGTAGTAGGAGATGGCGCAGTATAGCCTGACAGCCCAGAGGGCGCACGTGAAGTTCGGATACTGGGCGGAGGTGCAGCATCGCTCGGTTCGCCGTCATCGACCAGTGGGACGCCGGTGCCGTACCCCATTCCAAATCCAGGGGATGTGATCGAGCGGGCAACGACCGGCCGGCTCGCGGCTGGACTGCTGGGCGAACCCGCACGCGATTGCTGACTACGCAGACTGCGGCTTTCCGAGCAGTATTCCTCCAAGTCGACCGTCAGGGGCGGCGTCAGCGCGTCGAAGGAGGAGAGGATGGAGGAGATAACGGCATCGTTCGGCGGCCGGGCCTTGATGTGGTGCCGGGACGAGAGGTTTCTACGCGCACGCCCGTTCTGTTCTGACGGCGCCTGCGCACGTGGATGTTGTTGGTGCAGAAGATGGTCCCCGTCCCAGTACCGTGGTCGCGAGGGCGAGAGGGGTGGGGAGGCAGGCTGGGTGGTGAGGCCCCTTAATGCCATCTCTGCGATTCGGTATAGGCAAGACGGTCGCGCCCTGAAACGCTTAACAGTTCGTCCGCATGATTGTCGCGGCTCTGGGTGATGATAAGCGCAGAGGGTGGCAGGACATTGGCCGAGGCGAACCAATTATGGGCGGAGCGTCTCCACATTCCCATTCGCGCCAGCCAGAGCGCCTAGCATTATGACCAGGGAGCGGATGAAAGGGAGCGCCGCAGGATCTCGCGCTTCCGGTGCGAGATGACGGGGGATGGCTGATCGGGGATGAGCTTCCAGGCGGTGGTGAGGGGAGAGCGTGGTGGTTGAAAGTTGAAACCGAAAGCTCGAGAAGCAAGCAGGCCGAGTGCCGAGAAGTGCTTGCGCAAAGCTACGCGGCGTTTGCGACGTGACTCGTGACTCGTGTGAGTCTGGACGTTACAAAACGTTTTCATCTACAGACTACGAACATGTATGTCTCTTTCCCGCCTACACCGTCCATAAGTACCTATGGTGTTTCATGATTCCTTTCAAACAAAGTGAAAGAAGAGCCCTCGGCCTTGGCATCCGACCATTCGTTCAATCCATCCACGCTTGATGTTTCTACGACCTCGACTTGGTCTCGTGACTTGTCCACGACGATTTTGAGAGTCGATGCTCTACGATTGAAGCTACGCGCTGCCAAGGTGTCAGGCGCGGTCCGGGATCTCTACAGCGGATCGGGATGATGTGGTGGACTTTGGCAAAAATGTGGATGTGGGCGGAGGGTGAGGGCAGATCAGTGGATTGCACTCAAGCGTCCGTCCTGTCGCGGCGTCGCCATGCGGATAGCGGTCCACACGTTTCGCTAAGTCGACTGCAGGCAGCACGAGCGGCAAGGATCACTGGGTGAAGCAGCCTGCCTTGATCTGAATTGGTAGAAGGCTGAAAACCAACGACAAAGCCCACCGATGCCTCAAAGGCAAAGGCGGCGAACACCGATTTCTCACGCGCTTGGGGAGACTACCCACGCATTACGGTGGAAGCAAGACTACAGGTACTCCAGCACTGTTGACTACAGACGGCTCATAGGTTGGTTATAGGCTCGGGGAGGAAAGACATCGGCCAACTGCTGCTGCATCAGCGTACACTTTACCATCCCGACCAGGCGCTTCAGTACCGATGGTCGTGAGGCTGCAGATACAGCATTGCCGACAGCATGTGTGCAGGGCTGCGCCAAGGTTGTGAAAGAGGACTGCCTTCAGCACGATTGACCGAGCTGGCAATAATAATCGACTTTCAAGTGGTGCAAGTATGTTCCACGTGCAAGTGTTGGAGTCAACCTGCAGTACATAACCCTGACGTGACTCGAGCGGTTTTGTGTACGCGCATCCACACGCATTCATCTTCCAAACATCAGTTTGATCGCCGCAGCAACATCCAAATACCAAAATCGTATGATACTCCCCAACACGACCGATCTTGCGCACAACACGAGTAACGACCCACGTCCCCCTCTGATCTGAGCGCACGCACGAGCATGTCCGCCATCCAGCGATCCATCCGCGAGACCGTCCTCTACGCGTATGGATACGCCCAAGGCCGCCTCTTCTCCTTTCCACGCTCCGCCTCACAGCTCTACGCGACCTTGATCTCCCGGCTAACGAGCGTCGTATCGCTACCGCTGCCGTTCCTGTCCTTCCTCGCCCTACCCTTCTACGGCGGGACCTCGACGACCCTCAACCTCCTTTTCTTCTACCTCGTCTGGACTGCTTTTGTGGCTAGTCATGACCCCTTGACGGTGGGTGCTTATAATCACTAATTCGATCTGCTTGAAGTCTAGAGTATTGTCATGAAATGTTGTCATAGGATCGGTGCTCTGAAGTCTAGGCGACTCCTCTCTGCTTGCGACAGCCACACGATCATGCACAACTGACAAGTGGACTCCTAGGTCGAGCTTGGAGGCACACTACTAGTGCGAACGATCTTCTTCCTGCTCCCAGCTCTAGCCTTCCTGGCCTTCGATTGCGCGGCGCCAAACGTGAGCAAAGGCATCAAAGCGAAAGGCGAAAAGCACCTGCCTTCGCAACTAAGCCGCAATAAACTCGTCGAAGTAGCCGCGGTCGCAACCCTCAACGTCTTACTGTCCGTGGCACTACAAGGGGGTCTAGAGCTGTTCGCGACGAAAGTCTTGCACCTTCGCAGCCTCCTTAAGGTAACGGCCGCGGTCCCATTACCCTGGAGCACCGCCAAGGATGTCCTGCGTGGTCTCCTACTGCGCGGCACTTTGCGCTATATCGCCCACAGGTTCCTTTTGCACCGGTTAGTCTTCCATCCTCGGCTCGCCCTGCACGTGAAGAGCCAATGTACTGACAACCGAGTGCATGTACGGGCAGGCCAGGACAGCAATTAGCAACTTGGCATACCCGCTGGCAACACAGCCTCCCACTCCCCTTCAGCCTAGTCGCCGCATACGACCATCCCATCAACCACACAATCGCCCACTGGCTCCCGACCTTCCTCCCAGCATACTTCTTCCGCTTCCACGTCCTATCCTGGCACCTCTTCCTCGCCCTCACCAGCCTCGAAGACCTCTTCATCTACTCCGGCTACGCCATCCTCCCGTCCGCCATCGTGCTCGCCGGCATGGCGCGCCGCACCGACGCTCACTTCGAAACCGTCCACGCGGGCACAGAACCGGGGAATTTCGGTGCTCTGGGTTTGTTGGATTTCGTGTGTGGCACGACGTGCAAGCATGAGGTCGATGTCGTCGATGACGTGCAGAGTGAGGCTATTAAGCATCATGTCCGGGAGCGAGCGGAGGACGCTGTGCGGGGTGCTTTGGATGGGGTGAGGGGCAAGGAGGGGGATCGGAGGGCCGAAGAGGAGCAGGTTGAGGTGGATGACCAAGATGACGACGACGACGACGAAGAAGATGAAGATCCTGCCGTTTAAGGAGAAGATCCGGCGTCCGGGGCCGAAGCGAGGGCAGTCGTTGACCATGCTGATGCTGACGATAGTCAACAACCACAACGGCGAAGTAATAGGCGAAGGAAGGTTCGGGGCGAGTAATGAATTTCCCTTTTGATGATGACAATGATAATGATGATGATGCTCTTTATGAGAATGATTTCTGATTGTCAGGATGATTTCTAATGTCAAAGGCTTATATTGGCATCGACAAGAGAGATACCTTGCGCGACATGTGATACCTTGCATATCACCGCATAGAAGCGGAGAAGTGTCAGGTCCATCCCCATCAGTGCGATTTGATACCTATGTACGGTCAGTAAAGCCACGCAGGACACGGCCAACTAGAAAAGTTAAAGGACACGTAGTCGCTTCTAGCTTGACTAGTACATCCAAACCGAATGCTGGCTCCGAAAAGTACTTTACCGCTATAGCACACCACTGTCCCTCCGCAGCCGTCGTGTGGGAGCGCACGATCAGACGTGACGGTGCCTACACGCGAGGCCCAGGATGAAACATTTTGGATACGCATACGATTAGAGCATGATCACGAGCAAAAACGTGCCCTTTCGTCGCGGATGACATTCGATCACCGCGCAACCAGGCAGCCGGTGAGGACACGTACTTTGCCGGGTTTCTTAAAATTTCTTCCAATATTTTCTCGTTTCGGTCCTAAGGGGGTATAGAGCTATGTAAGAACGTATAGATGGCAAAACTTGGCGAACACAAATCTTATGAGAAATGGGAGAGGTGTGAAGTGAACAGTTCGCATGAACCTACTGCAGCGATGTTCGCAGGTCGGCTCGTACCACCAGTCCGTCCAAGCTGATCTCGATCCAAGGCTCGTCGATAACGCTGCCTGCGAACGTCCAGCGCCTTTTACCCACGAGAAGCAGGCCTCTGCTCAAGCGACCCGTTCAACGCACGCGTAGCCTCATCCAGTCTCCGCCTCAGAGCCCGGCTCTCGAGTTGCCCGGGCTCCGTCTCTTGCAGCGTGTGACATACCCTCCGCAGGGACTCGACCAGACCGAACAGGCGCGCCTTGTCTTTCAGTCCCAAAGGGTTCGCGTCCGGGTCCAGCAGAGCCTGCACCGCTATCGAGGTCGGATCCTGCAACATCGTGGCGTGGGGTGACGTGGGCGGACTCATCGGGGCGTTGGACGGGGTTGGTGTGTTGAGTCGTTTCGCATCGTGAGAACTGTGAGACTGCCGCGGGAGACCGACGCCAGAATCGGCGCGCTCGGAGCTGCTGTGCCATTGTTGGCGTGGGGGGTTCTTGAGCGCTGGGCCAGCGCGTGAGCCTGCACGCGTGTCCTGACCAGCGGTGTCCGTCCGCGGCAAGGGCCAGTCGAGGGAACGCTCGGACGTGGGCGTGTCGCCTTCGTGGGCGGTGGTGAACGTGGCAAAGGTGCTGACGCTGTCCGTCGAGAACGCCCGCTGGTGCAATTTCCGCTCGATCTCCCTCAGACGCTCTGGCGTTTCCGGGGTGGGAGGTGGATAGATGGCGCTCGCTGAATTGAACCGACTTTCCTTGCTCTCTGCTGCGCCCAGTGCTTGGGCGGTGTCAATCGAAGTGATCGTCTTCTCGCTCGAGGTCGACGAGCTGCGTCGACTCGTGTTGTAGCGGCCCATTGCACTATGCAGGAAGAAATTCTCGTAGTCGAAAGCGTCATCGCGGTCCTCATGCGCGACCAGCGGAGTATGCTCATGCTTCATTTCCTCGGGAGAGCTCCCTTCGTCCTCAGACACGACGAAGTCGAAATCCGGGGTCTCTGACTCGTCCGAGGGTAATGGAGACACTGCCATATCATCGTCACGCGCAGGGAAGAGGCAGTCTCGAGCCTCGTCGGCATTCTCGGCGTTCACCAGCTTCGTGCTCGGTACATACTGATGGTGTGAGTATCGATTCGCTGCGGGGGCAACAATAGCTGTGCCACTAGGCATCCGTCTGTGGCGCGACTCTAGCGCGGGTGTCGTGCCTTCACGAAGCCGCGGTCGCTGCGTTTCACTGGTCGCCTCCCACTCTGGGTATGGCGATGGATGTTGCTGCTCGGGAAGGTGGTTCGCAGCCTCTTCAGCAAATGCGTTTCGACTGCCAGGGAGCGCACTGTCACGTTCCCACTCTCTCTGCGGAGACTTTGCGGTAGTCGGACTGATACTGCTCGAAGTCGAATCGATTTCCGCATCGGTCTCGTGTACAGGGCTACCATGGCCTGGGGATTGCATATAATACATCTCCGGCGCGCTGGCGGCAGCATTGTTCAGTAGCGAGGATGTACGGAGCGTTTGTAAGCTTTGCCTCTTCAGACTGTCTTCGCGCGCACGTTCCTGGAGCGTCGAGATCCTGCCTCGAAGACTACTCATCTGGGTGCGCAGATCTTCGGTTGACTTGGTGGATGATCTAGGATTACCCAGCGCATTGTGAATGTTGAGCGTATCGGCGTTATCAGCATGAGCAGACGGTGTCCGGTGCGGGCCATCATCCTCAGGTAAACCTGGGTCCAGGTTCGGATCGGGTAATCCTTGGACATGCAAGGGATTGTTGCAACCTCCAGCATGTTGCGCCTCGTCACCTCCGAACGAGTCGTAACTTCTGCTGTTTCTCAACACAGGATCCTGAGACGGTTCAACCTTGACCGGTTCTCGACCATTGCGTGAAAGACTGCTGTTCCTTGCTAGGGGGACATTTTGTGACCTGTCCGGCCCCTTAGTCACATTAAAGACACGAGCACGACCAGAATACACTCGCGTCAAAGTAGGTAAGCTGGTTTGCGCATGTAAAGTCTGCATCGGCTGCTGATCGGATAGCTGACGGCGACTAACAGGTCCCCTGGCGTGCGGATGATGCTGGGACGAGACGAGCGAAGTGGCGCGCTTCAGGTTCGCCGTGGTCAAAGGCGCGACCAGGTCTCGTGCGCCGCGTAGGTTGCCTTCCATCAGCTACCTCCAATTAGCACCTGCAACGTCACAAAACACCCATCAAGCTCGCCTTACATTCAGTCTCTTCTTGGCGTTGGCCAGGATCTGTTCCGCCCGTTTACTCAACATGGCAGAGTTGCGCTCGTCCTCCTCTTGCTGCCTGCGATGCGTATCGACACCCCCCTCGATGCTGACGCTGTACCCATACTTTTTCTGCGCCGGAGAGTCCAAATCGGTATCGTCGTCCGCACCCGTTCCGTTCAAAGAGTCGTACTTGGCCAGGAAGCTCGGGATGGCGGCGAGCTCGTCGCTGTTGAAAGAGCTGGTGCTCGCGCTCAAGCGCTTGTGGTCCGTCTGCTCTGGCGCGAAGAGACTGGCGTCGTGGATAGTAGGCGACGAGGCGTATGCGCATTCCTCTGGTGTCGCGCTCGAAGTCGACGGCGGCGCTCTACTCGGAGTGGTCGGCAGCGCAATGGCACCCGCTCCACTGCCGGTGCGACTCCTCAACAAGAGCATCTTGCGACTCATGAGCCCTCGTCTTTCCTTGTTCGGCGTGGCGCTTGACACACTGCCATTGTGGTCCGTCTTGTTCCGCAGGTAGCTCGGACTCGGGGGTCTCGCGTAGGTCCTCGCCGGCGACGGGCTCGCTGAGGAATCAATGTCGCCCGGCAAGACCATGTCTGGGTCGGTGAGGGTGGGCGAGGGCAGGCTTGCGAGGGACTTCTCCTCCCTCAGGAACTCTCGCGTCGCCGATTCCCGAGACGGAGGAGCGCTGACGGTCATCTTCCGTCTCTGGAGGATACCTAGGACGGCGTGATGCATGTAAAGTGCGCCAGGTGAGACGGCATGGATGTCCCGTGCTAGCGATGGCTGCAGTTAGATAGGGGTCAGCCAGCCACCTCTGCGGGCCCTGCACGTCGACGAAAGTACTTCGTCCTTTGCCTTTGCGTAACCGATGTCGTTCTTTGTCGCGGGTAAGAAGTGTCCCGCATGATGTTGGGATCTCAAACGAACATATAAGACGGATTATCGCAATGCCTACCTACCGTAGGTATTATAGGAGGTAGGTTAACTTTCCGTCTGGCGTAACAAGAAAGCTTATGCCTGACTACCGACTACTCGCTCCTAATGGATACGACTTCGCAACCGTACCTGACAGTAGCGCCCATTCTTTTAGATTATCATTAATTATCAGCATGTATGATCAGACATGGAGTCTGGAGCACGAATCGCGATGATGATGAGAGGGAAACTTCGGCAATGTCAGGTACATGGGTACCTTTGCGGCCGCCATCTCGAAGGAACGGTTTCATATATATATACCATGGTGTAAGGGAACAACCGTTTTCATCTGATACACCTGACATGTCACAATCGACGAATGCCGCTGACTCGCCCTATGAACAGCAATAAGAGAGTAAGGTGTCATGAGACTTCTCGCTCGTCCAGCAACGTAGCTCACATTGCTACGCCTACGACATCCCCTCTTAATACACAGCAGGCGTCTGACCAAGCCGCCCACCGTCCGATACCAACGTGTTTCCATTCATATAAGCGCCAGCTCGGCTCATCAAGAATAGTATCGCGCCGGCCATATCCTCCTCCGTCCCCGACCGCTGCGCCGGGACGACTTCAGCCGGCAACGAGCCCTCCTCGGTAATCGGCTTGTCTCTCTGCTGCAAAGCGGGATGCGTCAGGGTCATCTCGCTCGGGTAGAGGCCCGGAGCGATGGTGTTGGCGCGGATGCCCCAAGGACCGAAGTAGGTGGACATCATCTTGACGAGATGGACTACACCCGCTTTCGATGTCGAGTAGGCGAATCCGTCCTGGGGCTGTCGGAGGAAGCCGCCGATGCTCGCGGTCACGATGACTTGGCTTTTCTGGACCACGTTGCCTTTCTTGTTGCCGGCATCGAGCAATTCGAGGAAAGCGAGTGCGGTGTAGAATGGCGCGGCGAGGTTGACCTTGAAGGTGTTGCTGTAGTCATCGATGTCATGTGATAGGGCGGCCTTTCGGAATTCCTGGATGCTTGGGTGGCGATCCTTCGGCAAGTCGTTGAAGTATTGGACACCCATGGTTCCGGCGTTGGCGAACAGGACGTTGATGTAACCTTGTTCGCTCTCGACGCGCTTGACCATGGCCTCCAATGCCTCCTGCGAAGTGTTGTCGCCCGGTAGCGGGATGAGCGTGCCGTTCTTTGCTTCTTTGGCTGCCGCCTCGAGTTTCTCTTTCCGTCGTCCCACGATATAGACGGCCTTCGCACCATTGGCATCGAGTGCCTTGGCCGCCATCAAACCAATGCCACTGCCGCCTCCAGTGACGACGGCGACGAGGCCTTTGACCCCGAAGAGGTCTTCGATGGACGACATATTCGTAGGAGAGATCGGGCCAAGGAGTCTTAACAGGTGCTTGCAGTGAGATGGACCTTCTGATGGACTGACAGCACAACGAAATAAGGATATGGCAAACCTACCTACACGTACAAGGAAAAGAATATAAGAGTAGCGAGCAACTTACATGACACCCTCTGACCTCATGCAGAACCGACCGTTCCGGGAAAAGTGTGTTGCGAGGCTCTCAGGGTGTTTCTTCGCACCTGCGATACGCCAATGTGCACACTTTCAAGCACATCCGCTGGGCGTACAGTTTTATCGCGCAGCTTGTGAAGACGAAAGGGTGACGGGTGCGAAGAGGCTGCGATATCGACCTTCACGCAAGGTGGGATGCCGTTGACAAACTCATCCGTACCTGTAGATCGTGCCTGGGTTGATCCATGTCTTGGCGCCGCTACCCGTCGTCAGCAGCAACTCAAGTAAACAGAGCGCTCGTGCACATCAATCAGCCTCGATGTTTAGAACCTCACCACGTACGAGAGAGAAAGTCACCACAACTCGAAAATACGCCCTTTCGACATCAATCCATCGCGCTCTGTGCCATCCCCTCGCTACATTTACCTACCAATCTCAACTCTCTCATCGGAACGTAAAGTTCGCCAAACCCGGGACAGAGGGTGCAGGTGGGGAAGTGTGGCTGGCAGGAGACGATAGCAGCCCAGCCTCCGGGCAACACAACTGCCCCCACGAACAAACTCTCTTTTCCCTCCCTTTCTGACAAGATCCATTATCGCAGCTTTCGGTATATCCTCCCTGTACATATACCTGTACACGCACCCACCCACGCATTGAGGATAACGGACGACCGACGGAAGTGCGACTCTCATCGGACGAAGCGGAGTAGAACTGTCTTCCGCTACCCACCCTCACTCACAGAGCAGCTGCGAAAACCATTACGAGAGTACAACATTCCTCGAATTCCGAAAAACCCCAGCGCACACATTCCTTGCCCACGAGGCTCTCGCGAGCGAGCCATGCGCTTCCATCTGACCCCCCGTCCACTTCTGCACCTCATCACAGCCATCCTGCTCGCACCTCGACCGACAGTGCTAGCGAACCCAGCTCCTGCACCTTCCGTCCAAGCCGGTTTCTCCTTCAATGAACTCTTCGCGAGATATGACTGCGCCGGGACATACTGCGGCTACAGCAGCCAGCTGTGCTGCACGGCCGGCAGCACTTGCTACACCGACGCCAATGCACAAGCCCAATGCGGCGCTGCGACGACAGCAGCGACGGCAGCGGGAGGGTATTGGCAGTACTACACCACCACGATTGTCGAAAGCGAGCTCGCGACCATCACCTCGGTCATGAGCTCGTACATCGGGGGCGCGGCAGCCACTCCAGCGGCCGCAACGACCACGGCGGCTTGCAATTACGCCCTGAACGAATCGCCTTGCGGCAGCATCTGCTGCGCGAGCAACCAGTACTGCTACGCGGCCGGCACCTGCTCTCCAGCGGCCAACGGCGGCAGCTCAGGCTACTACAGCACATACACCACCCCCGGCGCCACAGCCGGCGTCGCGACGGCGAACCCCGGCATCCGCGGCACATCCAGCAGCAACGTCGTCGTCACCTCGACCGCCGCTCCATCGACGACCGTACCATTCGAGTCTCCAGTCGCGACCGGCGCCAACGTCACCCTGACCTCGGCCCAAGCGGAGCACACCGGACTTTCCGGAGGCGCCATCGCTGGTATCGTCATCGGTGTCCTCGTCGGTCTTTTCCTCCTCGGCCTGCTCTGCTTCTACTGCTGTCTGAAGGGCCTGTTCGACGGCCTCGTCGCGCTCTTCGGAGGACGGCGCAGGAACAAGCGTACCGAAGTCGACGAGTACGAGCACTACTCGCACCATAGCTCCCGCCACGGCGGCGGACGAGGAGGAGGAGGAGGTCGAACATGGTACGGTGCTTCGAAGCCCGCTCGCGTGACCAGACGCGACGAACGCAGGAGCAGCAACCACGAAGGCCGGAATATGGCCGGCGTGGCGGCGGGCCTCGGGGCGCTGTGGGCGATCCTGGGTCTGAAGCGAAGGCAGAAGGAGAGGCGGAACGAGGAGAAGTACTCCGAGTACTCCTACTCGAGTGATTACTACACAAGTGCCAGTGAGTACCCTTCTCGATTGAAAGACACACATGAGATTACTTACTGATGTTGTTCCCTCCCAGGTAGCGCCAGCTCAGACGATCGGCGAACGAGGGATACCCGGCGTTCAATGTCACGGCGATAGAATGTTTAGGATTTCCGCGGCGCAAAGGACATGGGAGGAGGAATTGGAGCCACGACACACAGTGTGTGAGCATACTCGAACTCGGCGTTTTTGGATGTGCGAAGATAAAAGACAGCGTCGAGCGCGTCTTGTGTGTGCTTGCCGATTCCCGTCGCACTTTTGGGCGAAACACTTCTGAGCGATTTCCATCGCATCCATAAGATCCCAACCCACTATTTCGCTATCCCATCCTTCTCTCCGACGTGAGCTGTGTCTGTTGTTGTCGCCGGAACGTTCCCCGTCATCGAAGTCCTCTCGTTATCGTTGTCCTTGGGCGTGATCAAGACAGCGACAGTCGGTAATGCCACGCCTAAGGCGAGTCGGCTCATACATGCCAGATGCATAGTGAGTAGATAGATATATGTGTGTCCTGGCGATAGAGATTGATGGAGTTGGCGATGAAAGACACTGTGAAGTGGAATCTGCTCCTGAAACGCCTCCGATGATGTCAAAAGCCTCAGCTCTCCGGCGAGCTACGATTGGCTGCGCGGATCGCGGAAGCTAGCGGGTGTGCAGATTTTTGACTTTAAGCATCTTAAGCATACCGCGGAAGCCAAAGCGATATATCAACCTTAATCTCCCAGAACTCGCTGCATTTTAACGTCACTAAGAAAAGATGTTCCATTCTTGACAACACTCCCCGCCAGTCAGTCAGTCGGTCCATGATGCCAGATTGACCCGTCATCCTCCCCACTCGCCCATCAACGCAAACACCACCCCCAAATGTCCCTCCCGACTCCTACTCCCCATCAAATCACCACCGCCTACCGCCACCTCTTCAAATCCGCCCTGCGCGCCGTCCAATACTCCCAACCTGCGCGTTTCATCGTGCAACGCCGTCTTCGCAACGCTTTCCGCCAACAAGATAGCGCCTTTCGCTTTGACGCGGCCAAGATCGCACGCACGCTCGAGTTCCTGGACGGCGCGGCGAGGGTGAAGGGGCTGGAACATCGGATTCTGAAGAATCTGATGCATGTGTGGTGGGAGCAGGCGAGGTTGGGGCGGATGATGGTGTAAGTCCGTTTGCTCTTTTTATCTTCTCATCGGTTGGCCGATTGCTGTGACCCGCTCGCTTTGGGGAAGGCGGATTTGTTCTTCCGGGAACATGGGTGGTTGTAAAAGCTGACGTGTAGAGCAGGCGCCTCGATGTCAGGCCCTTTCAGGCTCGGGCGTATGTCGAGTTTGATGAGACGGTGGAGAGGTTGAATGAGAGTATGGGGTTGTGCATTCGGTGAGCGTGCTCTGCATGGGTGTCGCATCTCTATCCATGCATGCTCTTCGTCACTCGCGACCGGTACGCATTTTCGACAGCACAACAGCTGGGTCATATCCGTGGCCCGCTCAGTTGGCGCCGTACCAGGCGTGTTGCCTGAAGAGCCCGGTGCGGGATTACGGCTAAAGCGTGTCGTCGTGGTGCAGATCTTGATGTATTACACGCTCTGGAGGTTCTTGCACTCCTGGTGATCTGCTCTGTGACTTCGATCCGAGCCGGCTAGTGCAAGGGATAACGATGTGGGATCTACAATCCGTGGATCGAGGCAAAGGTTGTCGAAGATGATTGCCAGAATACGGCTCGTCGTTGAGATATGTCTGGCGGCTAACATTCAGAGAATCACATACGGATGACGGGCGGTTACGACTGGCCTACAGACCTCTTTTCCCGGTCCTCTCGAAGAAGGCAGAAGACCCTCGCTCAGGCATTTACACACTCCAGCACCGTTATGCCTCCCCACCGCCCGCCATCTCCTGCTCCTGCTTCCACTTCTGCGCCATCGCCATCAGCTTGCTCATCTTCGCGCTTCCCTCATCATCGGCGGGGAAAACATAGTCCAGATACTCCTCGAAACTCTCATCGTCCAACCGCCTCCTCTTCTTCACCCTCCGCGGCATCTGCTTGGCGATCTTCTCCCGCTCCTCCTCCCCACCATGCGTGTCCTCGAAACTCTTCCACGCACCGAGCAACGCCACCCGTTCCTCCTTGAGCTCACGCTCTTTGTACAGCTTGTGCGCGCGTTGGAAGACGCCGCGCGCCCGGACGATCGAGGCGGCGGAGACGGCGTCGGATTCTGGATCCTCGCAGTCCGGGACGTTGATCTCGAAGTGGGCGTAGCTGGTCCAGACCTTGACGTGGTCGGTCTTCTGCAGCAGGCGTTCGTACAACTGCCGCGGGCGCTCGTAGTCCTCCGGCTCTTCGGCGACGTCTTCTTCAAAGTCGATATACGATTTCCATAGGAGCTCGGGCATGTCGAGCACGGGCTGGTTGACGGCAAGCTCGAATATGGCACGACAGCGATCGATGTCGTCCAGGCCACGTTCGAGTTCCGCAAACTTGATCCAGGCCTGACAATTGCCGCTGTCCCATTCGATCCACTTCTCGTATAACGTCCGGCATCGGAGGAACTCGAAGAGCTTCAACTCCATGTCGATGTACGCGCGGAAGAGCTTGGGCTTGGGACACATGCCCACGGCCATGCCCATGGTTTTCCGCGCTTTGTCGAGCTGGTTCTGCCGGATCTCAAACTGCGCTTTCAGGATCCAGAGTTTGGCAAAGGTGAACTTTTTGTGTGGGATGAGTTGCAGGCATTGGGCGTGGACTTGCGCGGCGCGATCTAGATCTCGGGTCTCCAATTCTTCGTACAGGGCGTAAAAGATCCACAGGTAAATGTATCGTCTCCAGTGTCGCTTTTCTTGACTCGGCGGGATTTGTGCAATCGCGCGCTCGTACACATCGCGCACGCGATCCGGATTTTGGCTTGTCTCTTCCAGCCGAGCGTAATCGAACCATGCGTCGTAATTCTTCGGATTTTCTTTGACCTGCTCTTCATACATGACTCTCCGTTTCGAAAGCACGACATCCTCCACGCCTTCGCGGTCACCAAATTGTTTCTCGAAGGTGGTATATTGCTTGTGCAAAGTGGCGGACTTGGAGCGCGGCATCCGGTCCAGAGCAAATTTGTAGATGGCTCTCGCACGCTCGTACTCCTTCAGCTTCGCCTCGAAGCGTGCATACGCAATAAACAGCTTCTCATCCATAAACTCATCTCCCAACGTCTCGATCGCCATGCCGAACACCTCCCTCACCAAATCACTCGTTCCGTTCTCTTCCTCGAACCTCGCCCATTTGATCCAGTTCCGCGCTTCGGGGTGCACGATCGTGAAGCGCTCAAAGACGTTCCTCGCCCGCTCGTACTCCCCATACCTTTTCTCGAGCTTGATGTACGCATTCCACGCCGCCTCGTCCGGCTCCCAACTCATCCAGCGCTCGAACACCGCCCGCGTACCCGCCACATTGCCCAGCATTTCCTCCATGTAGACGTACTTGTACCACAGCTTGTCGATGCGCGGCTGGATCGTGACCGCGCGATCGAGCAGGTTCCGCGCATGGTTGATGTTCCGCTCCTTCATCTCCGACTCGACATACCTCACCCATAGCTGCACGTTCGTCGGGTCGACGTCCAACGCTCGTTCGAAGACGGAACGCGCGCGGCGGTACTCCTTCTGCTCGAGCTCCCAGACAGCGTAGCGCATCCAGTTGCCCATGTTGAGCCGGTTACGGCGGACATAGTCCTCATACTCCTTGCGCTTGCGACCTTGGAATTCATGTAGTTCTTCTAGGTCGGCAAACTTCTGAGTCGGCGCAGTGAGGGAGGGTTCCTGGCGGTCAACAGCTTCACGGAGGAGTTGTTCGGCGGAGATCTGCTGTGGCGCCGGGGCCTTATTCTTGACCCTCGGGGGCCCTCGTGAGGATTCCATGCTGGCGAAGGGCTGATACTGTTGTAAGTATGAATGTGGGAGCAAGATGTTGTCAGAGATGGGAGGGAGTTCACATGCGTAAAGTTCATCGGAGCATGACTCGCGCCAACATTTTGCCTTGCGGGGCGATCGTATCTACCTAAGTACCATTCACACCACTTGTGGACTTGCCTTAGTTTTCCTCACACCAACTTGATCACGGCCACTCCAGCTAACACACTGCTTGTCCGAAAGTCGCATAGGTGTGCAGAGTTGCATCGAGCTAAGAATACGATCAATCAGCGCCGCAGGCGCCGTTCCAGCCACCATGACAACGATCGCCGACGAGCTCCTGAACGATTTCGAGGATGACGGTGATGAAGAGCAGGAGCAGAACGAAGGCTTCCTGGGTGAAGATGTATCGACGACGCTCGGAGCAGCCAGCGCCAATGGAGCACATCAGGACATGGAGCTGGACGGGGACGAGGAGGCACCCGACGAGGCAGATGCGGACGGCGCTGTGCCGGGTCATGTGAATATGAACAATGCGGAGGATGAAGAGGAGACCAAGGCGCGCGTCGAGAAGATGCAGCTGCATAGCGTGGGAGATGTGCGCAGTGTGGCGGGTCTCATGAAGCAGCTGGAGCCGGTGCTCGAGGTAAGCCGTCCCTCTTCACATTCGCATATCATTGTCGTTTACATCTCGTGTACACAGCCCTAACATCTCTGCCGTCCTGCAGAAAATCGAACATTTCAAGAACCTGCCACCAGAGAAGCAGACGCGGAACATTGGCAGTATCGAGGACAACCCCGAGTATAAGCTCCTGACCCAGTCAAACACCCTATCGACCAGTATCGATGGCGAGATCATACTCGTGCACAAGTTCGTCCGCGATCACTACAGCGTGCGGTTTCCCGAGCTGGAGACGCTCATCCAAAACCCACTGGAGTATGCCAAGACCGTAGCCATCATCGGCAATGGGCCTATGGAGAACATCCGAGCGATCAGCGAGAGCAAAGACAATGTAGTCGGCCAGAGCTTGAAACAGGTGCTCGACGGCCCCTCACTCATGGTCGTTACGGTGGAGGCTACAACCACGCGCGGGTCGCCGCTGTCGGACTCAGAGCTTGCCGCGGTGAGGCGGGCCTGTGAGATGACTCTGAAACTCGATCGCGCGAAAAAGACTTTGACGGACTACGTGGAAAGTCGCATGTCGCTCTTCGCGCCCAACCTCACAACGCTGATTGGCTCGCTCACTGCTGCGCAGTTGCTGAACTATGCTGGCGGCATCACTGGACTGGCGAAGACACCAGCGTGTAACATCCCACCGCTCGGTAGCAAGAAAAATACCGCCGCAACTGGTCTCGCGACGAATGTCGGCATCCGGCATCAGGGATTCCTATACAACAACGACATCATCCGAGAGGTGGCCACTGATCACAAGGTGCAAGCCATGCGTATCTTGTCAGCCAAAATCGTACTCGCAGCTCGCGTAGACCAGGCTCACGAAGCGACATCCGGCGAGCAAGGGCTTGCCTTCTACGACCAAGTCGAAAAACGGATCGGCAAGCTGTCGGAAGCACCCCCGAACGCTGGTGTGCGTGCTTTACCAGCGCCCGACGACAAGCCCGCCCGCAAGCGTGGTGGACGACGAGCGCGAAAAGCCAAGGAAGCGACCGCCATGACTGATTTGCGAAAAGCGCAGAACCGCATGGCGTTCGGCAAGGAAGAAGCCGAAGTCGGCTACGGCACGGGCGACAGCACCAAAGGCCTAGGCATGATCGGCCAACAAGACGATGGCCGCATCCGCGCTCAGCAGATTGACCAGCGCACTCGGGCCAAGCTGTCGAAGAAGAACCCCGGCTGGGGTGGCGCCACACCAGCCGTCGGCGGCACAACATCGTCCATCCGCGGCTTCGGCCAAGGGCTCGGTACGGCTTCTTCGCTCAAATCCGCCGGTCTGCGCACGGCGGGCGTGGGCAGCGGGCTCAAGACGCAGACAGGCAATACCGGCGGCACAACGTCGACGATTGCCTTTACGCCGGTACAGGGCCTGGAGCTGGTGGATCCGAAAGTGCGGGCTGAAAATGAGAGGAAGAGAAAGGCGGACGAGGACAGGTGGTTTAAGGGTGGCACGTTTACGCAGATCGGTGGCGGTGGTGGAGCGGCGGAAGCGAAGGTCGATAGTGCCGGGTTCAAGGTCCCGGCGTTACCGGTGAAGAAGCAAAAGCAGGGTGGCTGAGAGAAGTGCAGTCACTGGACTTGGTGTTGACGCTGATGAAGTGGGATCCTAAATCGATCGGGGTTGATGCATCTTTCAGCTGCCGATGTGTCAGATGGGATCTGATCCTGGCGCCCTTGACACTGCGCCGGGACTCGCGCTGTACCTACGAGGGACCTACGTCTGGCATGAACCTTTTGGGAAAGGTACGTTCGTCGCCTTCCCCAGACTCATGCTCACCCGATATATCACGCGCTCACACGATTACTGTCCAGAAGTATCCCAACACTCTCATGTTTGCACGCGAGCGGCCAAAGCAATCATCGCAACAGCGGGAGGTCAACAGATGGTACGCTACACGGACGTGTTTCGCAACTACTGGTCCCGACGTCGCCATTCCGTCTTGTCCAACAGCGGATTGTGCTATATCACTCTGTGGCGGCAGAGTGTTAACATAGCCTTTCAATGTCAATAACTTACACTTGATGGCAATAGTAACCAACAGAAACCCGTACCTCAACAGCCTGCCAGTGACTCATCCCGTGCTGCTTCTGCCTCAGCTGCTTCAACTTCGCGCAAACGTCGTTCCTGCTGAGTGTAGAAGGAGGACAGCCGTCTTGGCTTTCCTCCCTTCCCTCATGCTGCTCGTACGTAGCCTTGATCCGTCCCAAGCGCGCCATCCACTGAAAGGGTTCCCACCAATCTTGTCCATTTTCATTTGCTGCATCATCTTCTATTCTTCACGCGGTCGAAACTGGCACTGCTTCCTATGCGTCCGCAGAGTGAACGCTTTGAAAGCTCGAGATTTACACATATACATCATCTCTACCAAGACAAAGACCAAGTGTACTATACAGCATATTAATTTACAAGTTCACAACGTACATATATATGTACAGAAAGCCGTACCCAACAAAAAAAGGGAACAAAATACTGCATGGGTGGTGAATCTTGCGCGCAAGCCATAGAGAGAAAAAACAACCAAAATCCCTTTCCCCACCGCCGGTTCATTATACCAAGCCGCTGCCTCCTCCGTCAGACAAGAAAATAAGGAAGATCCGTCGTGCACGGCTCAACGGCGAATTTCAATTCTTCTGCAAAGGCCAAAGCAAACAGCTCGGAGCTCGCTCGGGTGAATATGTACAAGTGCGGGCCATGTAAAGCAGCAAAGAACAGAGTGGGTATGATGAGAACCAAGAAAAAAAAA
>Ga0058704_10000441_pt1 | contig 21840 bp, 27 predicted proteins | sample AgamicMgSfe_FD_71363 | JGI IMG/M metagenome (GOLD analysis project Ga0058704, IMG submission 71363) | Agave microbial communities from Guanajuato, Mexico - Mg.Sf.e | ecosystem: Host-associated > Plants > Phyllosphere > Phylloplane/Leaf | place: Guanajuato, Mexico | collected 2012-05-30
GGTGTCGACAATTTCCAGGCTACGATGTCTTTTCCTTTCTTCCTGAGGTACAGCTTGGAGTGTAGTAGGTAATATGTACCTACATATGTAGGTACCTAGTCGGCCTTTATTACCTTGCCTCTGTTCGGCAGGACCAACTCGAAGACGCAAAAGCATGTGGAAAGTGACGGCCCACGTGCGAACGCGCATTAGCGATTGAGAATCCCAAACTGGCATCTCGTGGTCCCAAGCAGATATAACAACCACCTCAAGAAGTTGAAACATTCCCGAAGCCGAGATGCATGTATGTGGATGACTTCCTATCCGAGCAGCGACGCCAGTCCCGAGACGAGCAGACTTACACGAACGACGCGAAGACGATGGGAACAAGCAGATGTGAGCGATGATTTGAAAAGAACACACATCCTTGTGGGTTCTAGTGAACGTACACCTCCACAAAGAAGAAAAGAAGAAAGGAGCTCGAAGAGAATAGTACAGAACACATTTCATCTATCCTGTAATCGAACCCCGCTTGCGCTGAAGAAATAAAGGTTCTTCGTTCCGTTTTCCACGTGTCGATCGTGATGAAAAGGCAGGCAGGCAGGCTGGCTATGGCGATCGCGATGGACCAAAAAGATAAAAAGTCAGGCGCCAGGCTGAAACGCAAATAGAGCAAGAAGAAGCGAAAAGGGTTCCTTTTGTATCGCGGGTATCGAGAATCGAAGAAGATCAAATCAAAACATGGCTCCCGCTTCAGAGACGAAATCTTTCGTCCTGCCCCCGCAATCCATTCAAGCCGGCACCCCCGTGTTCATGCCATCGCCGACGAGGTTGACGACGGGGTTGAAGTTCTGCCAGCCGCAGTTGCTCGCGACGGGCTGCGCGCTCTTCGACACGGCGACCGTCTTGCCGTTCTGCACAATGGCGACCTGGGGCGTGTCGCCGTCGCCGGAGACGTAGGCGGGGAACGGGACGAAGCCCATGGCGGGGCCGGTGTTATCGGCCTCGAAGGTCCAGTACTGGTTGCTGCCGATGGACATGGAGATGGTGGACTGCCGGGACACGAGCGCCCAGGCGAAGACGGCGTCTTCCGGGTAGAGGTTGTTGCGGATGGCGGCGGCGGACCCGCCCGTGCAGATGGCGGCTTTGGGGTGCACGCGGTGCCAGAAGACGACCTGGTCCATGGTGATGGGCGGCGGGGTGCCCCGCTTCATCCAGGCGATGTAGTACTTGGCGATGATGCGCCAGGGCGCGTGGTTCTGGCCCCAGACGTAGTTGCCCATGTCGCTCAGCTCGACAAAGTCCTTGGCCGTGTTGTCGTTTTGGTCGGGCAGGTCGCGGAGGTAGTGGGATTCGCTGAAGTCGTTCCACGTCAGCAGCTCGATGATGTCGGGTTGCATGGCGTCGGTGCTGACGAGGGAGCGGAGGCGCTCCGGGAAGAGGGTGTCGCTGTACGCCACCCAGGAGTCGAGCGGGTTGCCGTTGTTCAGGTCCTTGTATTGCCATGGCGAGACGGCTGGAAGGAAGGTGTTAGCGGTGCGTGGGTTGAATCAGCCTTTGCGTCAACTTACCCATGATGTACGGGCCCGAGCGGCCGTTGCTCTTGAGCGCCGACTGGAAGGCTTGGTCGGGCGTGGTGGTGATGTTGTTGGCGCAGTTGAGGGGCCACGCCTGCCAGTTCAGATAGCCGTCGATGGAAGGGTAGTCGGACATGAGGCTGCTCGCGGCACTCTGGGCGCCGGTCTGAGCGGCCATGGAGTACTTGGTCAGGGCCGGGGCGAGGGTGATGGGGTTGGAGGACTGCATGTTGTCCTTGAGACCCTGGAAGAACTCGTTGCCGTACTGGTCGACCTGGTCGCCGCCGTACGTGGACACGAGCAGCTTGTCGTTCCACCGGTACGCGGCCGGGTTGCTGGCGTACTTGGCGATGACGTCTTGCATGTAGGTCTGGTTCCAGTAGATGGAGCAGGACGAGTAGCTCATGTCGAAGGAGTGGATGAGCTTGAAGCCCATGGAGGCGGCGGCGGTGAAGGCGTCGTCGATGCGGTCGGCGGACCAGCCCAGGCCGTACTGGCAGTCGGGCGGGATCCAGTTGAGGGCGAAGCCGTCGATGCCGACCTGCTGCGCGGACGCCATGTCTTTCTTCCATTGGCCCACGTCGTAGGCGTACGAGTTCTGGACCATGAAGTGGGCGAAGACGTCGGTGGCGGAGGCGACTCGGAGGACGAGGGCCGACGCGACGGCGGCCGAGAGGGCGAACATGGTTGTTTGGGCTGTGATTTTTGTGTTTTTCGAAGGTGCTAGTATGCTGCGAAGATAATCCTACAGATTGACGGCGAGGGGCTGGTCGGGATGAAATGAATGGAACTGCTCTCGAGGGAGCAAGTAAGGAGTGACTGGGTGGAAGGAGCGTGAAGGCGACCAGGCCGAACCTCTCAGAGGCGCGTGTGCAGTGCAGCGACAATCGGAACGAAGGGAGTGGTGGGCGAGAGTAATAGGAGAGAGAGAGAGAGAGAGAGAGAGAGGAAGGGCAGGAGGAGAGAAGGTGAGGTCGGGCGAGGTACTTTAGAGTCTGATAAGATGAGCTGGAGAGAGGGAGACGCCGGAATCGGATACCGTTGGCGACGAGTCAAGATCACGGGGTCAGTGCCGCCCCGGTGCAGTGACTCTCAGGCCTGCGCTGCTGCACGTATTCCCCGTACAGGAGTTCCAGCCTAGAGATATGAGAGATGGTATTTAAAATGCGGTCGGTCATCTTCCAACCTGGATCCCGGTCATCAGTCGAGAATGATGCATCAGTGAGATGTGAACGGGCCATGATTTCCCACGCCCCCACCCCCGAGCTCCTGCGCAGAAAATGCAATCCATGATCCATGAACCCCCAACACGATCCCGAACTCGTCAATTATTATCCTATCCCACTTTTCTCCCCTCCCCTGACATGGCACTATGATCGAGGCTTTTGACCTGTAGTACAGGTCCAGCTACACATTCCATCCGTCTATATGTAGCAGAATCCATCCACCACGGAAAACACGACCTCAGTCTCTAAAGGTTCTGGACGTCAGGGGGAGGGAAAACGGATGCGGAAGTCGTTTCGTCCCCGAGCGGCAAATCAAACACGAGCGGGCAGAGCGGGGCGTGCCGATGCGGCATCTGGACAAGCGGCAGCGAGATCACGTTTTTCGATTAGTGTGTTTCACGTTGAAGAAGCCTCCGATATGCCATGGCCCATGCCCATGGGATGATGAGGGCAAGCGGCTCGACGGCTGGAAGAAGTGGATGAGATGATGATCATGGGCGAGAGGATTCGAGAATCGAAGACGAACAGGGAGAGTCGGCTTGTTGCTTCGTGACAGTATCTCATCCCTGCCTGCAAGGTGTACAGCAGGTAGAATGGTAGATCACGGTCGCCGCGAATCGCCATGATAGCCACGCGCCCGGCTGGGATACCGCATGCTGCACGAGGCAAAGGCACCCCGAGATCCTGCAGTAGTACTGGAAAAATCTACGAAAACCTTGTGAAAATTGGCACGACGTCCAATCCCAGAGTCCAGGCTTTCATTCCGGTCAGCATCAATCGTCGCTACTGCAATAGTAATTCCAGTGACGATGACAAAATACCGCTATAGCCTATATCCCATCAAAACCGATTGTCCGTCGTGAACAACAATAGAGCCAACCGATGCCGCGCCCACAGACCCACCAACCCGACCCCCGTCTGCATCGCCAGCACCTCCATCGCCAACCGCTCCTCGTGCAACGGGCCCCGCCACACGAGCCAGAGGTTCAGGAGGGTGAAATTGCTCGTTTCCGTCACCCGCCCCCGCTCGTCCACCGCCACCCTCACCAGGCGGAGTCGATGCAACACCTTCAGTACCTCGCCGACGACTGGTCGGAGAGGTTGGTCATCGGTGAACTGCGTGACCGACGGCTCCAGCAGTCCCGTGCGGGCGTTGAAGCGCGGGAGTCGGTGCCGCGGACAGGGCACGATGGCGAACAGCTGGGGCGCGGAATAGAGGAAGTTGAAGATCTGCGGGATGAAGAGCAACAGCAGCGTTTTGCTGAAGTGGCCCAGGATGCCCACGACGGCGAACACCATGCCCGCGAAGTAGCAGTAGGTGTCGCCCACGAAGACCCGGGCCGGGTACCAGTTGTGCTGGAGCAGCGCGAGCGAGACGCCGATGAAGGGGAGGAGCAGGTAGATGCTGAAGCGATGCGAGTCGGCCGCCGGATGGGGCTGCGGCGTGGCGCTGGGCAGCAGGTAGAGGACGTCGTTGAGCGCGATCAGGCAGGCGATGACGAGCGACTGGCCCACCTCGATGCCGTTAATGCCGGCCAGGATGTTGATGCAGTTCGGGCAGAAGATGGCCACGGCGGCCATGTAGAGGTAGTAGAGCCCGCCGAGGTCGACGAGCTCGCCCAGGTAGCGCCGCAGCGGCAGCGGCACGACGACGTGCGTGATGCCGAAGTCGACGAAGTAGAGGGCCAGCATGGGCAGGGCGGCGAAGGCCGGGATGAAGAATTTGTGGCGCCAGCGCATGTCGAAGGAGTCGTCGAGGATGCCCAGGATGGTCACCGACGCCAGCGTGCCGTACGCGAAGCCGTACGATGCGAGCTGTGGGAAGCTGTCAACAGGAATGTAGAAGTATTCGGGTTGCAGGAAGGAGGTTCACCTTCTCGAGAGGAAACCGATGAAGGAAACGTCCCGTCTCGATCTCCTGCGCCTCCAGCACGCGATTCTTGTTGCTGCCCGCTCCGGACGTCACCTCGACAATGTCGCGCTTGAAGGCGAAAGGCAAGAAGTTGACGATGGCCAGGAGATAGACCAACGCGCACACCAATCCCATCGCCTCTGGTCTGAACAAACCGCACCCACAAATTAGCACGTATAATCTCTCAACCAGGTGCTTCACTCACATCTCCGTCGCATTCTTCTTCGACATATCCCGTCCCTTGTACCCCCGTTTGACGAACACGTCGCCCGTCCACCGCACCACGGCGTAGGAGAAGGCGTACGCGAGCCCGCTGATGGCCATGGCGGCGAAGAGGGGCTCGCCATCGCTCCTCCACGCGTTGATGAGGACGGCGGAGCAGGCAACGGCGAGGATGCTGAGCGAGTACGTTTCGGTTTTGCTCAGGTCTTGCATCGTTGCTCGACATACAGACACACTGCTCACGCACTCGCTCGCCTCGGCATTAGGCAAATTGTTGTTGTTGATTATTTATCGACATGACAGTTGGCCGGATGGGACGTGGTCGCTTTTTGTTGTGTAGAGAGATCGGCGAAGTTGTGAACAGGGGTCCGGCCGTGATTGGCTTCGGCCATGGACCGCACATGCACACAGGAACATCAAATCATACTGTATGTACATGCATACAGCCACGATGATGCATGAGAAAGAAATGCTCGAAATCGACTGAAAGCTATGTCAGGTGGACAATGCCATCGTCTGAAAAGCGTAGGACTGGGATGTTGACGGACATTCAATGACCTCCCGACTCAGCACCCCTCGACGGCGACATCCCCTCATCACGAAGAACATATTATAACAAGATCAAGAAATGGCGGGCAACGGCTTCCACCGCTTCCCACACGGCCACAGCGATCTCGTCCTAGCCGTCGCCTACAACCTTACCGGCACCCGCGCCGCGACCGCCTCCTCGGACCACCGCGTCAAAGTCTGGGACCGCGACGACTCCTCCGGCCAGTGGGCCGTCACGGACACCTGGACCGCCCATGACGCCGAAGTGACCGACATCCAATGGCTCGGGCCCTACGTCGGCGAACACCTGGGCACGATCGGCGAAGACGGCCTGCTCCGCCTCTGGCACGAAGACCCGACCCAGACCGCGCGGTCGGGCCGCCGGTTCCGCAAGGTCTTCGAGCGCGTCACCGCCACCGGCGTGCCGTACATGTCGCTGGACCTGAAGTCGGTCGGGACGGAGAGCTACCTGGCCGTCGTCACGCGGGACGGGTATCTGTCCGTGTGTGAGCCGGAGGACCCGGATGATCTGTCGGCCTGGCGGGTCATGTGGGCGGAGTACCTCTGCAGGATCCCCTCGCGCATGGAGGAGACGGGGTTTCGACTGAGCTGGCACAAGGAGCGGGTGCCGCCCTGGCCCGCGGTCGTCGCTGGGCTGGACCGGAAGAGTCTGGGCTTCGCGGCGGCGGTCGGCGATGTCGCGAAAGTCTTCCGTACGGATCGGGACCGGAAATTCTACCTCGCGGCGACTTTGGAAGGGGCGAAGGCGTTGGTGAGAGACGTCAGCTGGGCGAATGGGGCCGTGCGAGGGTTCGATGTCCTGGCGACGGCGAGTAAAGATGGCTTCGTCCGGATCTACGAACTACATACGCCGGGAGCCGCCGGACTCTCCACCTCTTCCCTGCCACCCCAAGACGACGCTCAAACCATTTCACCATCCACAGCCGGTCGAACGATGCGGTCGGGTATCGGAGCGGGGTTGGGTGGTGGACGCGAAGATCGCGCCGGTATCCTCGGCGCAGTCAGACAAGAAGCCAAGCTCGTCGCTGAGCTCGAGGTTCACGGCGGCGCACCTTCGAGGGTGAACTGGTCCCCTGTGGGCGATGTGCTCGTTTGCTCTGCGGACGACGGGACCGTGCGGCTGTGGAGGAAGGCCGTTGACGGCAAGTGGCTCGAAGCGGCGGAGATTGACGCGACCAAGGGAGCGTGATGTGGCTCTCAGTCGATGCGTTACTCGCAAATGTGCATTCGACCTAATGATAAGAAGCGATCAGCAGCGCTTGATCGTTCGCCTCCGCGATCGCCGGTCCATCAACCTCAGCCCCGAAGCCATCCACGAGCATGACGGCTGATCTACGGGATCACCTCGTCGCTCTCGAGTACCATCGAGCCCCCCATCGCTCTCGAAACGGCCGTGGGCCGTCACGACGAAGACAATCGTGAGGCTGAATTGCCCTACCTTACTCTTCGACACAGACGCAGTATCTGATCAACCAGGTAGTGGCGCAGCGACGCACCCGCTTTCCAAACCCGATCATCCACGGCGTCCTGAAGGAATCTGCGAAGACAAGCGACTTCCCCATAACGCGCGGATGCCGGGACAAACGTCCCGTCCACGAACGCCAGGTCTACCTGGATTCTTATAAGCAAACCGCTCGAAGAACTCGGTATCTAGGATACGTCAAAAGGGAGACGTACTTCGTAAACTTGTGTGCTCAAGGTTTCCTCCAGATCGCTTATACCTTTAGCAGGTATATACTGGCCTGAAGAAACGAGTGCCCTGGATGAAGTCCTCGGATTGCTCCGGCTCGTAGTTACCTTTTTTCCAGGGCGGTGAGCAATGTTGGTGTTGATGTAACGCCTCGATATCGGTAATTCGGTCTCCTGTCCACTTGTCATTACTAGTCGTGCTGTCGGTAAAGACAGGTGGACGGGATGCCAGCACGAGCACACTCCCGGGTCGGAGGCGGCAAGATCGAGACGACGACCGCGCGCCATAGCGGTAACACGCAAAGGCGAAGACATTTCCATCTGAATGCATACTATTTGCGTTGCTTCAACCCTGGCGGTAGTCACGCGTCTTTCTCTTTTACCAATACACACGAGAAGTCAACACCTCGCTAATGACCATGCCGTGACCATGCCACACCTGATCGGCCCTGAGAACACAAGCAAAGCAAGCCCAGGCGATTGAAGATCCATCACGGTGCATCACCGCTTAGTGCCTGCATGTACGCGCCTGTCCACCTTCTGAGAAAGTTACTCCCAAGTCCGCAGCCTCCCCTGTCCCATCACCGTGATCACCGCAAGGCCCTCCCAACCCTCTCCGCCAACCCCTCCGCCTCCCGTCGCCAATCACCCTCCAGATCCCTTCCCCTCAGCAGACCCGCCAAGCAGTCCAAAACCATGCTCGCGTTCTCCTCCCCACCACACAACACCCTCTCTCCCTTCCTCTCGCTGTCCTCCACCCAACACTTCTCAAGGTACACCAGGTGATTCGCCACAGTCTTGCGCTTGGCGCCGGTGAACGGATGCTCGTTGCCGTAATACAGCGCCTCGAGGATCGGAAGTAAAGTCTCGTGCGCGATCTCGAGATCCAAGAAGATGTCCACGGGCCACGTGGGAGGCGGATGGTGCTCTCGTGCGGCGATGGCGTAGCGTTCGAGGAGGGGGAGTAAGGTTTGAATCGGGAACGTCGCGTCCGCGAGTTGAAGTCGCTTGCCCATTTCGCGGACTTTGTCGCCCACGCTCTCCCACGGCAGGCGGTCGGCGGCGGCAATAGCTTCGTCGTTGGTATTGCTGATGAGCTGTTCCCAGCTCGCCTTGATGTCGGCTGGGTTGCGGTGGTCGGCGGTTTGGTAGATCAGGAGACAGATGTCGTGGTACTCTGCTTGATCGGCGTATTGGTTGAACAGCGCTTCCACGGGTAGGATTGCGCCGTCCAGCTCGGCGACGACCTCTGGCCTCCGTTGTGGCGACAGACGAGGCTCGGCTTTCATGCGCTGCAGCAGGTCATCTTGGATATTCGCCACATCTAGCAGGTCGCCGATTTCTCGGAGAAGTTGTTGCTTGCTTTGACGGCTGTCAGTGAGAGCGGTCTGTCGCGTGTTTGCGTTCGTCTTTGCGCGGGATAGATACTCGATGCGATCTTCCAAAGTTAGCTCGAAAAAGCCTCTCGCCAGATCGAGCTGCACGGCTGCAGCCTGAAGGTAATCGTTGTGGTGAGCGTAATACCTCCAGAGGAGGTCGGCATGCGCGCGCTCCTGCTGGCTTCTTCTCCTCAGGTAGTCGACCACGTAGGGACTCTCCACGTCGAGAAGGCGATCAGCGTTTCCGTTGATGATGTACCAGTCGTAAAGGCATGTTTGGAACACAGCATCTTCCGAGCCGTTCACAACGTCGTAGGCCTCACTCCGCCTTTTGGCGGCAAGAGTGGACTGCCCGTCCATCTGCTCTGGTGCACCGGCCGTTGCTTGGTCAAGGGCGTTGATGGTCCCAAAGGCCATCTCATAGCATTCCTTCCGCGCATCGAAAGCCTCTCGCCTGGTATCACCTTCAGGCGTGCCATCCTTCAGCCAACTCAACGCCCTTCTTGCTCGGTCCTTCTCGTGCGCACACCCCAAACACAGCTGGATGGCACCAGCATAAAACGCCATCTCCACATATCGCGACACAGCCCATTGAAGATGCTCCAAGTTTAGGCTGCCTGCCACCTTCTGGAACAAACGCTGACTCTCATTCAGCAACACACGGCTCGACTCGGATTGACTACCCGCCTGGCTCGCTCTATTCAATAACTCCTGCGCTTTGAAGATGACGACATCATCCGCACTGCAGAACGAGCCGCAGCGTCGGCGCAACGCCTCCGCGACAGTGTCAACGTTGCTACCGTTGGCAATATTGCGGTTCACGATGGCTTTCACGAGCTCTTTCGCGAGTTCCCGACCCGCGGCAGAAACAAACAGGGTCTCAAAGGTGAGCTCCTGCGCTCTCCTTTTGCTGTCATCTGAAAGTGCAGCGAGGATGTCCTCAACCCGCTCATCGAATAAAACGAGCACGAAACTTATTCCTTCGATAATGCTGCCAACCAGGCGCATTAGGCTGTTCATAGCTCGATGCTCGCCCTGAAGCGCGATTTCCTCTTGGCGGGTGCTGACACGACCAAGCGCCTCAGGGCCAGCAAGACCCTCGATGAGATTCTTGTTGCGATTCAGGAAGTCGCCCAGTGTATTCAGATCGCGCTGAATGCTGCGCAGTTTCTCAAGACCAACGGCGGGCATCGCCGTTAGGGGCATGCCTGGCATCTGCACTAGTCTCATGACTGGAGACTTCCAGATCGAGCGGACAAGACGAGAGATGTAGAGTGCCATGCCATCGTGCCGTGGGCTTGGCCGCACATTGTCAATTGGCGAGGCACTGTTGTCCACGATCGCGTTGGCGTTGTACTCCGGCTTGCCACCGTGCTCGATGAAAGCTTTCCGCGCGCCTTCAACAACATCTGGGTCAGTGACTGTTGTGATGCGCGAGTCGGGAGAGACGTCAAGCCCCTGTCCACAAGCCACCGCGAGAGCTGTAGCTGCGGTCTCGCCTCGGCCATACGTGCGCACAAAGCGCTTAATGTCCCCCTCGCGACCTTCGTCGTCGGACGAAGCGTACCGCATCATGCCAGCGAATACGTCTACCAGCCGCCGCCGCCTAATGGTCTGCACGCCAGCCGAAGTCATGATGGCTATCTCAGTCGAGGTCTTATCAAACTGCACGGTGAGCTCGTTGCCAAAGCCGAATGGTGTCGTGGCGGCACCAAACGCCTGCGTCACTTCTTGCACCTGCTCAAGCTTAGAAGGCAGTTGTATCCATTGGCCAAACTCCGAAAATGTTTTGCTGGGCGTCGATGTGTCTTGTGAATTCTTCAAGCGAGCCGAGTCTGGTGCGGAGCAGAATATACGGTCTTTGCCAGAGCCGTCTGGATTCGGTTGGTACGCAAGGCAGTATCCAGGCGCGAAACGGTAGCCTACCTCGGTGCCTAGCAGCGTCTTTGAGTCGATATCTACTTGTGCGCCGGACACTCCGTAAGGTGCGTTCTCGGGCTGGCCAGTTCTTGAGGGCGCTGACAATGCAGTCGAATCCTTTGGTGGAAAGCGGACGTGTAAGACTTGCATGCTTGTCGGTTGACTGTACACGTCTGCTTGCATGCCGAAGCCACGTGTGGCGGAGATGTAGAGTCTGCAGCCGGTGTTCGTCATGGCCATCAGGCTGAGATTTTTCGCCTCTGTTGCCAGAATCGCGCTGATTGATTTAATGTGCACGCCACGCCCGTACAACAGCTCTGTGCCACCAGTAAAGTGGCCGGTGTTCTGCATCATGGCCATGAACGGCCTCGAAAGAGCCATCTTTATCTGATCACCGATGAGCCAGACCTTCACTTCGCTGGTTACGCTCAAAGTGTATAATAAGTCCCTTGTGTCGTCGACAACGATCTGCCTGAAACCTTTGCGCTTCTGCTGTGAACCGAAATATTGACCGACAGTCTTGATAGGCTCTGGAACAAAGTCATAATTCTTGCGGGTGTGGCAGATGCGGCTCGTTTTCCCCCGAAACCACCCTTCGTCTTGTTGGTATTGGAATTCGTAGATATCATCCGTGTCCGTGCCGGTGAAGAAGATCCGTCCGCTTTTCTTCGAAGCATCAATATAGTCCACCTTCAGCCCGCGAATATTGATCGACATGCGCGTGTTGTACAGCGCGATCGTCTTGGCACCCGTTGATGTCGTCTGCGGAGCTACACCCAGCAACAACATCTCCACATCGGTCGCAACCACGATTAGGTATGCGATCCCCTGAACAAAGATCCCAGGCTTTGGTGTAATAAGCTTGATCGCCTGTATTCTTGCCGAGCTCTCTTCGAAACCAATGAGCTCCGGATTCGGCATGGTGTAGTCCCACAAATACAAGCAGTGGTCGATGATGACCCAGGCATGGCCGATGGCCGGCATGACACCCATGGACATTCCCGCTATCGACTGATTCGCTTGTTCCATGATCCGTGGCGGCAAGTCATACATCTTCATCTTTTGGAAGGGTAGCCATGCTGGATTCGTCGGCATATCGTAGTCCGCACTCATTCCTTGAGCGATGTAGCTCTCGAGTTCTGGGAAGCGGGCCTCAGAGGCCAGGGTGTCATTGATGGTTCGCGCTGCACGCTCCACAGGCAGAACGCTCTGCGCTGCCGACTGGCCAGCATTATTGTCTGTCGCCGGCGGTTGGGCGTTTTGACGCAGCGAAGCGGCTTGAGGTGCGAAGATGGTCGGCGCGGGTGCAGGTGTGTTTATAAAACCGCCTGGTAGCGAACGTTGCGGTGTCGCCGGCGGCGCAGCTACAACGGCCGCCATCTCGTCCGAGGAGAGACTCGGAAGGGCGGTGCGCACTACCGACAAGAAGGTGCGGGACAGGGTCGGATATGGCTGGTCCAGCAGCGCATCACTCTGCGGGTGGGTGTCGCTATAGACGTCGCATGCGGTGGGTGTTGGTCGTGTCGTAAGGGTGTAAGTGAGCGACAAGGACTTAATCAGACTCAGATTGGGTTGTATCCTGCGCGGCGTGGCGGGTGATAAACACGACGAGACAAAACGTTCATTGACAGTCGCGTGAAAGCGCGTTCCTGAAATGAGCTTCAGAAAGCTCGGGCCACACAGAGAACTACTCTAGTCTCAGTGGCATTGGCCGCAACCAGAGACACCTACACCACACAGCAACAGGATGTCTTTGATCTCATCGCGCACTCTGCCCAGGAGCAGGATAATAGTACGAGCCGGCTACATCTGTCCACACTGTCGCTACTATGCTGCCGATACCCCCGCCCCAGCACCTCCACTTCTGCTCAAACTGCGCTCCGACCTCAAGACGGCGATGAAGGCAAAGGACACCAACCGCCTCAATGTCCTCCGAGCACTGCTAGCCGAAGTCACGAACCAGGCGAAGACGTCCAACCCATTCAAGACAGACATGCAGCTCGTCTCGCTCCTCCGCAAACGCGCGGCAGCGGCCAAGAGTGCTGGCGCTGAATTCAAAGCAGCCGGACGGCAGGATCTAGTGGAGCAGGAGGATCGGCAAGCGGCCGTTATGGAGGAGTATGCGGGTAGTGTCGAGACCATGTCGGAGAGCGACATCCGCAATGCAGTGAGCGAGGCGGTAGAGGAAATCAGGGCGGCGGCCGAGGGTAAGGTGAACATGGGTGATGTGCTGAAAAAGCTGCTTGCACCTGGGGGCAGTCTGGATGGCAAGCCGGTGGAGAGAAGTGAGGTTGCGAAGCTCGTCAAGAACGCGTTATCGTAGTCGCGAGCAGGTGTCCTGGTCTCTGATGCCTTGGAAACGACGTGAGCGCAGCGTCGCCCAGTAGGGAGCAATTCCCGACGATGATCAGCTACTCATAATAACGGGTTGACAATAGTCCCCTTTGGCTTGCCTGATCCGACGAGCAGTCTCCGCGGGCGTAAGATGTGAGGAGCCATGGTCTATCAAGAAGGCGCACTTGCAGCGGATAATCGCCGTGAGAGCAATGTACATTATCATATTTGTAACAATACTATGTACAATTCACCTCTTGCCTACAACCTCGACCAAACTCTACCCATCCCAAGGCATGTAAGATTTTTTCGACCCGCATCTGGCGCTTCATCCCGTTCAGTTCTAAGAAAGATGGTTCATACATGATCCAAGATGTGCAAAAGTCCCAAAACGGGGCCAATGTGGCCAAGTAATACAAAAGGCAATTTAATTCTGGCATGAAGCGCAAAGAAATGAAAAACGAAAGCAAACGAAAATACGGTACATTCGTCACCGAGACGGTCAACGCCAAGCTACTTCAAACATTGTATAGAAAAAGCCTCCAAAGCCGGGACGGTGGTTCGCCTCTGCCGGCACTTCCTAATGGTTGTTGCTGGCCTTGTTGCCGCCGAATAACTTGCTGAATAAGCTCTCGAGCGTGGATTGCAGCCTAGAGATCTCCGTCTCAATCTTCTCTGCGACATTGTTCCTGTTGTTATTTGCGCCCTGATTGCCCTTCTCGGGACCGTTGCTGCCGTTGCCTGTCTGAGACTGGTGGTTGTATTGGGTCGGGGCCGGCTTGGTGGAGCTGGGCATTTGCTTCAGAGTTGTCGGCAATGGCGCAGCGTTGTGCGTGGACGAGGTTGGCCTCTGGGCCGCGGTATTGGCCTTGCCGCTCGAGGTGCTTGCTTGGTAGGCAATCGACGTTGGCTTCAGGCTCGACGTACTGGCCTTGTGCGTGGAGGTGCTGACCTTCTGCGTGCTGGCGGCCTTGTTCGTGCTGCTGGAGGCCTTGTGCGTGCTAGAAGCCTTGTGCGTGCTGCTGGAGGCCTTGACCTTACTAGAAGTCTTGTGCGTGCTGGAGGCCTTGTGAGCGCCACTCGATGCGGGTTCGGATGTACTAGTAGTCGAGGCCTGATGAGCGCTGGTGCTGGCCTGTTGCGTGTTCACTGGCTTAACGCTCGAAGCGCCGTCCTTGTGCGTGCTTGTGGTGACCTTATGGGTGCTGCTCGACGAAGGCTTCGGTATGCTAGTCGTTGAGGCCTCGTGGGAGCTAGTACGAGCCTTTTGCGTGTTGACTGGGTCGACGGTAGTGGCGCTAGCCTTGTACGTGCTGGCAAAGACCTTCTCGGTACTAGACGGCTTCACGGTCGAGGCACTGGCTTTTTGCGAGCTGCTGGACACCTTCTGAGTGCTTGCAGATTTGACATTAGAACTACTAGCCGCGTGCGTGCTCGCCGGCTTCGCAATTGAGGCGCTAGCCTTGGACGTGCTGCTGACGATCTTCTCAGTGCTCGCAGGCTTGACGTTGTCACTGCTGGCCTTGTGAGTGCTGCTTGATGCCTTCTGAGTGTTCACCGGCGTAGCACTGGAGCTGCTGGCCTGGTGGGTACTCGCCGGCTTGGCCACAGAGCTGCTGAGCTTGGGCGTGCTTGACGACTGCGCAGCGGAAGTGTTTTCCTTGTATGTGCTGCTCACAACCTTCTGGGTGGTGGCGGGCTTGACGCTTGAAGCGCTGGCCCTCTGAGTGCTGCTCGAAACCTTCTGGGTGTCCGGTGACACGCTGGTTTTGTGTGTGCTTGAGGCTGAGTGGCTAGCTGACGACGAATGAGTGCTTGACGCTGGGCGGACGCTGGAGGTAGCATGGGCGCTCGAAGAAGAGTGAGAGCTCGAGGCGGAGTGAGTAGCCGAGGCGGAGTGAGTAGTCGAGGCGGAGTGAGTAGCCGAGGCGGAGTGAGCGCTCGAGCTTGAGTGACTGGCCGAGGGAATGACCGAGGTCGCGTGACTGCTTGTAGGTGTGGTGCCGGCAGGTGTGGAAGAAGACGACGAAGCAGCGTGGGAACTGGCAGACGGGCTGGTGGAGTGACCAACGCTGGACGAAAGCGGTACGACAGGCGTAGCAGCATCCGCAGTGGAGCTGGATGCTGTGCTTGAGAACGCGCTAGTCGACGAGCCAGATGCGGCTGGCACAGTGCCGGCAAGCGACGAAATTGAGCTTGCGACAGGGGTCACAGGGCTGCTTGATGAAGCAGCAGGGGCGCTGCTAGTAAGTGAAGAGCTTGAGGCGCCCAGCGTGACCGCAGCCGAGCTAGTGAGGGAAGTGGAAGTCGACGCTGCAGTGGCGCCAACCGATGTAGCGACGGAACTGTCGGAGCCATACCCGGCTGGCGCGCTACTGGCACGTGAAGAGCTTGAGCTTGCGACCGAGCTGCTGGAGAAACGTGAAGCTGCTGAGCCGCTGAAAGTGCCCGACGAGCTTGAGCCATCGAGCGTAACGGTGGTAGGTCCGGTTAGCGGGATAACCGTCGTAATGGTAAAGCCTGCCGACGGGCCGACTGACACCGTAGAAGAGCTGCCCGAGGCGAAACTGCTCGAGGAATCGGCAGCCGTCGAGGCCGTGCTAGAAGGCGACGAGCTTGAGCCACCAAGCGTAACAGTGGTGGGTCCGGTTAGTGGAATAACCGTCGTAATGGTAGAGCCTGCCGACGGGCCGACCGACACCGCAGAAGAGCTGCCCGAGGCGGAGATGCTCGAGGCATCGACAGCCGTCGAGGCCGTGCTGGAAAGCGCCGAGATTGAGCCACCAAGCGTAACGGTGGTAGGCCCGGTCAACGGGAGGGTCGTCGTGATCGTTGTGCCTGCCGATGGGCCGACGGACACTGGAGCAGAGCCGCTTGAGGCGGAGCTGCTCGAAGCAGCAGCCGCAGACGCTATGCTAGAGAGCGACGAGCTTGACCCACCGAGCGTGACGGTGGTAGGCCCGGTCAGCGGGATGACCGTCGTAATCGTCGTGCCAGCCGATGGGCCGACCGACACTGTAGAAGAGCTGCTCGAGGCGGCGGCGGCGATGGCGGCGGAGGACATGTTGCTGCTGCCCGCTGGCAAAGTGGCCGACGACGAGGGAGTAACAGTGCCGGACGCAGACGCGCTTACGCTTGCCCGGCTGCTCACCAAAGCAATAGACGAGACGGCGCCGCTGGCGGAGTCGGAGACCGCAGGCGACGAGGACCCAAGAACGCTAGCCGTCGAGGATGATGAAGCGACGGTGCCAGACGCAGACACAGACACAGACGCGCTCACGCTAGCCTGGCTGCTCTCGGAAGCAGTGGACGAGGCCGTACCACTCACCGAGCTAGTCGTCGACGACGAAGACTGACCGGGAACAACAACCGGAACGGTAGCACCGAAGGAAACGGAGGAAATGGTACGGACAGTCGAGCTTGAGTTCGAGGCGCTCGCGGAAGGAGACACATAAGCACTGGGGGAAGGTGCGGATCCAGTGGAGGAAGCAGAGGTCGCCACGGCATCGACCGAGGCCGTGCTCGACACCGAGACTGTGCGGATGACCGACGTGACCGAGGACTTCGTTGCGCTGGCAGTCGATGAAGAGACGGTCTCTGCGGACGAGGTGACTGTGTATGACACCGGGCCGACCACCGTAGCACTGCTGGAGCTGACGCTGGAGGCCGTTGCGTTGGCACTGTTGGTAGAGACACCCGCGCTGGCCGAGACCGGCGCAGAGTGCGTGTGGGTTTCGACGAAGGTGCTGGCGACGGTAGTGCCATTCTGAACGGACGAAACGGTCGACGTGCAGAGCGTGGTGTATGTCGTGAAGCTCGTCTCGCTTCGAGAGGTCGGCGCCGAGGTAGTGGCGTTGGTGCTGGCAGAGTTGGCACTAGATGCAGGCTGCGATGATACCACTACGTCTGTGGGGCCAACCACAGCCGATGAAGTGCCGTTGACGCTGACCGAGACTTGGCTGCTAGCGACAGACTGGGGCAATGATCCCGTAGCAATTGGGCCAACCGCGGCAGCCGAAGTGCTGTTGAGGATACCCGAAACTCCATTGCCAGTGGAAAGGACAATGGGAGCGGAGTGGGTGTGCGTGGCCAGGAATGTTATCGTTCCATTGGTCGTCTCTGGGCAGAGCGAGGTGAAGGTGGTATAGCTCGTCTCTGGCCGAGTAGTGGTCGCATTAACGCTGTTGGAAGCGCTGCTGCTGATGGCGACACGCGTAGCAGTCGGGTCGGTCACAGGAGCCGTAGCGTTGACAGAGACCAAGAAGGTCTGCGACGCGCCGGTGCCAGTTGGTCCAGTGTTGGAGGTGGTAGCGTTGACAGACATCGAGAAGGTCTGCGACGCGCCGGTGCCGGTCGGTCCAACGTGGGAGGCAGTGGCGTTCGCAGTGATGGGGGCGGAGTGGGTGTGCGTGGCAAGGAAAATTGTTCCGTTGGTAGTCTCAGGGCACAACGAGGTGAACGTGGTGTAGCTGGTCTCGCTCTGAGTGACATTCGCAATACGCGAAACGGTCGGACTGATACCAGCAGAACCTGTTGGTCCGACCTTGGAGGTCGTGCCATTGCTCGTGATAGAGTAGCCGCTCGACACTCCAGTCCCCGTCGCGCTTTGCGTGACGTTCGCAATACGCGAGACAGTCTGGCTGACGGCACCCGTACCCGTCGGTCCAACCTTCGGCGTTGTGGCATTGACGATGACCGAGAAACCGCTGGAAACACCAGTGCCCGTTGGCTTGGGCGTAGTGGCGTTCGCCGTGATAGGCGCCGAATGCGTGTGGACAACGAAGTGAGTCGTGCCGTTGGTAGTCTCAGGGCACAGCGAGGTGAACGTGGTGTAGCTGGTCTCGCTCTGAGTGACGTTCGCGATGCGGGAGACAGTCTGGCTGACTGCCCCTGTTCCTGTCGGTCCCACCTTCGGTGTTGTGGCGTTGACGATGACTGAGAAACCGCTCGAGACGCCAGTGCCAGTTGGCTTGGGCGTAGTGGCGTTCGCAGTGATGGGAGCGGAGTGGGTGTGTGTGGCGAGGAATGTTATCGTTCCATTTGTCGTCTCCGGGCAGAGGGAAGTGAAGGTGGTGTAGAGGGTTTCGCTCTGCGAAGTCGAGTTCGCGCTTTGCGAGATTGAACGGCTGACAGAGGTCGCTGTAGGGCCGAGCGCGGGCGAAGTCGAGTTCGCGCTCACCGCGATCAAGCGGCTGACAGAGGCCACGGTAGGCCCACTCGTTGGGGTAGTCGCGTTCACAGTGATGGAGAAGCTGTTGGAGGCGCCGCCGGTGCCGGTTGGGCCACTGGTCGCGGTGGTGTTGGTGCCGTTGTAACCCGTGCTGCTGGTGATTGGGGCAGAGTGGGTATGCGTTGCCAAGTAGGTGGTACCGTTCGTCGTCTCGGGGCAGAGCGAGGTGAAGGTTGTGTAGAGAGTCTCACTCTGCGAAGTCGTGTTCGCAGAAGCGGTTATACCTGCGCTGATGCGCCCAACGGTCGATGCGGTGGCGTTTACACTCGACGAGAAGCCACTAGAAACGCTGCTAGTGCCGGTGGCACCGATTGATGTAATGGTGTTGGTGGCATTCAAGCCGGTGCTGCTCGTCACCGGCGCAGAGTGAGTATGGGTTGCCAAGTACGTGGAACCGTTAGTGGTCTCTGGGCAAAGCGAGGTGAAGGTAGTGTATAGCGTCTCGCGGGCGCTTCTTGCAGTCGTCGAAGCACCCGTGGCGTTGACACTGACAGACGGGGTCACGGATGCAGAGCTCGAGAGCGAACTCAAAGCCAGAGCATGGGTGGTGTTGGCACTGGCAGACGCTTGCACAGACACTGAGCTCGTCGACGAGCTTGTGGAGAGACCGGTTGCATCAACGGCGACGGAGCTGGCGGTCGTGCCGTTGTATCCGGTCGAGCTGGTGATGGGTGCTGAATGTGTATGGGTAACCATGTACGTGGAACCGTTGGTTGTCTCGGGGCAAAGACTCGTGAACGTTGTGAAGCTCGTCTCGTCCGCCGTGGCGGAAAGAAATCGGCTCTGAGTGGAAATGCTAGCGCTCACGGCCGGGACAGATGATGAGGACACGGGGGAGGTCGAGGGCGTAGTGGCATTGACGACGACGACCGAGGACGAGGGTAGGGGTGACGAGGTGATCGAATTTCCGCCGGTGGCGAGGCTGGTTGTGGCATTCCGGCGGGAGCTGCTAGACTCTGTTAAGCTGCTGCTGAGCACAGTTGAGCTGCTGCTGCTAGTGCTCTCGGCGGCCGCCGTGATCGGCGCAGAGTGTGTATGGGTCGCAATGTAGATTGTCCCGTTCGTAGTCTCCGGGCAAAGGCTGGTGTACGTGGTGTAGCTCGTCTCGGCCGGGGTGGTGGCGGTGTCCTGTCGAGGGGCGACGCCTGCCTTGATGCCGGCGGCGAGGCCTAAGACAGGGAGTGCCCACCGGTACATGCTGGATCAGGGAAAGGAAAGAAACGAGTGACTGACGGTACCGACAGCGAGAGATCCTCCAAGAGCGTTTGGAAGATGTCGCTGCGGTCTCGGCTGCTCCGGTGGTGATGGAGAGCGTGTAGCGAGTGACGAAAGAAACAACAAACAAGACAAGCGAGCGTCGGGGTTCCAGGTCAGAAGAGAGAGGGAGAGCAAGAAAGGTGTATATCGATGTGGGTGAGAAAGCAGAAGGACTAGCCTACCGAACGCCCGCGATGGTCTATTCATCAGGAGAGCATCCTCCACTGCTCTCGCTCGTGGGTAAGCATGCCGCTTTCCCCAAGCAGTCGTTTGGGCCCCACGACTCGACCCGAATCGGGATGACGACCTGCGTTCGCCATCTGCATTCGGCTGACTGAGCCAAGCCAAGCCGTTCATGGACCATGCAGTGCGCTCCAATCTATACAGTGTAAGGTATGTAGAGATCTGACGACTGATCTGTCATCTCAGGGCTCTGATGAAGGTTTCGCCGGGTATGCCGGCTTCTCCTCTCCAATTTCACCTGATGGCGCAGGGAGGCGGTCCGAGAACGTGACGCTGCTGTTTGGGGGATCCAGGGGGTGGTAAGCGGTGGTCACTGGTGGTGAGAACCGTGAGAGGTGCCTGTGCTGAAGTGATGAAGTCGAAAATCGGAGTGAGCGCTAGAGACGCTAGTCCTGCCAAGCTCCTATTCAGGTAGATACTAGTAGGCGTCCCCACATGGCTGCGTCCAAATTTGGCAGCAAACCGTTCCCGGAATCCCGCACCATCCATGTATTGCCCGATCAACCTGAGTCACCCAACACGCAGGTTCGCACACGTGACATGCACGAACGCAGCATTGCCTTCACCTCTTTGCACTAACGTTCGCGCGTCCAGGGTCAAGTCACGCATGCGCAGCTCTTGCTTCAATCAAGTGAAGTCGGTCACGGTTGGTGACGATCTCTTGCGACGCTGACTCTCGTTTCTGCGTACATACATACATAGGGGAGATGAAAGGACGGTCGTAGTCCCGATCCGCGCGAAGTCTCTTCACAGCAACGCCACAACCCGATCGGGTCACGGTGGCTGATGCTCGAACTCTTTGCACGTGCCACTGGCTTACGACTCACGAGTCACGCGGCGATTGCGGTCCAGCAGGCCGAAACACGCGATAGGGAACATCCTTAATATTAATAGATGATCCCGCTGGCGGACAACATATCTGGAACCGTCGGATTTTCCAGATGGCGACAGCAGGGCAACCCAGCAGATCGCAAGTCAATCTTCCGTGCTGCAGGATCTAGGAATAGTGAACAAGCAGCCAGAGCCTATATAGTACCTACTATAGGTACAGTAGGTACATGGTTGCACAATCGCCTACATGTGCCGCGCCGTAAGCCGCAGAACATTGCTAACCTCCAATACACCAATACACCAAAAGTGCATGACCAGCCCGCGCACTAAAAACATGGTCCACCGTCCGCTTCCACGGTGTGGATCCGGGCCCAGTTTCACGCGAGCGGCACGTCAATCCACTCTGTATCTCATCTCGGAGCGAAAAGCCAAAAATGAAGCTTTCTGCGGTCTGCCTGGCATCAGCCCCGACTTCCACCAAGTCACAAATGCTTCTTGCGCGGAATACAAAGGCGCTCGTCAGCCTCAAAATGCCGCCATCTAAACCGGCGATAGAACCCCAGCGCCGCCGCTTGCTACTTGCTATGCATATCCACACACACTACCCCCTACCACGCCAGCTTCGCTCGAAAACTATGCAGACTCCGGGACGACACCCTATGTAGTTCGTTCGGGGGTCTTCGCCATACCAGCCCCTACCCCTCTGAGTAATACAATCGTGTCGCCCGTATGCACGCTCTGACCCAGCTTCTCGCCAAACTCCAACAACCTCCCACCCTCGACGTGAAAGATACGCAGCTTGTCCTCTTCGCTTCCCGACCGATTGTTCAGATTGCTGACCTGCAAACTCTTCGCCGCGAGGTCCAATATCCTGCCGACGCTGTAATCTGCCGAGTAATAAAAGGTCCCTTTCGGGATTTTGGCGGTGATGGTGTCGGACGAAGCTTCCACATGGAGGTATACCCTCTTGTCCACGGCAATCTTGGCATCGCCCTTCGCCGTCTTCTTCAGATTCGCCGTCGCTTGAACCCGCGCCACGGCAGCCTGTTTACTCGCGCTCGGGGGCGCCTTCGGCATCGCGGCCTTCTTCGCCGCACCCCATGCGCGCAACTTTTCCAACGCCGCAATCCCCTTCTCTCGCTGCGTCGGGCCAGCCGGTCGTGCGCCGAGTGGCGTGAGGTTCGCGCAGTTGTGCTCGTAGGTAAAGCGGTGCTTGAGGCAGTACGATCGATTGCATTTGTCGCAGTGCACTCCGGTGACGAGGGGAGTGTTGATGAGGGTTTTGCAGGCTGGATCCGAGCATTGTTGTTCGTGGGTCAGGATGTTGGGTTTGGGCGAGGAGAGACGAGATGCGGGTGACTGCTGTGCTTGGGTCCGTTGCCGTGCCCACTCGCCGGCTTTTGGACACTGGTGTGCGGTCTCTGTGCGATGGTTCAGGCAGAACTTGCTGCTTGTACGTCAGCAACCCCGG
>Ga0058704_10000442_pt1 | contig 21832 bp, 26 predicted proteins | sample AgamicMgSfe_FD_71363 | JGI IMG/M metagenome (GOLD analysis project Ga0058704, IMG submission 71363) | Agave microbial communities from Guanajuato, Mexico - Mg.Sf.e | ecosystem: Host-associated > Plants > Phyllosphere > Phylloplane/Leaf | place: Guanajuato, Mexico | collected 2012-05-30
TCCGTCCCCCCACCCCCGTCAGCCTACCAATCCCACCACGGCGGGCCGGAATTCTTCGAAGAACGCCGCACCATCATCGAAGAGCGCGCCCCGCAACCCCCGCCATCCCACCACAGCGGCGCCCTCGTCCTGCAAGACCGCGACTACCGCTCCGACCGCGACATCCAATCCGAGATCCGGGCCCTGGAAGCCGAGCGCCGCGCCCTCCGCCTCGAGCGCGAAGCCGAAGACAAGCGCGACATGGCCGTGCGGCTGCGCGAGCAGCGGCCCACGGAGGAGGATTTCCAGCTCGTGGAGTACCGGGAGCGTCGGCCCAGGGAGGTCGTGGAGTACGTCGAGCAGCGGGAGAAGAGTCCGGCGAGGAATGTGCTGAGGGTGGAGAAGGATCGGAAAGGTAGGATGGCTTTGGTTCGGTCTGCACATTGAGTTGATTGAGAGAGGGGAGAGGTGGAAGACGGCTGGGGTGGGTCTGTCTGCTGCGCCATCATTATGAGATGTTCCCTTCCCTTTCCCGTTTGTTTATGGGCAACGTCGTATCGCTTCAGGAGTTAACTGGCTGACTCGCTTTTTTCATGATACGCAGAACGACGAAAGGCGAAGGTTGTGGCCGCTGCCATGGCTACGCTCACTTGAAAGACGGGTTTTCTCATCAGCGCTCTTGTGTTGCATGTCAAAGTGCAGAAGGTTGAGAGAATTGGTTGGATATGGAACATGAGAGGGATGGTGTGCAAAGCTTTTCAACGGTTGGGTGTGGTGGGTAGTGGTTCCCGTCGGTTTGAGCCAATTTCCATTTTCGATCGTTTATACACATACGTATGCGTCAAAATGACATGAATCACAAACCCCTCTCACTTGACTACCTAGGTACCCAAGCCGGGCATGCCCTGAGTGATCAGAAGCGCTTCTCCTAATAAGTACCACGTGTCTCCCGTTTCAGATATCTTTCCATGCCACCGACTTCGTCTTTGCCACCATCACAGAAGCCAGTTACGCTGTGAATCCTCAACACACTCCTCCCATCAGGTGCCCTTCCGCCCGGCCGGGCCTTGTATTGGCGTTTTTCTTTAGCGCCTGAGCTTCTGCTGAAGGATTTCACAGGCGAAGGATTGGGGAGCACATGTCTTGCCAGTTCGACGGTTCGGAGAAGATGGACAGTCAAATGAGACCACGAGCAGCCTTGAATGATCACGGCTAGTCTTCATGTTTGACGCGGTGGTGGACGGTCTCGAAGCTATCTTGACCAGTCTTGTGTAACAGGGTCAATCCTTCGGTGGAGATTGCTGTGCTTGGAACGATCAAGGGTCGGCGCAGCTGCAATAAGCCTGACGTCGTCCAGTAGGCCAGCAGACACGCCCTCGAAGCGCATGATATAACGCTCGTGCAAGCACGGCTCTGCCCTGAGGCCGTGGGTGTTTGCTCGTGATGTCGACCAGTAACGGTAACGTAAGGCCGGTAAGGAGCGTCAACTGCCGCAAAGCAGTATGACATCGAAATGCTCAGCATCCCAGTCCTCAGCTTATGGCCGGAAGCTGCGTCAACAGGGCTTTAGGGTGTTCTGACTAGTAACGATGGGAGCCTCGCGGTCCCTTCTGAACGATGCCTTCAGTTCCACCTTACACCAAACATCTTGCCCTGCATTCTCTGGTCCAGCTTCGCCGCATCAGCGTTCTCAAGGTAATGTCTCTGCTGGCCGGGCACGTCCAGTGCCAACATCCTATACTCGAAATCCTTCTCGCCCGGCCCTCTCGTCATGTGCAGGTGGACAGTCCCCTTGGCCTTCGGGCCCTCCACGTAGAAGTGCATATGCAGATGCTCGACGCCAGCCCTGTCCTTCTCCACCCTGCTCGCGATCGTCCTGTTCCTGGCCCATCGACTCCAGCTCGGCTCGCCGTAAGCGTTGATCTCCCTCTTGGTGTGCAACCCTTCTCCCGCCAGTAATTCCAGACACCGTGCATCCTTACGCACACGATCCGCGGTACGGTTGAACACCGCAGTCTTGCTATCGGTGGAGAAGACCTCGAGGTACAGCACCGTTGCGACAGCGCCTGTCAAACCCAAGCCGAGCAGGACCAGACCAAGATTGAAGGTTTGCTGTGTTGTTCGGGCGGCTTTCTCGCCGAGTGAGAGCTGCTTCCATGGTACACGGCCGGTATCGTTCATTACTGTGACTGATCTTCGACGGGCGGCGGCGCTTTCGTTGGGTAGAGACGAAGTCGTTGCAGGTCGGATGTGCTGAAGTCGCGCGGGTAGTGCACGAACTGGGCGGACGCCCGACCGGAAGACGAACATTGAGGTTGGGTTTAGCGACATCTCGACTACCGTTTGCTTGTCGTCAGTCGGTGTTCACGGTGACAGCAGTCGTAAGGTAATAAACGGAGGTTAGCAGCGGTAGTGAACATGTGAGTAGAGCTCCTTCTGTGGAGAGGTGGGGCTGCTTGGCATTGAAGCTTCCCAGACGGGCAACTGCCGTGTCTCACCAGTACATCTATTGGTACAGTAGGTATATGGCCGGGACTATGCCTGGAGAACTCCAACGCCTACTCCACGTCCTGAATGAACGGAACATCGGGCTTGGACACGATGATCTCGCTTGGGCGTTCGAGGAGACCGCGACGGCCGAAGAGTTGACCAAATGGGTGAACGAGTACCTGTCGCCGCACAATTTGCTCACTTTAGAGGAGCTTCACTTGTACGTCTTGAAAGTCTGTTCATACTTATGTGATTATTGACCCGCAGAAATAGCATCCAGGCACACGGCTTGAAGGCCAGTAAAAGCGAGTCGACGTCTTCTGTTGGACGCCCATTGGATGACGCCGAATTCGAAGCCGCCATAAGCGCTCTCGAGGCCAGCACTGCCGGGATTGAGAAGCAATGCCAGATCATGGAAGCCCAGGAGAGGGCTCTTCAGGATCTCAAGGCTCGCCACAGTGAGCACCTTGTGGAGGGCCAGAGGCAGTCCCAGCAGCAAAGGCTCGTCCGACAGAAAGCGCAACTTGAATTCGAAACCGACGGAGTCTCGGACTCTCTGAGATCGAATGTGCAACTACAGATCAAGCAAACGGATGCCGCAGCTGGTGGGCTTCCAAACAGTGTGGAAAGAGTACTGGAAAAGGACGACCGACTACTAGATGGCTTGCAGAAGCTGTTGTCTACTCTCAGCGTTGCCGATCTAGGCTCTCACAGATTCGAAGAGGTCGACCAGTTGTGCCAACTCCTCGTGACACTCTCTGGCAGAGAAATCCGCGCTCGGATCGATGCAGCCCTCACAGAAGGCTCCCGAATTGGCCATGGCCGACATACCAACGGCCATCAAGAAGACAACCAGGCCCAAAAGCAGCGCGATCTGCTTTCCGCCGAGCTCAGAGAGTTCTCGAACGAGATCGATAGCCTGGTAGTCATGGCTGTAGACAACCAGTTCCGTACGCCCATCTCAAGAGAGCTGGAGTCTGCAAGCACAGAAGCCGAGCACGAAAGGGCACGGTGGGGCGAGTATGTGCTACTGACTTTCCAATACCTCACGTCACGCCTCGAAGCTCTTGAAGCACACAGCCAACACTTACACGCTCATCAAGAAGCTGTGAGGCAAGTGTCGGCTACTCTGGACGCAATCACAGCACCACCGGACCGGAAAAAGGACGCGCAGACTGCCGTAGATTCGCCATCGACGCCGACAGCCAGAGGTTTGAAACCTCTACGCCTTGTGCAGGCCAACCTTTCCGAGCCGCAAGACCCGGCTGCGCAGCTTCTTCGCCACTACGACATTCGCGTCAATGATATCGGTGACCTTGCTAAGCTGCCACAAGTCCTCTTACGGTCTGAAGACGAGGGACGCGCTCGACTAGCTGATTTGGTGGGTAGCACCGAGCTCAGCATATCTGGTCAAGTGGCGGAGTTGTTGGTCAAAGCGGATGCCGATGTGCAACATCTGCTTGAAGCGGTGTTCTGCCACTCGAAGTTCGGTACTATGAAACTGGTAGACGACGAGGTGCAAACGTCGTTGGATGGTCTGGCAGAGACGACACAAAGCTTGGGGGAGGAGATGAGAATGTTGAACATTGATGAGATCGACAAGACAGTCAGGGCTCAACAGAGAAAGCTCATGGAGTAGGATCGAAAGAACATGGTGTGATTGTGAGTCAGCTGCGCCAGAATCAACCTTCACTCACACAAACGATTCAGGTGGCGCAAGCGATGTGCCGAGATATGAATATGGGTGCTTCGAACGTTTGCATGTTTGCATGTTTGCGGCGACAAAGCGGCTGGCCCTGAATGACGAAGCTAGGCTGTCACATGCTGGTTGAGAAGTGAGGTCAAGCTTCAAAGTGCAGGCCCTCAAACACGCATACATGAGTCGAATGTACTGCCTCCGCCTGTCACCTTCACGCTTCGAGATTCCACCGCACTGCACAAGACTTTTTCGTCCGCCAGCACAAGATGGTCGCAGAGTTTGCAGACATAGGCACCGTCGTGTCCGGTCCGCCAAGCACTCTCCACCCTGGTGGTGAAGATGCCGGCGACAGCTATCGTGTCACCAGCTTGATCAGGGAGAAGACGAGGTCTACGAAGACAGATGTCCGCGTTTTCGACGCCGAACCTGTGTCCCAGGGCTTGGATCAGGGCGGTGTGATCGTGAAAATCTTCACAACCCCGTGAGTACAACGGCAGCCGTCAACCTCGTAGCTGTTACTAACGGCGCAACAACATAAAGGTTCCGAAGAACCACAAGCCGCAGCGCTACCAATGAAGCAAATGCCCTGAAATTGCTCACGAAGTCTGAGTGCCACCATGCACCTCGCTTATTGCACACATATGCCCACGTCCTTGGGTCAGCCACGACAAACCCCAGCAGCGAGCACTTCATCATCATGTCCAAGGTTCCGGGTACCACGTTACATGAAGCCCACGACAGATTGTCGCCAAAAGAGCGCGTCGTGGCAAGGAATTCTTTGGAAGAGGCTATTGGGTAAGCACAACGTTTCAATCGATCAACATATTTAGTTAACGTCCATCCAGCGCTATCTGGGACTGTGACGTTGACAACCGCAGCCATCACCTTCGCAACGTGATCTGGGATGCCGACGAAGAGAAGTGCTACATAGTCGACTACGAGCGAGCCCAATTCGGCGACTTCTCCGAGAGGGAGGTAGATATCACCGAGTGGGGACTCTCCTATGACGATTGAGTACGCGCAGACCAAGCGACAGACTCGGTTGACCATGCACGTTAAGAAGATAAACGGAGCTGCAGATGGGCTCCTCCTGCGCATCTTCTGGAGGACGACTGCCGTGTCGCTACAGTCTCTGTGCTGCGCATCACACAGTCACTCGAGGAGGTTTGCATCACGCAGAGGTCAATGCCATACCTGCCTTGACGCTTATCTGCAAACGTTGAAGCAAACGGAGAAGTTTTAAGCTAGACCGTTTCGGGCACAACTCAACCAAATGCAAATTACATATTGATCTTCATAAAAGGTCCACATAAGCAGTTTAGAGGCCTCCTGTTGTTCATGCTCCTCCTGTCCGCAACCGCGTAGGACAATCCAACGTGTACAAAGTTTGCGAAAGTTGTACGGTTTAGGCACAAGACGCAGCCGCTATACCTCCACCTGTTTGCAGCTAAGATGTTGATTCCTCTTGTTATGCAGGAACAAGTGCTACAGTGCCTGTGTGCCTGAACTCCTAAGATATGAAACATAAGCAGTCCAGCCCGATATAGAAGACGAACAACGGGTATACTGCAAGCGCCACACGATTTTTGACCACCCCACTTCCCCCAAGGATACTGACGCCCGCGGCTAGTGACCAGAGCCCTAATATAATGTAGACAGGTATCCGGACGATGGTTGCCACCCGTAGAGCGGAGAGCAGCGACGCGATGACCAGCGGAAAGAGCGTGTAGCCGATGATGCATACTGATTGGAAGAAAGAGCTACACCAAACTGTCAGTGTCTGATTGCGCGTTCAGGGGAAGGCGGCGAACGTACATATTGCCGCCAAGTAGCTTGATTTGAAGCGTAACGATGGCCTCTCCGATCCAGATGGTGGCGAAGACGCCGCTGAAGACGAGCGAGCGTTGGTCGTCGCGGGCGTTCAAGCTGAGAAGGAAGGACAGAAGGAGGCAGAAAAGCAACGGTCCCCTAAGAAACTTGTCAGTCATGCGCTCACCATTTTGACTGTAGTGACCCATCCGTGCGCAAACATACCAGAGATCCCAGTCTCGCAGCCCTTCGCTCATGCCACCCTGTAGCACAGTATCCGCATCCGGCCATCGTCCCACAATCCCTCTGATGTTTCCAATCGCACCCGCTCCGCCCGCCAAACTATCGCCCTGACCTCTCTCCGCGCCTCCAATACCACCTCCGCTGTTAATCATACCGCCCAACAGATACTTCGGCCACAGCACCTGGCGCATCTTCTCCCACACGGCCAGCAGGTCTCTCCTTAACGTCTCCCACACAGTCTCATCGATGGTGTTGTTCGGTGCTCTGCGATCTTCGCCCGATATCGCCGAGTTGAGGTAGCCTTGGGTGTTGTTCGCGGCGCGGTTGTTTTGCTGTGCTTGGTGGGAGGAGATGTTGCCGGTGAGAGGTGCGCGGTCGGAAGTTGGGATGGGGTCATCGAGCTCGTCGAGAGTGGCTAGCAGTATACTTTAGCGTCTGGAAGACGGCCGCAGAGGCGGTCGAGATTCGCGTACCATCATCCGGATCAATCAAATCGTCCTCGACTGTCGGCGCATCATAGTGCTCGTAAGGATTGGCTGACTGGCTGCCTCCACCGCCGGAAGGCATCATGGCTGCCATGAAAGATGTGCTTCTGCTACAGAGTACTGAGATTGGTTGACTGTATATCGTTGTCCCGTACTTCAGCAAGGGTTTTGTTAAAAGGAAAAGCCAACGCCCACAAGCGTATGAAGCTCAAAGCTGACCTGTGAAACTTGACGCGTTGCGTTGCACTTCCATCCGCTACACCTTCCTAATCAGGATCACTGTCGTGCATGCAATGAAGTTTGAACGTCAGCCTCCACTCACCTCGCCTCTTCCCTCTTTCGAATAGCGGCAAAAACACACGTACATGTATGTTGTATTTCTATATCACCAGAAATGTAAGTCTCTCTGGACATTGTTATTCTGTTCAACAAGTAGCCAGGTGTTCACCACTTGAGCATCTTTTCCCCTCGTCATGGTGAAGACCATACCACTAGCACATCACCTCTTTGCCCGCTTGCGTCAATTGAAATGTCACAGCATTCACGGCGTTCCGGGCGACTTCTTCCTACGTGCCCTCGATTATACTCAGCCTGCAAGCATCAAGTGGATTGGAATTATGTGCTGGCCACGCCGCGGACGGTTACGCTCGAGCGGGTCACCATCTTGCAGCTCGTCGAAGTGGCAACGGCCCTAAAGTGGGAGCCTTTTTACTACGTATGGCGTTGGTGAACTCTCCGCCATCAACGCAGTTGCTGGCTCATACTCTGAAAGCGTGCCGGTGGTGCACCTGGTCGGGACGCCGAGCCGCAAGGCGTGGCATACCCGGAGCGCGGCCAGACCAATACATCATACCCTCGCTGACGGGAGAATGAAATTTTACGCAGAGGTGGCACGACATATCACTTGTGCTCAAGTACAGCTGGATCTGAGCGCGAGTGCAGCCGAAGCCGCTGATAAGGTGCTTCTCGAAGAGATCCTGCCGAAGCTGCGGGATGGGATAGGGCTCAAGGTGATCGATGTTGTCATGGACCCCAGAGACGTGCCCGAGAAGGCGAAGGCTGGTCTACTCCGTGGGAGCGAGGCATCAAAACCCTAAATGTGCAGATGTGCAAACGGTACGGTGCTTACGACTACCTAGGCAAGCATGAAGTTTGTACATCGCGGGAGACTTCATGCTGGGACAACGAGCAGCGGCTTTTGTTGTCACAGGCAGAGTTGTCACAGGCAGAGTTGTCACAGGCAGAGACAGTTGAGTCCAGACGCGGCCAACAGGCGACCAACCATACGATGTTGAAGGTTGTATCTCTGGTAGCTCTTGTTATTCATTCGCGACGCTGTGGATTTTCAAACAGCGAAAGGGTACGTCCTTGAGGTATAGTACACGGATACAGGATGCCCCAGGAGGTACCATCAGAAGGCCGGCCCACACTCGGTAGAACGGGATTGGAGATCGTGGAGTGTAGGAGGTACGGAGGTAGTGCTGGGTGTATGTTACGGCTGTCCGTCTCCGGTCGAGGGTTTCCTATTCAGGCAACTCCGGCGTGGCTGACATTTACTGGTCGTCTGGTCTCATCAACAAGCCAGCTCTGACGACGATGGACGACGCCTCCTGCGTCAAAGACTCTGCAAGTGAGAAGCACAGTACCCGACATGTCACACAGGTACGGTACAATTCTGCTGCTTCTCACCTGATGAACCTCCAATGTTGGCGAAATCATTCGAAAGGTTGATGTGGGGTCGAGGTTGACCCCGCTCAGCTACGTCGGGTGGCGGGTGGATGGATGGTTATAGTGGTGAGCGACGTTCACTTGTTATTACAACAATGCCTATCCCGAAAACTACAAACTCAGGTGAGACCGAAGTAGAACGAGAAGAAGAGTGACGACAACAACGAGACGAGTAGAATCGCGCAGCAGTCAGAAGCAATCCGGATCGCTAACGATTTACAATGGCACCTGAACTTCCATTCAAGGTAAGATATATCCTATAACAACCTCGCCGAGAATCGTCTAACAACCCTCCGACTCAGCTCAACAACCCGGAGCTCTTTCGCGACAAGGCCCTCGTCGGCGGCGAGTGGATCGACTCGAAATCCGGCAAAAGATTCGACGTCTACGACCCAGGCAGCGGCAAAGTCTGGGCCACCGCCCCGGACTGCACACCGGAAGACACCGATGCCGCGGTGAAAGCTGCGCACGCCGCATTCCAGGACTTCAAGAAAGTCAACCCCAGGACCCGCGCCCAGTGCTTGCTCAAGTGGGACGCGCTCATCCGCGAGAACCGAGATGACCTGGCGCAAATCGTGACCTACGAGACCGGCAAGCCGCTGGCCGAGAGCCAGGGCGAGCTGGACTATGCCTTGGGATTCACGTGGTGGTTCGCTGGCGAGGCGGAGCGGGTGCAGGGCACCATTCAGACGCCCGCTGCGCCCGGCAGGCGTGTCTTCACCGTCAAGCAGCCGATCGGCGTGGCCGTGGCTCTCGTGCCGTGGAACTTTCCCATCGCCATGATCCTACGTAAAGCGGGCGCGGCGCTGGCGGCAGGTTGTACGATGGTCGTGAAGCCGTCGCCGGAGACGCCGTTCTCGGTTCTGTCGTTGGCGTACTTGGCCGAGAAGGCAGGGTTTGCCAAAGGCGTGTTCAGCGTTCTGCCGACGAGTCTGGACAATACACCCAGCCTGAGCGAGAGTCTATGCCGCCACCCGTTGGTCAAGAAGGTGACGTTCACGGGGAGTACGCGGGTCGGTAAGCTCGTCGCGAAGATCTGCTCGGACGGGCTGAAGAAGTGCACGCTGGAATTGGGCGGAAACTGCCCATTCTTGGTATTTGACGATGCAGATCTGGAGCAAGCTGCTACACGTAAGTTAACCCTAACTTCTGCAGCCCATGAATTGTGGCAATACTGACGAAACGGCGACAGAACTCCTAGCTCTCAAATGGCGCCACGCAGGCCAAGCCTGCATCACCGCGAACCGCATCTACGTCCAATCGGGCGTCTACGACAAGTTCGCCCAGATCCTGGCGGAGAAGACCAAAGCGCTCGTCGTTGGCCACGGCACCAAAAAGGGCACGACCATGGGTCCCGTCACGACGCCGCGCAGCCTCGATAAGGCCGAGGCGCAAGTCGCCGACGCGCAGAAGCAGGGCGGCAAGATCGTGCTTGGCGGCAAGAAACTGCATGGGACTAAGGACTACGAGGGCTACTTCTTCGAACCGACGCTCATCACGGGTGCCAAGGGCGAGATGTTGATCGCGCAGGAGGAGACGTTCGCGCCGATCATGGCGTTGTTCGAGTTTGACAGTGAAGAGGAGGTGACTCGACTTGCGAACGATACTTCGATGGGTCTTGCTTCTTGTGAGTGTGCCCAATTTTCTCTCTACATCTCCCCGCCCGCCCTCACCACCAATCGTAACCTTACTAACCGCTTTAAGATTTCTTCACCAAAAACATCGACCGCACGTGGCGCCTGCTCGAGAACCTGGAAGCGGGGATGATCGGGATGAACACGGGCAACTCGTCCGCGGCCGAGTCGCCTTTTGGGGGTATCAAGGAAAGCGGGTATGGGAAGGAGAGTGGCAAGGATGTCGCGATTCAGGAGTATATGATCACCAAAACTGGAACTTTGACGCTGAGCGAGCATTATTAGCTGGGAGACGCCAGAGGAGGGCAAAGGGGGATTAGGTAGTGTTGTATTGTACTTTACGACTTGAATGGACTTATGCTGGCGGGTACATTGATTGTAGGGTATGGTGTCTGTTGCATGATCAATCACGAGCCGAGTGGGTTATCTTAGGTGTGTGTGCAGACTCAAGTGGAGCACCATGTCTCTCATCCTCGTTCTCAACGCCAGTCACGTATCTCATTGCGAACAAACCCGATCCTCTCAACCTACTGCTCGACATTAAACTCCTTCCCCTCCTTCAACCCACTCACGTCCAACTCTACGCCCTCCGCCCGTCGATAGATATCCCTCACATCCTCCGTCATCGTCTCGAAGTGACTGCTCGCGTCATAGCTCTTGCTCAAAAACACGTTGTCGTTGACGCCCGACTCGAGCGGGGCGTAGATGGGGATCGGGGCGCCCATGAACTTCTCCTCGATCTTGCCCAGGCGGTCCAGGCCCGGTTGCAGCTCGAGGTGGTGGTTCGCGCTGCTTTCGGCGATGGTGGAGACAATGGCGATGTAGTAGCCTTTCGGGCAGACGTTGTGGGCGGAGGAGACCATGGCGATGTAGATGTCTAGAGGTTGGGGATGTTAGTGGTTTGGGAAAGATGGCGTAAGGTTGGACTGCTAGCTTACCGTTTTTCCTGCCCACTTGCGATTGTGGGATAATAAGCTGCACCGAGTCTGAGTTGTCCGTTTTGTCGATGGGATGATTCAGTATGCAGATGGCCTTCAGCATGTGTCCCGCTACTTGCGCCTTGCCAGAGAAGTAAGACGGGTCGGCGAGGATCTTCTTGCATTTGGTTTCGAACTTCATTCCCTCCCCTTCCTCACCTCGCTCCTTCATCGTCGCCTTGATGCCAGACACCTTGCCGCCATCGTATTTGACCTCATCGATGGTCGTGTTGAGCATGTAAGTGCCGCCGTAGATGGCCGACAACCGGGCGAAGCCCTGCGGCAGCTCGCCCAGGCCGTAGAGAGGGTAGATGTATGGACTCTTGCCGTATCTCGCCATACTGTTGACGTATAGCCTGATGCGCTCCACGCAGTCCTTCGCCATGCCTCTCTGCTCGATGTACTCGTCCGTCGGGTACAATGCCATGCTGTGTCCGACAAAGTCCCTCGTCGTCTGCTCCAAGCCGAATTTGTCGTAGACCTGCTTCATCGTCGACTGCGACAGGTTCATGCCCTGGTGTGTGGAAGGGTTCGCCTCGTCGAATGCCGCCACCCAGTTGAGGAAGTTCCGCGCCCGCCTTTTCTCAAACAGACCCATGAGCGGACTCCGTAGCGCCTCGCCGGCATCTGACGGCACTTTGGCGACGGTCGCTCTCGCACCGTTGCCCTGCTGTACGTACGATCCCGCGATCTGTTTGAACTCGATATACCGCGTGACATCGGTCGAGACGAGGATGTTGGTGAGTTCGCCGTTGCTCATGAGGAGCTTCGGGACTAAATCGATGTTCCAGTCGTTCGGCCGGCCGTACTTCTTCCACGGCTCGGTGCCTTGTTGATAGTTGCCGTACTTCTTGAACAAGGTCTCGAGGTTGACCGAGGCCGCCTCGCCGCCGTAGTGATCGTTGCGGTCCATGTGCAACACCTTCTTGCCCTTCACCGACATGACACCGGAGAGGATGCATTCCGTCAGCCCGGTGCCGAGCACCACGACGTCGTACTCGGGGGCGATCTCGTCCATGATTTCAGTCGCAGTTGCTTGTGGTTGTGTTTGACAGCGTTGTATGGGTGAAGCGTGGGTGAAGGGTGTAAACGGATGACGATTGTTTACTCGAGCGGTCAATGGAGGTCATGTGAACGCGGGGGGAGCCATGTGCCCGTTAGGGTTCAAGGCCTCAAGCTTCCAGCCTGGAAAGACCAGACTCATGTCAAAAGCGACATCACGACTCTTGGACGTCTTCATGCACTTTGGTGTCGGGTCATCTCACGGAAGGTGAAGGAAGCGTAGGTGGTGTTGGCCTTATGTCGTTGTGGGCAAATAAAGCATAACACCTCACACCTTGTCTCCTTCATACATGGTCTCTCCCTTCGCTCGTAGATTGACCAAAGCAACGTCAGCATGAGCTGCGATTCCCTCGGTCAACCACTCAGGAGTATTTGGCATTGGTTGACGAACATGGCAACCACAACTTCAAGCGACCCAATCGGTAACGGTACGACAGTGTACTTCGGCTACGGCTCAAACCTGTGGCGCCACCAAATGCAGCAGCGATGTCCCACGTCCAAATACCTCGGCATCGCACGTCTGAAGGGCTATCGCTGGATCATCAACGAGCGTGGCTACGCCAACGTGGTCGAGATTCCCTCCGACTCAGCCACAGAGGAGAAACACTCATACTCACATGAAGTCTGGGGTCTGGTCTACAGTCTTCAGAAGAATGACGAAGAGCGACTTGACCGGAACGAAGGCGTGCCAATAGCGTACACGAAGGAAGATCTCGAAGTCGACTTCTGGCCGGCGCAGAGCGGCAAGCCTCCGAAGGTAGACGGAGACGCCAAGCGGACTGAGATGCTGGTGTACATTAACCGGAAGATGGTCAGCCCAGATGAGCCGAAGACGGAGTACATCTATCGGATGAACATGGGGATCGCGGACGCCGTCAAAGAGGGTATGCCGAAGGAGTACGTGAAGCAGGTGATGCGAAAATTCATCCCTAATGTGGAGGACGAATTTGTGGAGGACGTGGCGAGGAAGCAGGCGCAGGTGTTTGAGGATGAGTGTTAAGTCTCGGATTGAGATCTCATGCCAGCACCAGCCACCAGGGGACCACGGCCACCGACTCGATTGGTCACCGCTGTCAGCTTGATGTTTGGGACGAGGAGCTTAGCTCAGGAGCAACACTCTCGTGAAGCGTGCCGGAGCCATGATTCAGATGACCTGTACATTCTTGACTCTGCGGTCTCGCCCAACCACAAGACGCAACTGCTTGCCCTCCTCGCCTCGGAAAATACCTCGCCGCAGCACATCTGTATAGAGCTCATAGGCTGGATAATCTGCGATGACAGTCAGGTATTTTGTCGTTGCAAAGGTGCTGGGAAGGAGATCGTCACTCACAGCCGTTGACGAACCTGACGACCTGTTCGGTGGTCATGCCCGATCCCTTGGCTGCTCGCAAAGCAGCCTCTTGCTCCTGCCGCCATGCGTAGACAAACAGTGTATCTTCAGCATCACTGTTAAGTAACTTAGCGAGCAGCTCTCCGGGATGGTGACGACGGTCGTGTCTTACATCTGTATGAAGGCTCCAAAGCGATCGGTCAACGCATCGTACTCTTTGAGCTTGTTGTTCACGAATAGCACATCTTGAGACTGAAGTTTGCCGAGCTGACCTTGGTAGCCGTCGCCAGTGGACTGGTAGTCAGACTTTGCCGCATCCCATTTCCTTTCAGCCTCCGCATCGCTCAAGGCACGAAACCCCACGCACCAACCCTCGAAGATGACAACCTCGACGGGCGGCTGGCCATCTGCGTTGACGGTCTCCCATTCGTCCTCCGGCCGCCTGTCTCCCGCGCCGCTGAACGCAGACTTGTCGTAGCTGGGGATCTTGACGTTGGGCTTTCGTTGGGCGAGCGTTTCGAACAGTTCTACGCCGAGCTCCACGTCGTGAGTCGATGGTTGTCCACGGTGTTGGATCAAAGGGTTAGTGTGGTGATCTTTCGCCAGTGCTTCTTGTTCCGAGTGTGGGAGATAAAAATCGTCAATCGAACAGACCACCGTGGGTAAATTATGCGGTGGCGAAGAAAGGGTCTTGCTAAGGGTTGTGACCTACCTTACTGTTTCAGTACCAGTATACAGCTACATCGAGTAAACGACGACTACATGGTCGTACCAACGTGGTCTTGCCCGCACCTTGCACGCCGTTCAAGCCTATGAAGAACGGAGGGGGCGTTTCACCATCTGCCGAGTATTGCTCCCGATGCAGTCTGATGTGCTCGAGGATGAAGGGCACACAGTGCTCAGACTTGTCATCGATCATGTCTGGCATTTTCGTTGTATACAATTACGGCGTGCATGCTGTACGAGAGAGGTGAGGTTGTTGGGATACGTAAAGGTGTGACAGTGCCGACACCGGAGTCGCAGATGCCGCTTTTCGGCAATTGAATCGTCCGCTTCGGGAGGTGAGTTCCCGCGACACTCTGCAACGTCCCACCTGAGCCACAGTCATTTAACAGACAATGTCGACGTAGGTATTATGATATGCTTCTCTTCTACCGGGAACGTAGGGCTACATCCCGATCAGTCGCTTGCCCAGACTCCGTCCCGCCCACTGATCACAGTTGGGCTGTCATAAAATGGTGGTTTTCCCGAGTTCATCATACCCATCCATCTTTGTCTACGTATCCTCCTCTTGATGCGCTGGAAGCTACAGATGAAGTCGCAACCCATCGTCGAACGACAAAGGGCGTGGCAGGGCTATCCATTGACGCGCTTAGTGACGCTTCTCCAGCTGACCAAGATACGCCTGCTTCACCCTCTCAATCACCTTCGCCATCTCCTGCGGAGACACCTTCGGCTTCCGATCATACGAGTACAGCCCATTCATCTCCTGCTCGATGTCCGTCAGCTGCGTCCACACGACCCCACAAACGTGACCCTCCTTGACCACCGCCATGATGATCTCATCTGTCCGCTTCAGCAGATCTTGGGAGCTGCTGGCGGTGGTGTAGCCCCAATTGCCTTTGCGCGAATGATCGTTCTCCACGGCGACATTGACACCACCGAACTCGGTGCACATGATGGGAGCGCCGCGCTGGTGCTTCGATCCCTCGTCATGCGTACCGTCGGGGTGGTAAATGGGGCCGAGCCACATATTGCGACCGCGCTCGAAGATGGAGCGCAGGGAGACGCACCGTTCGTCCATACCGTTTGCGTCCGCGTAGTCGTGGAATGAGGAGATGTCGGTGACGATGTGCTCCCAGCCACAATTATCGTTGATCGCTCGGGTGGGATCCAACGTCTTCGTGTTGTAGTACAGTGAACGAATGTGATCTCTTTGCCTTACGTCACCCCCAAGGTCCGAATAGCCCCAGCTCTCGTTCACGGGCGTCCAGGTGACGATGCAAGGGTGATTGATGTCACGCCTCACCATCTCCATCCACTCCTGATTGAAGCGGTCCACGGCGTCCATGCTGAAGTTGTAGCAGCTCGCCATCTCGCCCCAAACGAGAAAGCCAAGTCTGTCGGCCCAGTACATGAATCTTGAATCTTCGACTTTCTGATGCTTGCGGCAGCCATTGAAGCCCATAGCCTTCGAGATCACAATGTCTTGCTTCAGCGCATCGGACGATGGTGGTGTCATGAGTGTGCCTGGCCAGTAGCCTTGATCTAGGAATAATGCTTGGAAGTATGGTCGACCGTTGAGGCGGAAGGTCCCGTCACCAATGGTCCAATTCAAGGAGCGCATGCCTGTCGTTGTATGGACTTCGTCAATCCATGTTCCCGTGCTGTCGTCGTGCAGACGAATGGTGAGATCGTACAACAACGGATGTTCTGGTGACCATAGTGCGACACCGTCCCTCCAGCAATCCGAATCAGTCAACGGTGCATCGTTGGTCAACTCGCGTGACAGCTGCTGTAACTGTCTTTCATCTAACCGCATCCCGTGGTCAAACCTGACAAACGCCTCTTCTCGTGGAAGAGCTTTCTTGCCAGAGACCGCGACAACTACGCCACCAATGCTCGCTTCGATCTCGATACTGCACTTTTGCTGCGCTCGCCTTCCCTGCACAGCTATTCTTGCGTCTATGATTCCCCGCCCGATGTCATTCGAGCGTATGATCGTACCATGGCTGCTGTCTGCGATACGTAGCGTAGGTACGCTCTCGAGCCAGACAGACTGCCAGATGCCGCTCGACGGAGTGTAGAAAATGCCCTCGGACTGTGGACCCCAGAACTGCTTACCCCGAGGCTGCGTGAGGTCGAAAGCAGAGTCATACACTCGGATGGTCAGTCTGTGCTGCCCGGTTGAACCGCTGAGCTGGACGGCTTCGCTGAGATCAAGGTCGAAGGGGACATGGCCGCCTCGGTGAGATCCAACAAGGTGCCCGTCGAGCCAGACGGTGGCCTCGTAGTCTACGGCCCCACATCTGAGTATGAGACGGTGGCCCCGTTCCCTTTCCTCCCTTGTGCGGATATCGTGGATTTGACGCTCGTACCAAAGCACCTCGTGGACGCCACGTTCGTCGATGCCCGAGGCTGGAGTTTGGAACACGTATGGAACCTGGATGGTGCGTTTGGCCGAGGAGCTTTCACTGGTACCAAGAAGCGAAGCCTGTGCCGGTAGACCTCCATGTTGCCAGAAGTCCAGCAGACCTTGGTCCCCATCATCAAACAGGAAATCCCAAGGACCGTTCAAGCTCTCCCAATGCAAGTCTGATCGTACAAAGTCAGGGCGCGGGTAGGCCTCGTTGGACGCATTAGGAGCGGCCATATTCACTGCTGGTAGCGGCGAAACTGCTGCAGTATACGGTTCCACCTGCTCAAGATGCAGGGATATCAGGAGATTTTGGAGCGATTGCAGTGGCGATGGAACAAGCGTGACGGTTGCTAGTAGGTCATGTCACGATCAACCTGCTTAGGACGCCTTTGCCATAACGCGATACAGTGACAATTTTGTTTTTGAGCTTCCATCCTCATATCGCAGGAACAACTTATCAGTCTCATCAGAGTTGGGGAGTTTCTGGGAGTGAGAACATACTTTATACATGTCATGTGACAAGGTGAGCTCGGACCATGTTCCGCTCCAGCAACGCCCAATGTTTACCTAAACATCACGCGTCATTTTGCGACAGTGCGTACACACATTTTCGTAGCATATCCTACTTTGCACACGCGACCAAGACAAAGCAGACCTACGCAGCATTACTTACTTGCCGAGGGTGAGTCTCTACCATGGTAGCACGTGCCCAAGCGCACGTGTCAATGGCCCGCGCAGGCGCGTCCGACAGTGAAGACGACCTGGCAGCTGCCGCAGCAACCGGTGGGCACTCCTGGTACTCTACACAGCATTGCGCATCGCGCGCTAATCTCCTCGCAGGAACGCGCAAGACATCCAAGTCAAAGCCGACCATGCAGAAGTCCACTGCCGCAAAGACTGCGCCGAAGCGCAAAGCCGCCGCGCCCAAACAGCGACAGCCGCTCAAAGATCGCACGAATGAGCAAAGTGAGGACGAAGGAGATGATGCGTACGACGAAGGAGAGGTCGCAAAGCCCAAGGCGAAGCGCGCGAGAACCACAGCCGCGCGAAAACCCCGGGCAGCGAAGGCCGCGGAAACTTTGGGTGTGATTCCAGAGACACAACCCGATCCGGCGCAAGTAGAAGACGTCGAACAGTCGATTGAGATGGATCCGGAAAATATGGACATCACTCAAGCGCCTACCCCGAAGCAGGTCCAAAGATTCGTACAACGAGCGCGATCCACATCAGTTCAACCCGTTCAGCCCCTGCAACCGTATCCGAGCGCGCGGTCTGCGTCGCTTCAGCCTGCTCCACCTTTACAGCCCCGTCCGAGCGCGCGATTAATGACAGCACAACCCGGATACCCAGCAGCCCGGGAGCGCAGCGGCAGTGTCAGTGGCACGGAGCGCGAACGGCGGGGAGGCGACCCGGAGCTCAGGCGGAAACTAAATGATTTGACGAAAAAGCACGAGAATTTGAACCTGAAGTATCAAAATCTGCAGGAAATCGGGCGCAGCAACGCAGAGACGAATTTTGAAAAGCTGAAGCGCGCTACTGATCAGAAGGCGAAGGATGCGAACGATCTGGTCGCGGCTTTGAAGAAGGAGAATGCAGAGCTGCGCAAGGCGACCTCGTCAACGAATTCGGAGACGTCAGGTCTGCAAAAGCAGGTTAAGGACTTGACCAACTCCAAGGAGAAGCTCTCAGCAGAAGCGGCCGGATTGAACGAGAAAGTGCAAACGGGGCAAAATGAGGTAAAATCCGTAAACGCTGCGCTGCAAACGGCACAGAACGAGATCAAGTCTCTGGAAGCCAAGCTTGTCGCAGCACGCCAGCAAGTCTCGAACAGCACGCAAGAGTCCAAGGTTTCGGCTTCGGCGAGCAATAACCTCAAGGGCAGCGTGTCAGCAAACACCTCGGACGCACAGAAGGAGGCGAAGATGAAGGAGAATCTGTACTCCGATCTCACAGGCCTGATCATCCGCGGCGTCAAGCGGAAAGAAGGCGAGGACGAATACGACTGTATCCAGACCGGCCGTAACGGCAGTAAGTTTTGCCCATCTCGTATCATCAGAAGGGTGGTGACTGACATGCGCATCGTAGCTTTACATTTCCACCTCTCCGTCGCGAACGAGTCCGGCGTGGCTAATCCGAGGACACCTTCCGGCCTTTCATACGAAGAGACTGAGTTCGCATACGAGCCATTTCTCGACGAAAGCCGGGACCGGGACCTCTTGGATTTGCTGCCGGATTACTTGACCGAGGAGATTGTCTTCCCCCGTACACATGCTGTCAAGTTCTATACCAAGGTCATTGATTCGATGACGAAGAAGGTTGTCGTGGACGAAGAGGAGTCGTAGTGTGCAGGCTCATCCGGTGCTTTGCTTTGGTTCCTTCCGAAGATGATATGCAGGCTCGGCCGTAGTCAGGATAGGACTGGCGTTGCTTGGGGTGTCCTATTTGATGAGCTTAGCGTACCTGGGACTGGTTTTCACGTATCAATGTCGCTTTATGAACAGATGCGTAACCCTGACATACACTATGTTTGAGTAGTCGAGTCGGTTCGTGCTCGCAGACAGCCTCTACTGAGCGCTGAGGCAGGTCGATGTTCAAGCTTAGCAAGGGTTTGTAATATCCTGGGACGAATGCATCCATAGCTCGAAAGTATTGATGCGGTCCTCAACCAAGGCGGAAAGGCAGAGGCAAGGCGTCGAAAGGTTGCCGAAAGTACCGAGACGCTAGCGAAGGCGGCTCCAGATTCCAGTTTTTCCGAAGGGCTTGAACGCCAAGACTTCGAGATTTTGTTCGCCTTTCCGCGCAGCTTCCAGTGTAGAAGCCACTCATTCTCTTTCCATCAGCGACCTTCCTCCCCCAAACCGCCAGGATGAAGACGACATGGAAAGACATAGCGCCCGTTCCGACATCGCAGGAGTTCCTTGATATCGTCCTCTCGCGCACCCAGCGCCGCCTGCCGACCCAAATCCGCGCGGGCTTTCAGATCTCCAGAATCCGAGCCTTCTACATTCGCAAAGTCAAGTACACTTCCGAGACCTTTTCTGAGAAGCTCTCGGCTATTCTGGATGGCTTCCCACGCCTGGCCGACATCCACCCTTTCCACAAGGATCTGCTGAACACGCTCTACGACGCCGACCACTTCCGCATCGCGCTCGGCCAGCTGAACACCGCCAAAGGCTTGATCGAGACGGTGGCGAGGGACTATATCCGCTTGCTGAAGTACGGCCAGAGTTTGTTCCAATGCAAGCAGCTCAAGCGGGCGGGCCTAGGCCGCATGGCCACCATCTGCAAGCGCCTGAAAGACCCTTTGCTCTATCTCGAGCAGGTGCGCCAGCATCTTGGCCGTCTGCCTGCGATTGATCCCAACACTCGCACGCTCCTCATCTGTGGTTACCCCAATGTCGGCAAATCCTCTTTTCTGAAAAACATCTCCCGTGCCGACGTCGACGTTCAACCCTACGCTTTTACAACGAAGTCGCTTTTCGTCGGACACTTCGATTACAAGATGCTGCGGTTTCAAGCGATCGACACACCGGGTATTCTGGACCATCCGCTGGAAGAGATGAACACGATTGAAATGCAGTCCATCACCGCCATTGCGCATTTGAGGAGTGCGATCATGTACTTCATGGACCTGAGCGAGCAGTGCGGGTACAGTGTGCAGGCGCAGATGGCGTTGTTTCAGAGCATCAAACCGTTGTTCGCCAACAAGCTGGTGTTCATCGTCATCAACAAGATCGATGTGATGAGGCCTGAAGACCTGGACGCCGAGACACAGCAGAAGCTGCAAGATTTGCTGAAGAGTGGCAATGTGGAGCTGTTGCAGCTGTCGTGCACAACCACGGAAGGTCTGATGAACGTTCGCAACGCGGCCTGCGACAGGTTGCTAGCAGAGCGAAACGCGCAGAAGCTGAAGGCCGGCACGAACGCGTCTGGAGAAGTCACGGGACGATTGGGAGATGTACTCCGCAGAATCCACGTCGCACAGCCGATGGGCGGCATCGTACGCGAGTCCTACATCCCCGAAGCCGCGCTCAACAGGATCAAATTCGACAAGGACGACCCGAACCGACCGAAGCTCATGCGCGACATCGAGGAGGAGAACGGCGGGGCGGGTGTGTTCAACGTCAACCTGAAAGACAACTACCTCCTGGAAAACGACGAGTGGAAAAACGACAAGATCCCGGAAACGCTCGACGGCAAGAACGTCTACGACTTCATCGACCCGGACATCGAGGCCAAGCTGGCGGCGCTCGAGGAGGAAGAGGAGAAGCTGCAGAACGAGGGTTACTACGAAGCAGAAGAGGAGCTCGGGGACGCCGAAGAGGAAGACATCCGGTACAAAGCGGAGCTGATCCGGGAGAAGAGACAGCTGATCCGGAACGAGAACAAAATGCGCAAGAGCCTCAAGAACCGCGCCGTCATCCCGCGGTCAAAGAAGGCCGTGCAGCTGGGAAAGATGGAACAAGGGCTCGAGAAAGCCGGGTACGACACCTCCGCGATCGCAGCACGAGCGCGATCCGCCAGCCGACCGGCGCGCGGCCGCAGTTCTCGCGCCGAGACGGAGGACGGTGGGGACGCGATGGACGTCGACGCCACACCGAAGGACCGCCTGCGGCGCAGCTTGTCCGTGGCGAGGAACCGGAGCCAGAGCACGAATCGGCGCGAGGACGGGGTCACGGATGCGGTGGCGAGGGACAAGGCCGAGCGGTTGGCGAAGTTGGGGCAGAAGAAGATGAATCGGATGGCGAGGCAGGGCGAGGCGGATCGGCATCAGACGGCGAGTATACCCAAGTGGCTCGTGGCGGGGAAGAGGGGGATGGGGAGTACGCGGAGTCGGTAGAGGGTGTGGTGGGTATGCGAGCGTGTTGTGGTGTCTGTGCGGCGTTTTCAATGAGCGGGACAGAAGCGGTTTCCGATGCGTTCTTTTACAGAGTCACGAGAGTCATGCACGGTTTCTTTTTCCACTTGACAAACATACGGCTTCCATTCAGACAAAATGAGGTGACCAGTGTTGTCTGAAAAGATCAGCTCAACCCCCCCATCTCCTTCTCCGGACTCAACTCCTTGACCATATCAAACCACCCCCCACCCCCAAACGACGCCTCACTCCTCCCCAGGTTCCGGAAGCCGAAACTCTCGTAATAGGGGATCAGGGCCTCGTGCGTCAGCAGCGCCGCGCGGTCGGCGATGCCGTGGGACTCCATCCGTTGGAGGTAGGCGGTCAGTAAGGTGCGGCCGAGGCCGCGGCGTTGGTAGG
>Ga0058704_10000443_pt1 | contig 21794 bp, 23 predicted proteins | sample AgamicMgSfe_FD_71363 | JGI IMG/M metagenome (GOLD analysis project Ga0058704, IMG submission 71363) | Agave microbial communities from Guanajuato, Mexico - Mg.Sf.e | ecosystem: Host-associated > Plants > Phyllosphere > Phylloplane/Leaf | place: Guanajuato, Mexico | collected 2012-05-30
ACGTTGATGGTCTTTGCTAGATGCAAAGCAGCCACATTCAGCTGATCCTCGTCTGTAGCCGCTGTGTGATCCGTGCCGATATCGCTGAGGTTGAGCTTGAGAGGCTGGCGCGTTATCAAGCTGAATGTGATGTCTTCACCAAGGTAGTCGAAAAAGCCAGCCCTAGACAGGAAAGGTCTTGTGAAATCCACGCGTTGAGTGGCAGTCAAGGCATATGCTCCGCACAAATGCCTGTTCGGGTCAGTATCCTCTGCGAAAATCTCGTACGATCGGAGTAGGCACACTGCGGCAAGAGCGAAGCCATCCAGAGAACGGACCTCATTCTGACTCAGGCTGATAAGCAAATGTACACAAGAAGGATGATGTTGCTCCGCTTTGAGTCGCAGACTGGGCGTGCCAGTTCTGCTAAGATGTACGGCCGCAAATGCTAAGATGGCATTAAACAGTAGCGGTCTCGACAGCGCTGCGTAGGGCAGATGCCTCGTCAAGCTCCTTCTAGAATCACTGAGGTCATACCATACGGCCAGCTGGTTAACGTCGTGGCGAAACCGGTAAGCAACGTTGAGGTCTTGTAGAGCAAGGCGTGGATTCGAAGCCTGGCAGTCCTTGCCGACCAATGGCTCCGCAGTAGGAAGGTGCCGAAAGTTGACTTGCTGAGTCCTATTGCAGTATAGACCAACTTGAAAGCATTGGTCGCAGATAGGCTCAACCTCATCGCCTTACCTGTTGCTCAGCCACGCATTTCGTCTGGGGGCATCATCCAACGCACGCACCATCAAACTTTCTACGACGACATGTGAAACATCAGGAAGCGCTCAGCAGGCGCGGCATCGTCCGATGTTGATAAGAGTAGGTGGTCAAGGTCAAACGTAAAAATCGATTATACGCGACCAGACGGAGTCCTTTTGAAATATCGTCGGCTTCCATATTTCTCCTCGTTACCGAGCCAAGTTCGATGAGAATGTTACCGCCCCAAACGCCCGAGGGGTTCCTTACACAACAGTGTACATTTTGGTTGTCTTGTCTCTGATGATTGACCTCCAGCACAGCCGTATCGTCACAATGAAGCGACCGCAGCGTATATGACTGCGACTGCTCTAGACTGCGGCTGCCTCTTATGACTAGGCTTTCTAACGAGCTGGCAGCTGCGGAGCTAGGCCACTCGCAGGAGCTCCACTTGCTGTACAAAATACGTCCAAGTGCCTATTGGAGGGTCTGAGGCGACGGCGATTGGCCAATGTGCCTAGAGGGAAACACTCAGGCCAGTGCTGTCTGCATGCTCATCCGCCACCTGAACGTGTGAGCCAGGCCGTTCACCGGAAGACAGGTACAACACGGAGGCTTCGAAGATCAGCCGCTTAGCTGTGTATATCAAGGCACACACGCAGCTTGTTCAATGAGGCGCAGCTCCACCTAACCAGTACACTTCGTGCCTCCAGGAAGTGCACTGCAGTACCACGCGCACTACGACAAGGCTGTCACTTGCATTGGAGATAGCTTCACCGGTTACGGCCAATAGCATATCGCAATGACTGGGGAAGAGGAGCCATTGCCGCAAGAAGTATGTACATCGATATTCTCGAGTCCGTTGGCTTATAGAAGTACAGGGCGAAGATGCTGAGGCAGAGTCCGAAGGGTCGCCTGACCGTGCCTTCGTGCCCAAGAGAGTAGAGGCTCGAGTGAGACTCTCGGATTACTTGGTCTGGCTGCCATTGCTGACTGAGGTGTCAGGTCCAGTTACGGCGGGGTAACAAAGCGTGGTTAGACAGCAAATATGCTATGGTGGTCGATACGGCACGCATGAATCGGGACAACAATCAAATGGAGTATCAGCTCTCATATGACGGACAAACGTACAACAACGGCGAGTGGGTGAAGCAAGACCGGCTCAGAAAAGGGTAGCGTGCCCCAATGTCGTAGCGGCCATGTAGCGTCGAGGTCTGCACGCCTAGGCTGCAAGCTACCTGGAAGCACAGCCTTTCACTGCACATCTCTTTGCTTGGTCGAAGATAAGTTGTCCTTTCACCTCTTCATTGAAGCGATACTCGATCTACACCATTGTCCATCACTCACCAGTCTTATCCGTGGACCATTGCAGCCAACGAAATGGCCGACTTCGAGAAAACGGCACAGATGCTCGAACTGGGACAAAGCTCCCAACATTCCATCTTTGACTGTTCTTCATCTCCGACGCTTACCACATCGACTTATCCACCAGAATGTAGCAGTGACGAAAGAGTAGCCGCAAAAACTGCAGACGCGGTCCGTGGCGAAAGCTGCACACTCTGGTCACGAGCGCTCAATCTACTCCATTACCATCTTCCGAAACAAACATCAAAGGGAGAAACCGGATCTGCCTTGGCCCCAATTGTCTCATCGACACACAGCGTGCAAGTGCATAACGCTGGAGCGCACGCTCCTCAAGACCTTGTGGTCCGTTCTTGTATGCGAGACACGTCCTCAAGGTATCGGAGAAACTGCTCACGTCTGGTAGTGAAACAGTTTCCCACCGGGTACCCCAACCTTGCCGCTTTTGCGGACAGTGATGAAAGCTTCATGTTGTACCGCCGGTTTGGGTACCTACAATCCCGAGTCCTACTTGACAAGCAGGATGAGCTACGCCTGCTTGAAGCACAGCTTGATGCGCTTGATCGATCAGAGATGTATAATGAACCAGACAACCTGTTCACCCGGGAATGTCAAGGCGAGCAGAGAAAGAAGCTTTTGAGCTCCATAGAGATACTGTTTTGCGAATATGGTACGTCATCCATCGCCTCATTGGTCTACAAGCGCTAATACCATGGAGCCCACCTTTTGGGTGCAGCGCAGCAGCTAATGGGCTTCAATCGGCCGTCTGCAAGCGAGCACCGAAGCGTGCTAAACTATATCCACAAAGTAGGCCCAGTCGATGACGAGGAGTCACAATACGTCTACTGTAGAGAAGACCTCGTCACCTTGAGACCAGGGCGAGAGAACGCATGGCTCGATAAGTCAATTGAGAGGCTGTTAAAGGCCCTCCACTGCCCTTTACTTGAGGTCAGCAGCCAATACTTGCTTCTCCGGCACGAGCTAACTGATTATGCAGTATCTTTTCTGTTCTAAGGTGAGCTCGACAAGCATGGGTCGCGTGTAAGCCGGCTGACAGACCTACAGGAGTCGCAAAAGAAGACCATCGAGCCCCCGCAAACCACTGGCAGCAGCAGTCAAGACGAGAAGCGTCCAGTGATATACTATAGCAGAGACCGGATCGAGACGTGCTCAGTGGTCATCGTCACCGTGATGATCCTATTCTTGTTGATTGTACCGATATACCTGCTGTTTCACCTTGTGGAGCATAGCGATGAGTACAGCGATGGCCTCATTGGCGGAAGGGCGACCGCAACGTGCATTGGCATACTGCTTGTTTTCACACTCATCTTCTCGGCGGTCATGTCGCTCTTCACTTCTGCGAAGAAGCACGAGATTCTAGGAGCGGCAGCAGCGTAAGTTTTCCGACTCATTCACAGCGTTTGGTATGTTGGCTGACATGCGGCAAGCTACTGTGCTGTCCTCGTCGTATTCCTTAACAGCTCTGGAGGTCCATAGGTGGTAATTGTCGACACGTGTGAAGCATTGAGCGCGGAGTGCTCCGTTGAAGCATGGAAGCTTAAATTCGAAGGAACACTATGGAGCACGCATTCTTACGTTAGCACGTCTCAGTGTTGAAGAACATTACGGCGTATGCTTCTGTAGCGACTTATACTGTTCCAGACTTGTTCCTTTTTCGGAAGATTTCGTGCAATCTTAGAGCCGCACATGCAACGACTTGGCAAGCTGCACGTATCCCCCAGCTAAGTACCAAGGTAACTGTGTACCTTAGCTGCTGCGCCCCAATCAGCAACTGCAGCGGGATGCAGTGCTATGCATTGTGCCTCGAAATCGCAGGCGAAGCATAGTAGTATAAGCGGGTGAACTACTTCGTCATGATTTCCAGGCGAAACACGGTATAGGTACGTGAGCTACTTCGCCATGAACTCCGCTCAATGGTCTTCTGATATAGTTGCAGGATCCGTGTGCCTTGTTGCCTTGGGCGGCCTTAATTTACTCACTAACATCCACCACCACTCCAAGCTCCCCACCTTTCTAGCGTCCGTCTTCACATTGCTTTACTTTCTACCGGATTGTATCGTCAGCACTTGTCGTCGCGCTTCTCTTGCACTATCCTTGATAGCACGGCATCCGGCGCGTGCATCACTACTACGTAATTCCTGCGAACACAATGGCTCTTCCAGCGGTAGCAGTCATTCCCTCGGCGCCCACACCAGGTGCCAGCGTCAGCCAGTCCACACACAGCCGATGGCAGATGCTCTGGGAAGAGCGGATGGAGTTTCCAAGCAGAGCTATACGCCATGATCGGACCTCGGTGCTGCTTCTATCCTGGGATCCTCTTCACGATGATCTCAAAGTCGGCAAAGAAGTAGGCCGACTGAAAGCCGTATTCGAAGACATCTATGGCTTCAAAGTGTGCCACAAGTTTTTCGACATGCAAGAACAGAAGAAGACGCAACATCAAGCGTCGATGTACCTGTCAAACTTCGTGTACGAAGAGGACGTTGAGCGTGGCCTACTCATCATCTATTATGCGGGTCACGGCTACAGCGATGCGGAGACCCAATCCGGTGATATGAAGCTCATTGGGAGACGAACCCCCGTGACAACCGAAGAAGCTCAAGAAGCTCAAGACAAGCAAGAGAAAAGGACTAGCATCGTCTGGTCGAAGGTGGAGCCTGCAATCCAAAACACTGACGCCGATGTTCTGCTCATCTTCGATTGTTGCCACGCTGGAAGGCTCTGCTACACGAGGTCTGGACCTGACAGCTATTTTGAGTTCCTAGGTGCCTGCGCACACCACGAGACTACCAGAGGACCTGGCGATGAATCGTTTACAAGCGCTCTCATCTGGGCATTGAAGCAGCTCGCGAAGAAGGAAGAGGCCTTCAACACGTCCGAGCTTCGACGCATGATCACAAAATATCCGCGCTGGCCTCCAGAACAAATTCCAGTCTTGGCCGATCGAGTGCGCAGCGGAGATCATATCTTCATCTCTCGCAAGGGTCTAGAGCCCGGTTCTGCGAAGCAAGCACCGAGCAAATCCGAGCGCGAACAACAGTTTTTGCAGAAAGAGTTCATAGATCTGCGCTTCCACTTTGACGGTAAGGTTAGTTCCGACCATTTCGTCCACACTGCCGATGCCCTCAAGTTGTTGAAGGATGCAAACAAGGCTACCTGGGAGCGAGTCGCCTTCCAAGGCAAATTCACACAGCACTCCGTTGTAGAACGGTATGCACGTCGATGGCGAGAGAGTGTCTCTCGCAAGAAAAGCATCTCCAATATCTCGCCTATCGGACCACCTCCACCGTTGTTTGGCGTGCAAGTAGAGTCGCCGAAAGTCGAGCGCACGTTGACCCCGCAAATACCGACCCAACCGCTCACCCCGGCACCAAGCACTCGACCATCAAGATCGTCATCGATACAGTCGCGTGGTGAGCTCGCACCGCTGCTGAGTCGGAGGCCAGAAAGTCGCCGGAGACACTCGGAGGACGAGACAATAGCGTACCATGTCAAAGGCATTGCCAGGAGATTACGCACCTTGCTCGGTGCTGCGTTCGCATGGCTGGCTTGCAAGGTGAGCGGAGCTGAGTGACATATTGCAGTACGCTGCTGACTGCGAGTAGCTTCTACCTCGTTCCGAAGAAGACCAGGAAGAGCTTGAAGCACAGTAATACTGGCCCTTTGTCATCAACGATACTGATCCACCCAGGCTAGTGATAACAAGCTGTGTTTAGGAGGTCGAACTCTGAATGACCTACCTGCGCGGGCCGAGCATGATCTGCTTAGCATTCTGCATGGCCTAGCGAATCAGATGAGAGCGCTGCAGCTTTTTGGTGGGCATCTTGGAGGCGGCTATGCAGCTGCCGAACATAGATTTGGTGGCACTCGCATAGCAGAGTGCTTACGTAGCACAGCGTCTAGAGGGCGAACTGTGAGAATAGCAGGCAGCTCTAGAACATTTGGTACACGGAGGCTTCGGAAGGGCTTCACTGCCCTACGCTTTTGCGTTTGACGGCTCGTTATGCAACAGACGATGTCTTGTGAGCTCTCGAGTCGCGGCGCAGGAATATCGACCGTAGACTTTGATGGTGGAAAGTCCATAAATGTTCACCGTTTACCATCACTATCGCTGCTGGTCACGGTAGAGGTGGCTCACTATTGTTCAGGTATCCCACTCACAGTGAGCACATGCAGAGTCTACGTCTTGAAATCCACCGTGTAGTACACAATGCGTTCATCCCTTCGACGCCATTACATGCGTCACCCTCTGAACGCCTTAGCCATGCTGATCGTGGTATCATACAAGCAGAAAGGTATCATTCATGTTGCCGCCTACTGCTCCGTGGCAAGCACCATCTTCTCCCTCTCACCCCTCCTCTTCACCTTCCCTTTCTTACTATGCTTCCTCTCATTCTCCTCCCTTCTCTTGATCGACCGCAACTCCTCGCCCTTAATCTCACCCGCCTTCTTGACCTGCTTCGGCATATGCCTATGCCTCGCTATCCGCTTGATCTCTGGCATATGCTTGTACCTGTTCTTCAACGCCTCATCATACTCCAACTTCTGCCGCTGTCGTGCAGTCTTGATACTGGAGCGCGCGGAGGCGTTACTGCGCCAGAGCCGCACGTTGCCATCATCGGAGCCAGAGAGAATGTAATTGTTGTCGGGTGTCCAACAGCAGGAGAAGACACGCTGCATGCGTTTGGTGTGGTAGATGTCTCTGCTGTGTCCTTCATTGCGCTTCCAGAGACGAATGCTGCGGTCATAGCTAGCGGAGACGAGTTCCTCGCCTGTAGGAGAGAACTCAACGTCCATTACTGCGCTGACGTGGTCTTTGAAGATGTTGAGAGCGCGGGAGAGCTTGCGCATGTCGAACATGTAGATGTTGTGGTCTTCGTTCGCAAGAGCGAAGTTGAAAGCTTCCATTGGGTTCCAACTAATGGCGTTCGAGGCCAAGGTGAGGACAGAGCGGTGGAGTGGAGAGGCTGTGCGCAGGTCATAGAGGACGAGAGAGCGGTCGCTTGCGGCGGAGGCGAGAATGGAGGTTTCAGTTTGGTTGAAAGAGACTGCTGTGATTGTATCGATAGAGGTCGGCCAGGAGAGGGTTTGGGTGGGTGTTGAAGAGGGTCGGCTGAGGTCGTAGAGTGATATTACAGAAGATGAGACGGCAAATGCAGGCTCAGTCCTGTGTCGTGTGATGCCGGTGAAAGCGTTGTTGCCCAACCAAGTGGCGATGGGTGCGCTGTTAGAGGAGCTGTTGTATGGGTCGTATAGCTTCACCGTCCTGTCACTGCCACACGACAGCAGCTTCTGGTCTTGCGTCCAGCACAACCCCTTGACCAGATGGTCATGCGCCTGTGTCTGCCACACCTCGTCCCGACTCGGCAGGTCCCACACCTTGAGCACTCCATCTCCGCTACCACTTGCGAAGCGATCCAACGCCTTCGGATCTTTCGCAAGCTTGTACACGCCATCAACATGTCCTCTTCCTAGATCGGCGACGAAAGGGGCAGCGAACATGCGCTCCATCTTGGTGGCGTTCAGCGCTCGCGTGTACTCTCGCGCCCGCTCGAACGGGTGGAGAGCAGGATCCAGGTTGCGCGGTTGGCGGGCGACATCGCTGCCGGGTGCTTGGTGGGAGCTCGTCGAGCGAGAGAGCGCTTTGATCTTCTGCGACGGTCGTTAGCAGCGTCTCGACTCTATCGGAAGGCTTCAACGTACCATGGCGCATCCGAAGACATCTGTGATGCTTTGCGATTGAGGAAATCCGAAGAATTTCGGCGGAGCTGGTTCCGCTACTTCGGTCGACCTGCTGCATCAGGAAGCTCTCGTGCGCGTTTCACTTGAGCCTCATCCGCGCATCAAACAAGCAGCAGCTGCATCTCACAGTACATACGACACCCGCATCTACCGACTACTACGGAACCATCATACTACTACCAGCGCTACTCCGAGGTTCTCATCCGAACTCATTCTCAGGTCCAATACACGAAGCTATCACCATGGCGCAAGAGGACAACTCGAAGCGGATAGAAGAGGCGAAGAAGCTATCCAAGGACCAACCGCAAAAAGCAGAGCAGATCTACCAGGACATCCTATCCAAGCCGCCGGGCACGAATGATCGAGCTGTGCGAGACTTCGAGAACGCGTTGATGGGTCTGGGCGGGTTATACCGAGATTACAAGCGGACACAAGACCTCGCGAACCTGGTCCAGCAAACGCGAGATGTGCTCACCAGCTTCGCAAGGGCGAAGACGGCGAAGCTCGGTATGTGATGCATCATGTGCGCGAACGTGACGTGCTGACGAGTCTGCAGTCCGCCAACTTCTCGACCTATTCACTGCCATCCCGAACACCGTCGACATCCAGGTCTCCGTCACGAAGTCATGTATCGACTGGGCCGTCTCCCAACGGCAAGGATTCCTGCGCCAGAACCTCGAAGTACGGCTAGTAGGGCTGTATATGCAAAAGCAAGCATACTACGACTCACTCACCTTGATTAACGGTCTGCTGAAGGAGCTGAAACGGTTAGATGACAAGCTGGTGCTGGTGGAGGTGCAGCTGCTGGAAAGTCGGGTGTACCATGCGCTGGGCAATGTACCGAAAGGCAGGGCGGCTCTTACATCAGCAAGGACGAGCGCAGCATCCGTCTACTGCCCACCTCTCCTCCAAGCCGGTTTGGACATGCAGTCCGGTCAACTCCACGCAGAGGACGGCGACTTCAACACCGCCTTCTCCTACTTCATCGAAGCCATGGAAGGCTACCACTCTCAAGACGAGTCCGCGAAAGCGACAAGCGCACTACAGTACATGCTCCTCTGCAAGATCATGGTGAACGCAAACGACGACGTAGACAACCTCATGACCTCCAAGCACGCGCTCAAGTACGCCGGTAAGAACCTGGACGCGATGAAGGCCGTGGCACGGGCGCACAACAACCGGAGCCTGGAGGAGTACGAGCAAGCATTACACAACTACCGCTACGAGTTGGGCTCCGACCGCTTCATCGCCTCCCACCTCCGCCGGCTGTACGACTCTATGCTGGAGCAGAACCTCATCAAGGTCATTGAGCCTTTCAGCCGGGTGGAGATCAGCCACGTCGCGCAGATGGTGGGACTTGACGTGCAGCAAGTCGAGCGGAAGCTGAGTCAGATGATTCTAGACCGGGTCATCGTGGGTGTGCTGGATCAAGGTGCAGGTGTGCTGGTCATCTACGAGGAGAGCGAGAGGGATAAGGGGTACGATGCGGCGCTGGACACGATTGAGAAGTTGGGTAATGTGGTGGACGTGCTGTATGCTAACCAGGCTACTTTGCTGGAATAGGTGGCCTGAGCTACGGGGAGAAAGTCGTTGTAACGTAGCGGCGCAGCGTGTATAAGTAGCATAGACAGCGATAATGGCTGCCACATATGAGCGGTCAGAAGTTGACTCCTTCCAGGCTCAGCGCGCTCAATCAGTGTTGCTATCTCTCGCTCGCCAGACACCGAAAAATTGAACTCTCTAAATCAGGTGTCTCGCCGCGCAACTGGAGTGTGTATCAAAGGAACGAGAGGCACAGCCAGCGAGTACCCACCATGCAGCCGCGCTGCGAGCACTGAATTGGGTATGAGACTGCAACATTGGCAGACCAATACTGCTGCCTCCGGTTATACCCTGTCTCTCGTTTCCAGGAAAACAGACAACACCTGAGTAGCTGGTGGAAAATATACCACCCTGTCAAAGTTCAAGGCATGCCGAGAATATGCAGTTGAGGTTAAGCATCTTAGACGCCTAGGTGCACAACATCGCTTGGCCTTCAACGGTAACGTTGGCTGTTTCGAGAGCCGTGCTGGGCATACATCCGCTCGCATGTCAACGCTAGATGTAGGATAATGTTGGCGTCACACAGCCACAGTATATCACTGTTCGTTGGCCTCCAGTGCAGCGGAGAGTGATTCGTTACACCTTGTGCGTCTGTGATTGTGGGGCGCCAGAGGCGTGAAGGTCAGAAGTACTTCGACTGTAAGAAAGTAAGGGTAAGGTAAGCTTGAGGACAGAGATGGGAAACGGCCGAAGAGATGTTCGTAGGTGTGCCTGGGGTGAGCTTCATGTTCACATGTCTGAGAACGAAGCCAGTCCTTGCCGAGCCTTGGCTTTCACATGCACGTGTGAAATTCATGGGCTGTCCCTGTCTCTGCCCCACGACGAGGCTGAAGAATGAGGTGCCTTGCGCTGGAGCCGGAAGTCAGCTGTGACAGTATCGATCACGATGGAGGTAGCGATGCTGGAAGGTCGTCTCTCAACCTGCGGGCCAAAGTTCTGCGGGCTCTCGAACCGCGTACGCGGTGCGAACGCTCGGCACACCGATCGGCGAACTGTGTCGCTGTCGGCAGAGTCGGCCCGAGCGCCGAAGTGGCTGATGCCGGGCATGTGAAAGTGACAGACAAACAGCCGCCAAATTCTGAGTAATCGCATTCATTCGCATATCTGCATGTCGCTTGTCGGCCGAATGTACAGTTGAAGTGACAGCTGCAGCTACGAGACGCGGAGTTGGAGTCGTGCCAGAGAGGGGGTTTCTCTATCCGTGACATGTGTTGCTGCAGCCACCGCACGAGCCACCCGCGCGGCATGCATGCATGCATGCAGGGATGTGACGTAGTCCCCTTTCACATGCAAGAGGGAGAGCTGTTCCACAGAGCGCGTTGTGGCATGTTCTTGCAAGGTTCTGCTCAACGACAAACCTCAACCTGCTCTTATACTTATCACACTTCTTGACCAGCGACTCCCATTCCCAATCTGCGCAGTAATACTCTCGACACTCACACACGTTTTCCTCGTAACTGTGTCGTCAATTCACGCAATTGGTATGTTATCGCGTCACCTGCACGTCCTCAAAAGCTTAACACCGACTGATAATCAGGCTAGGAATTTCCAGCAAACACGACAAGCCGCTCCGAACTGTCCCTCTTCAGCTTACATTTCTCCGAACTTGAAGACAGAACCACGATCCGAAACCAAACTCGACATTGATACCTGCAAACCAATGCCTCACGCAACCGACGACATGTCTTCCCAGACCACATCCAACGGCGAGCAGCCATCCAGCAAGTTCATCAACCACGTCACGAGCTACCCAGTTGTCAACGACAGCATCGAGACATTCAAGCAGAACCCATACGGCAAGAAGTCGCTCGAGATCGCAGACGGCGCATACCAAAAGTTCGGCAAGCCAGTTGAGCCCTACTTGCAGACTCCCTACAGCTACGCCAAGCCATACGTCAGTAAGGCCGATGAGCTCGCCGACTCTGGGCTTGGCTCAGTCGAGTCGCGCTTCCCGATCGTGAAGGAGGACACGCACACCGTGGTCGACACGGCGAAGAGCTATGCCTTCTGGCCTTTCAGCTATGTGTTAAGTACCTGGGATGGTAAGCCTGTCTTTCAGCGATCGTGCAGCACTCACAGCTAACGTGCTTTTATAGATGAGTACAAGAAGACCGCCAAGCACAACAACCGCGGCCCTGGCATCACCACCAGCGTCATGGCCATCGTCTCCACCGAGCTCAAGATCGCTTCCGACTTCTTCCAGGTCGTCGCCGACTTCCTAGGCCCCAAGTATGAGGAGGCCAAGAAGAAGGGTCCCGACTACGTTCGTCAGGCTCAGGATACCGCTGGTCGCTACACGCAGATTGGTCAAGAGAAGGCCGATGACTTTTCGCAGTTCGGTCAGCAGAAAGCGGACGAGTTCGCGAATGCCGGTGGAGACAAGACCAACACTTACCTCAAGTACGGTCAGCAGAAGGTGGATGAGGCCAAGGGTCAGGCGTACGATGCGAAGGAGCAGGCTAAGGGTCAGGCATACGAGACCAAGGAGCAGGCCAAGGGTCAGGCTCACCAGGCTAGAGGCCAAGCATACGAGACCAAAGAGCAGGCCAAAGGTCAAGTTCAGCAGACTAAGGAGGATGCGCAGAAGAAGACACAGTCTAGGTAGACTCGTCCGCTGATGTGCTCTACGGTTCATGATGATGATGACGAGCAGACTTTGCCCTGTCGTCTGCGGACTGTTGCCAGCGGACAGAGTCGGCGGTCGGCGGCAAGTAAGAAGAGGCTCGGTCTTGAGCCATGATAATGTTTAGGAGTCCGGAGTCTAAGATTGGAAGGTCGGCGTACCTATGACTATGGGCTTGAGCGTTCTTTTAGTTTCTCGACTGATACCAACCCCTTCGACGACATAAGCACAAGGTGGTAGCTATCTCCTACTCCCTCTCTCTGCACACGGTCGGCTCTCACTGTATAGTGACGACCATCAAAGCACTCGAATTAATGTGACAAGGTGGAGACGCTAACAACTGAGAAGATGTTCCATTGAACATCGCGAAGCAAAACGTAGGCCAACGTTACCATGTGTCACAGATGTAAAGATTCTGTCCAATCTCATCGAATTCTCTGACGGTCCCTCTGTTCCATGTTACTGCAACTACACCTGATCTTCCGTTAAGATCTAACAACAGCTAGCACCATCTCCTATCACTATACCCAGTACGACTTCCGCTAGCCGCATCGTTTCTAGCAAGTCAGCCTCCCATCTTCCGTCGACCACTGCGTTTCCCTCGACCAGATGATGAAGCCGGTGCTCAAGGCGCGCAACGTTCTCAGATTTCGACAGATACATGGCTTTTGTCACTGCCTGGACCTTGTGATTCTCAATCATGCTGTTAATTAGCCGATATCTGCTCCTCAAATTGCACACCAAACCTGGATCACATTTTTCGCTCGACTCGAGCACCTTGGAGGCAACATCCGCGGATACGCCTGTCACTTTGACAGTCCGGCCACAGATGTTGAAGCGGTTGAGCGGCCACAGCATCATCTGCACGTGCGCTTGCTGGAGCTGCTCGTCTCCCGCGAACGGAACATCGATGTTCTCCAGTATATCCGAGGTATGTAAGACCCTCGCCAAGCTGTACAAGAGATGATTGACACTACGCGCCTGCTCGAGGTACGAGTCGGGAAGAAGAGGCGGGTTCAGCGCGGTAAGGCTGATTCTGGGTGTAAGTCGCTCGAACTGTCTGATGTGAGCAGGCCAGTACACAAACTGCAGAGACCTGGTGCTGCTGAACCACCTATCACGGGCTTGACCGACTCTCACTCGTGAGTTCCGGTAGTGTTCCACGTCGATGCAGGCTTCGTTTTCGTTCTCGGCGTAGAGTATCTTGTTCGCTTCGACGTGCGTCTGCTTGCAAGCGGCGAGGATCTGGGGATGGAAGACGTCCTTATTCTTTTAAGAATTCTCAGTGGATACGACGAGTAGTTCGCGGTAGATCATGTTACGCAGCTCTGGTGCGAGATCAAAGAAGCGAAACGTAGCATTGTTGTCGAGCAAGGGTAGAGTGTTCGTGGAGTCGGACCTCAATTTGCGATACCTTTGATTACTAGTCCGCGACCGCACGAAGCCTTGCACCTCGGCGACGGTGCACTTGGAGTAGTCCATGGCATAGTCCCATCCTGTCATGATCTGAAATTGTGATGTGATGTGCTGAGTTGAAGGCGCCAGAGGTGAAAGGTTAGAGTGAAGGAAACAGCGGGGACACACCTCGAACATACATATCTCGGATAATACTCGGCGCATCAAGTGTTGGTAGCTTTCTGGCAGAGCTACAGTAATACATTGCATCACCCTTGGATAGTAACTATAGTCCAATACAACGTCTGCCAATCCGTTGACTTGAGAGCGCTACGGATCCTATGAAGATGTCACACTCGGCCACCCCTCGGTGCTCTTGTGGAAATCACCCCTACCCTACTCTGGGAACATGATTCACTACGCTTCATCTGTGCCGTTTGCACAAGCCATAGTAGGGCAGTAGTCACCCTTCGCACATGTTCAGCGCTCCAACTCCCGCATCTTCTCCTCCCTCTGCTCTGCCTTTCGCTGTACCCCTTCCAAGTCCTGCTCCGCCATTCGTCGGACCCTCTCGAAGCCTTGCTCCGCCTTTCTCTGTACCCTTCCAAGTTCCTGCTCCGCATTCCGGGAAACAGCTGCTTTGAGTGCCTCCATCTCCGGACCACAAAATGCAGCCTCGGCATCGTCCAAAGCGATGATAAAACTTTCTTCCACCGCTTGGATCACGGACTCATGGCAGTTAATAAGCCTGGTCACTATGGGTGGAAGGCTCCGTACTCACGGTGACTCTGGAATCTTAAAGCCGACCTCTTGCGCTAGGTGGCGATATTCCTGGATTCGGTGCTCGAGTTGTGTGATGCGCGCAGTCAGGCTGCTCGTCCAACTAAAGGCATATTGTTTGCTTTGCTGTTCCAATTCTAATAAGACGGCCTGGGCTAGACCGATGATGTTGACGTTGTCACGCATCGCCCTGAGTTTGGCAAGCGGCCAAAGGATTCTCATCATCCCACAGCCCGTGCCGAGGTCGAAGGTGCCCTTCATCTCCACGTTGACGGTTTTTAGCTTGCTGGAGTCGAGAAGAGAGTTGATGAGATGATACAGGGTCGCATTTGTCTTCCATGCGGATTGGTACTGTGCATCAAGTGGTTTTGCGCGGTTGATCTTGTCGGAATTGCTGATCTGAACCCGTTCGAACTTCCGGAGGTGTATTGGCCACTGGCCGGACTTGGTGATGATAGACCTCGGCGGATCACTTGCCTTGAGCGCCGGATTGATGCTCAAAGTGCAGATGCCATGTGCGGTATGGATAGCGTACTGGGGGGCAATTTCGGCGACAATGTAGATTCTGGCGACGTTCTCGGTGTACAGCATATCTTTCGCTTCATCGTATGCTTGCCGGGATGTAGTAAGGATGGAAGGGAAACAGAAGGTCTTCCCAGAAGCACTTGTATGATCCCAAGTGAGAAGCTCCCGGTAGACACGATTGCGCAGCTCAGGTGGTAGGTCGAAGAAGCGAAACGTGCCGAGGCGATTGAGGTCTTGTAGGCGAAGTATGAAGTATTCCTCGGCACAGTTGGCGGTAACCTCTTTCCTAGTTCGCGCCTTAATGAAGGCTTTGAGCTCATCGACCGAGCAGGCGGTGTAGTCGAGTGCATATTCTGATCGAGTCATTATTAGAGAGCTGGTGGCTTGTACCGAATTATGCTATACTGCGGTCGGTAGTAGAAGTGGCGATGGAATTGTAGCTAAGTACGAGAAGAGAAAACTTTCAGTTAGTGCGACTTCTGAAGTGACGTCTTTTTGAAGTAACATCGATGGCCGAGGTTCAGCTAAGCATGTGAAAGCGGAATCCGAAAGCCGCTGCTAACTGTGCACTCACCTGCAATCGCTCAAAGCTCACGTAGCGACCCAACAGCTATATTTCGCGACTCCAAACGTTTTCGATAGTTTGTTCGGAAGCTTATGAGCAAATCAATCAACGCATCGTAGCTCTGGGACGTCCGTACATCCTTACTCAGTCGCCCAACTGCAGCACCCGCAGCCTCTCCATTATATCCTTGTCTAGTTCGCTCTTCTGCGCCTTCCTGATGATGGCTGCCTGGTGTATCTCCGCCTCCGGTTTCTGAAACGCCTCCTCTATTACGTCCGATGCTCGAATTAAATCTGCTTCACGCTCCCAGTCCCAGAACTCCCCATAACACCATCTGGCTGCGGTCGATACCGTTCGAGGTAAGTCATAGAGCCGCGAAGTCTCCGGGACTGGCAACTTGACTTCGTATGCAAGTAGCTTACAAGCGTGATACTTTGACACGACGCGCGCTGTACGTGCACGTGTGTTGCACGCTCGGCTGAAGGGCCACTGTTCGATCTGCTTCTCCAATCCTGCATGGACAGGTGTAGGAAGATCGGTAAGCTCCAGCTGGTCGTGCGCCATTTTGAGCTTCGCGAGTGGCCACAGAGCCTGGATGAGTGTAGGACCGTCGGGCAATTCAGAGGTACCCTCGATACTCATGCTGATAGACCTAAGTATCTTCCCGTCGAAGAGGACGTTGACTAGATGGTCTAGAGTACGATTCATTAGCTCGACCGCTTCGCTCTGCACGTGGGAGGGCCTGGTACGAGAGATTCTGTCGATCAAGGTGATGTGCATTCGTTCGAAGCGGCGAAGGTAGCCTGGAAATGACGACTTGTCGTACGCGAAGGCACGCTTTCTCAACTGTGGATTGACGGCATGGAGGCAAACTCCATAAGGCCAATACCTACCCCGCCCGGCAGCGGTCTTGGCCACGAGTCGGATGGTCGACACATTGGCGCCATAGAGTATCCCCTCCGCTTCTTCGTAAGCCTTGCGGCAGCTAACTAAGATTCGAGGGAAGCAGTACGCTTTGCCATCGCGAGAGGCGGTATTCCAGACAAGCAATGCTTCGTAGACGAGGAGACGCAGCTCCGGTGCAAGGTCGAAGAAGCGGAAGGTGGCATCCCTGTCGAGGTGACGGAGAATGCTGATAAGCTTGGGTCTTGACTCCTCAGAAGTCGACTCGCCGGTCCATGCTGCGATGAAGGTCTGGAGATCGGTGATCGTGCATTCTTTTGGGTTGCTGTAGTCTATCGTGTACTTTGGTTTCGTCATGATGCCGGTTGGAAATGGTGTTGTAAGGTGCCACGGTAAGATGATGTTGCATCAATGGCGGCGAGAATGCTGCTTATGTAGCGATCTGTGACTCACCGGAGACTTCTCGAGTGCGCGTGTGAACGCGGAAATGACGTGGAACATGCGAACACGTCAGCAATAGGTCCAGTGACTCTTACTACCAGACGCACCTCTAGTACTAATGCTCGTGGTCGCTCGAGAGTGTATATTGAGAAAGCGTCGAGGCCTCGGGTACCTGAGAGGCGGTACAGCTGCGCAAGACATCGAACTTTTGCGGAGATAGCAAGCTGTACCTCCCGCAACGAAGTATTGGGCTGGGACTACATTCGCCCTGCTGAGACTACAATGGCCCTGTGATACTCCAGGCATTGGTATCAGTACTCATAGCCGCCTCTCAAGTTGGGCGTCGAATCCTCAGGTACCTATAGGCAGCACAGCTGCGCAAAACAGCAAACTTTTGCCGAGATCGCGGACTGCCTTTCCCCCGAGAAAGGAATTGGGTTAATATCATCGTTGCCAATGTCGCAGCTTGCGACCAGCTCGATTGTGTGGAAATATCTTGAGCGGCCACAAGTTTCGATAGCAGTCTTCGCTCTACTGCCCCTGCTCCTCCTTCTTCTGTGACCCACTCACCGCCAACATTCACCATGACCCACCTCGATCCCTCAACCGTCGGCTCACCCCTTCAACCCCTCCTCATACCTCCCCATAACCTCAAGCATCTCCTCCTCCCACTTCCGACCGACAAACTTCATACCCATCGCCATATCCTGCAGCCTACCCGCACACCCCGCAAAGCGGCCTGTCGTCAGTTTATCCAGACCGAACCCACGCGGCAGGTGCAAGGCAGCTTTGACGCGGTCTTCAAGCTGCCAACAACGCTCGATCAGATTACACTTAGCGGCTGAGTTGATTGACTTCTTCGTTACTTCAGCGGCGAGGGGTGAAGGTACGCCGGTGGGGCTTAGCACTCTGTTGTCGGCGGCAAGTTTTCTAAGAGGATAGAGCATATGCGGGTACAAGCTCCCATTGATGTACCCGTGGTCGCCTTGCTGACGCAGCTCGACTGTCTCCAGATGCTTGTGTCCGGCTAAGTTGTTCGCGAGGCTGTATAGCAGATTATTGATCCGCCTCGCCACCGTGGAGTTGGTAACACCTCTCGCCCCTTCAGAGGGATCCACATCAATCTCGATACGGAGATGCGCACACTTCCGCAAATGCGGCCGCCACCCGACTCCTTCCAGCGACATGGTGGTGACGAGATCGCGCTTGGAGGTGTGCCCGCCACCTACGCGGACGACACAGGGTGCGGGATTGCCGAGCGCGAGCTGGATTGACTCAACGTTCTCGGCGTAGAGCATGTCGCGCGCTTCGCGGTAGGCAAGTTTGCAGGTCGAGAGGATTTGGGGGTAGCAGACGCTTCTCGAGTCCGAGTCCGAGTCCGAGTCCGTCCATGTAAGTACCTCGCGATAGATGTAGGCGCGAAGCTCAGGCGGCAGGTCGAAGAAGCGAAAGCGCGCATGGCGGTCGAGTCTTTCGAATTTGCGCACATAGTAGTCGTGCGTCTTGTTACTCGAAGCATCTCGTCCAACTCGTTCTCTTACGAAGTCTCGCAGCTCGGTGACCGAGCAGACACTGTAAGCGAGGGAGAACTGTGGGTTCGTCATGTTGATGTTGATATTGGTGGTCGTACTGGAGGCCTAGATGAACGGCGGTAGCACGGTAATTTGGAGAGTGATGCGAACGCTGGAAATGGCAGGAGGTCCTACCTGAAGAAGTCGGCGGTTCTACGGAGTTACTTCGGCCAAGCATGTGAATCCGATCGCGCCGCGAGTGGTGTTGAGCGTTGTAGCGCATTCATCTCTCACAGCCGATGACGGATAACACTTCACTCTTCCCTTCGCCCACCCTTCGCTCTCATCCTGCTTCGCTAATCTCATTGCGCCTTCCCTTCTTGCCTTACCGACACGACTTTCTACGGACATTCCATGGCTAAGCACGCCCTTACTTCACGAAGGCAATAAGCCTTGCAGCCAACTCGTCCACATCACCCGGCAGCAATCGCCACTCCCCCCCTCTCCTCACCAATTCCTTCACCCCCACCCTCTTCCGTCTCAGCCTCCCTCATAGCCTCCTCCTCTCTCGCCCTTCTCAACGCACCCTCCTGCCTCTTCTCCTCCACAATAACCCTCCACTGCAACATCCCCTTCACGCCCCGACCCGTACTCTCCGTATTCCACAGCGCAAATAACCCCGGCCCGCCGTTTCCTCTCCGGTACTTCTTCGCGTCCTTGATAATCCTGAGCAGCAAAGCTAGAGTCTCTTCGTCGAAATCGTAGACCTCCCGGTCCATCTCCCGCAAAGTGTCGGCGATGGTGTGCAGAGCCGAGGGTCCGTAAGCTGTATAGAGGGCTCGCATGTGGGCGTTGTAGAGCGAGCTTGAGGCGCCTAGGGCGAAGGCTGAGGGGCCTAGGGATTTGAGGGTGGGCAGGAGGTTGAGGGCGAGGAGGGAGGAGGGGAAGGTGGATGGCATGAGGGTCATGAAGTGCTGGAGGTGGGTTGAGAGGTTAGCTGTCAGGATTGTGAGGTCGGAGACTGGTGCTCTGCGAGAGGGGGATTTGGCGGGGTTCTGTTTCGCTGCTCTGCGCAGAGAGGTCTCTATTTCATGCCATGCTTTGACTGCTGCTTTTTGCTTAGAGGTGGTGGCTGGGTCTAAGCCGAGAGCTGCGACGCGGTTGAGTAGGTGGGTGTTCAGAATATTCCAGAGGTCGACGTCTGTCCCAGCTTTGTCCATAAGAGCGGTGATGCGGTCAAGGTCCTCCTGGATAGCTTGGTCTTTATACGTCTCGGCCATAGCTGGACGCGAGGTTCGTTGTCTCTCCCTCGCCTCCTCGGCCATGGGACGTAACGCTACGGGAAACTGCGGCGGTGGTCTTTCGCGAGGCTTGATGTTCTGCACCGCAGCGTCTAAGATGGCGTCCAGACCCAGCTCTCGCTCAGGCTTTTGCTTCTTCGCTACACCCGTCTTCTCAGACGTGGATTCCGTGTCCTTCTTCATCTTGAACAGCTTCTCAAACGCCTCCCGCTCTCTGGGCGTGATCGTCGACCCATCCAGGTCCAAGTCGGCAGCCTGCGTGTCTTCAGGTGTCTCGAAGGGCACATGGTCGCTGCTCCTTGAGCTGTACTCATTCCTCCTCCTGTCGTGCCTCGGCGTCCTCTCCGCCTCATCGCCCCTGTCGTTGCCGGTCAGATCCAGCTTCCGCCAATCCGTGTGCCGGCCCTTCTCTACCCGGTCCCATTGCCGCGCTCTGCTCTCTAGGGGAGTATCTGTATCCTGCCGAAATTTGCGGCGCTCGTCATGATCGCCGTCGCCGCTTCTGTCGTCTCTCGATGATCTTGTCCCTCGGCTGACTGTGTTATAGGGACGCTGTTGGATGGTCTTGGTGCAGTAGAGGAAGGGCAGCAAGCTACCTTGTCCAGCAGCTTCGCACTGCCATGCTATCGTCCGACATGCTCCTTTCGCAAACATCGGCCTGATAGAATTGTACGCGTGAATATTTGTATGGCACCTTTCCACACCTGCGGATAGGCAGCTGAGGTGTCGTTTGAGCGGAGATGGCCGCAAATTGGCCGCGGCGCGAGTCGACGCGTGCTCACACGCGACTGCGTCATCGTTCTCTCGAGTCCTGTCCCTCTGTCGCATCGCATCGCATCGCATCGCATCGCATCACATTGCGCAATCACATACTGTATAACATCTTGGAGGGAACTGTCCGACTACAATGGCGATCAAGAAAGAAGGCAGCCAGATCAGCGAGTATGAGCGTGCAAGACAGGAGAAGATCGCGAAGAATCAAGCGCTCCTCCAACAGCTCCAACTCGACGCGCAACAGACGGGAATCGGACCCAAGTCGAAGCCCAAGCCTTCAGCTGCTGCAGGTCAGAAGCGCAAGAGGCCGGTCGAAAAGGTGAAGAAAGAGGAAGTTGCGCCGCGAAGAACTTCTGCCCGCTTGCAGGGCATCGTCGCCGACTCCGAGGTCGCACGACAGAAGCAGGAAGAGGACCTGGAAGTGCAGCGTGAACAGGAGAAGGCGAAGAGGCAGCGGATGAGCGATGATATCAATCTCGTCGATGCGTTAGTCACGGGGAAGAACTGGAATAAGGCTGGCAACTGGCTGACTGCTGTCGGGCCTGCTCAGCCTGGGGAAAGGACATTCACGCCGCAGCATGTCAAGGACACGTCGGACAGGGAGCTGCGAGCATTACGGGAGCGCATGAGCGGGTTGCAGCTTTGGGAAGGAGCGGAACCGAATAGAATCAAGATCACGCCCGAGCGGATCTACAGTCTAGGATTCCATCCAACAGAGGACAAAGCACTAGCCTTCGCCGGCGACAAGCTAGGCAACCTAGGCATCTTCGACGCCTCCCAAACCTCACCGGAAGAAGTCAAGCAAGAAGCCGACGACGCGGACGAAGATGGCGACGTCGATGACGAGGTCGAGCCAGCCATCACCACCTTCAAACTCCACACCCGCACCATCTGCGCCTTCCAGTTCGCACCAAACGATCACAATGCCCTCTACACCGCCTCATACGACTCCTCGATCCGTAAACTCGATCTCCAAAAGGGTCAGGCAGTAGAAGCCTACGCCCCTCTAGAACGAGACGCCGATTCCGCCATCTCCGGCGTGGAAATCAGCAGAGCAGATCCCAATATGCTGCACTTCACCACCCTGGACGGCGAGTTCGGCATCCATGACCTGCGCACCCCTTCGCACCAGACCGTTGAGCTGATGCAGTTAACGGATAACAAGAAAATTGGCGGGTTTAGCTTACATCCTGCCCATCCCCACATCGTCGCCACCGCCTCCTTGGACCGCACGCTGAAGATATGGGACCTCCGCAAAATCACCGGCAAAGCCCATCGCATGCCCGCCCTGGTAGGGGAGCATGGCTCCAAACTCTCCGTCTCACACGCCTCCTTCAACTCCGCTGGGCAAGTCGCGACGGCGTCGTACGACGATACGGTCAAAATCTACGATTTCTCCTCCGCCTCCACCTGGTCGCCTGCCCATACCCTCTCCGAAGACGAGATGGAGCCAGCAACCATCGTGCCCCACAATAACCAGACCGGTCGGTGGGTGACTATATTGAGAGCACAGTGGCAGGAAC
>Ga0058704_10000444_pt1 | contig 21792 bp, 21 predicted proteins | sample AgamicMgSfe_FD_71363 | JGI IMG/M metagenome (GOLD analysis project Ga0058704, IMG submission 71363) | Agave microbial communities from Guanajuato, Mexico - Mg.Sf.e | ecosystem: Host-associated > Plants > Phyllosphere > Phylloplane/Leaf | place: Guanajuato, Mexico | collected 2012-05-30
CCACTCCCCCCAATCGAGATCCTCATCGATTGATCTCTCTCTCTCTCTCTCTTTCCCTCCCGCGACCGATGAAGATGAGATGGGCGATGCCGCGCAGCCAGCCATGTGCATCTAGAGTCTCAACGCCAATTAAAATGAAGTATGAATCTGCCATGCCAATCGCGCGATCTAGCCCGCCATTTCTGCTTGGTTTCATCAATAGAAACCCCCCCCCCCGACTCCTCCATCGCCTTTGCGCTTTTCCTACTTCTCTGGTCTCCCTTTGCTCTTTCCTCCTCCTACGTACCCAAACAACAATGTCCAATAAACGTCACAGTGCCCAGATGAGTGGCTACCTTGACTCGACGGCGCGGGAGAGGAGTCGGGCAGCGACCAAATCGTCCACCGGCTACCTCTATCCTCCTCATCCTCCTCCTCCTCCTCCTAATGCCACAACAACAACAACAACAACAAAACAAACACACACCGCCTCCGACCCGACAACGACCTCGACCACCACCAACCCACCCCAGCCAGCCAAAAAACCCCGCCGCCGCCGCCTCCAAACCTACAACATCTGCCACGGCTGCCGCACCGCCGAATCCGACATCCGCCTCTCCCACGCCCTCAACAGCCTCGGCACCGCCGAACTCGCCCCGCTCGACTTCTGCGACGGCGGCCGACCCGCCTGCGCCCGTTGCCACACCGCCGACCGCCGCTGCGCTTACGATGAGACTCCTCTAACCCCTCTCGCTATCGACGACGACGACAACGACGACCCGCGCGATCTGCGATACCAGCTCGAGTGTCGCACGCGCGACTTCGCCCGGCTGTTGCTGCTGCTGCGCACGCTGCACCAGGGGAGCGATGCCGAGGCGTCGCTGGTCCTGGCGCGGTTGAGGATGGGCGAGGATGTGGGGAGTGTGATTGCGAGGGTGACGGGTCGGGACGGGTTGGGGGATGTGTAAGTTGAGTTCGATTTCTCCATCTCACACATACCCTCTCTCTCTCTCTCTCTTCTCTCATCCAGATTACGAAAGACGAGAGGGTGTTGTCTCCACGTAGGCATTACCTTCCAGCCCATCTTTGCATGCCACGGCAGCAACCCGCTCCCTGATCTCCTGACCCCATAGACTCCCACGCCTTCGAAATCGCTAACTCGTTCAATCGTTCACGGAACCCTCAGCTCCCCAACTCTACCCTCCACAGGCACATTATTCGGCACCTCATCGACTAGCTGGCCATTCTCCCCGACCTCGCAGGTCCCGTCACCTGCTGCTGCATTCTCACCTCATACGACGACGACGGAAGACGGAAGCGACCGCTATCGCCGCTTACGCCCGCAGATCTACTTCGACCGGGTCGTGTGGCCGCCGGGGACGAATGACGGCTGCGGTGGCGGCGGTGGTGACGGTGTCTTTGAAGGCTAAAGTTGGATCGTGACGATGAATTTTTAAAAAAAAAATCCCGTGGATGTGGATGGAGAGTCGAACGGGCACGGGGTCTGTATTTGGGCTCCATTGGAAGGAGAATCTGCTTGTTTTTCCGTTGAATTTGACCATACTTTTGCGTATTTTCTACCCGCGCACAGGACTTACGGGAACGACCACGAGACGGCGACGCTCGCGATATTCTTGTGTTGGCCAACCGAATCCGCTCGTACGAACACATGCTTGTCGTTTGCGGAAGATCGCTTTCTTCTTCTTTATGGGGGTGGTCACGAACCCGGCTGGGCAGGGGAAGAAGGCGGAAATGGTCTCGGGCGAAGCGAAAGGGGATGCTTCCGTCTCTATCGGCATTCATCACAGTCACGGACGGGTCTTGCTATTTCCTCCTCTTCTGTTCCAACGGCGAGAATACCATGCTTGAGCGTTTCGGAGGATGTACTTCACTCTTTGGCAGAGCTTGGGAAGTTTTACGGTTGTTGAGACGCCCGAGTAGGGGATCGATACCCCGAATGGTCGATATGTTTATTTCAGAGGCAGCGGAGGACGGTTTTCCGAGAGTACATGGTAGGATCGAGGGTTTGTTTGCCGATCAGATCAGAGTCCTACCGATTGCCAGATATGGGACGATACGCCAGCCCAATGCCGTGATTCGTTTGCACGTGGTTCACCCTTCCTTTCGCGAGATTTTCCCGCTGCGCGTCGGGCGGAATCGCCATGGCAGTGACGGTGACAACATGTGTATCCTCTAGCTGCAGCGATTTGATCGCATTCGAATCGTGGACGATCGGGTCGTTGATCGATTGATCGAGATGATCGATATGATCTCCCGTAACATCGATGCCTTGGCGCCGAGACCGTAGACTTACTTCGACGCGTTTCGACTTTGGCAGGCGGGGAAATGATGTTCCGATTATATATAGAAATGAGACGGAGGTGATGTGTTGCTTCTGGTTGGGCGGTGGAGACATCGATGAGTTGCTGATCTTGGCGTGGTCACGACGTGCGTGGAGGATGGGGAGAGGTGAGGACGGGGGTGGGGAGAGGGGAAGAGAGGGAACTTGGAAGTTTATGTAACGAGAATATTGTTACCTAGGTACGTATGAACATCCAGTACTGTGAGTCCCGTTTCAACGTTCCGGTCCATCAATGTAATCGGGTCGAAAGGAGCCACGACTGGCGCTCGTTCATGACACACTGAAACTGCACTGGGTAAAACAAACAGCGGGGGCATTGCCTATTCACTCGGATGGATTAAGAAACCACTCCCGTTCGACGACCCTTTTGACGCAGCGAAGAGCCGTCCCGAAGGATGCCACCTACGTTAGCGACTTCGCAAGATCTCGTGGAGTCGTGGCTGCTGGCTAATCGACGGAGGCGCACGAGATCAACAAGTCACCAGGCGCACCATGACACGGAGTACCGGCATGACACTAAGGCTGCTTGCCGAGCGAACGAAGGGACGGGGAAAGAAACCTCCGCCAGCAACATTCTCGGTAAGAAACGTGCGGAAGTGGTATTATCAGTTAACAAAGAGACTTCGATCCGGTGAAAGCTGCCCGTTCACTCGCGTCGCTTCTTGCCTTCCTCCAGCGAACCCAACCGACTGTCACGTTTCCCGCCCATCAGACCGCCGACTACGGGGTCCTTGTGCGCTCTGTCGAGGGTGTCCTGGTAAGCCTCGATGGCCCACTGGGGGGTGTTGAGTTTGGGCCAGTTGACCTGCGATGAGAACATGTGATCAGTAAAGTGGAAATTCACACGCTTCGCATAGGACAAGACGTGTACGTACGTAGAGACTCCCATAATTCCACATGAAACGGCCGGCGTAGCCGGCGATACCCGCGGAGAACAGGGTGAACAACCTGAGCGGCCAGACGGTGGCGTTGGGCAGCCGGGTGGTGCTGAGGCTGACGGCGACGAAGAAGGCGCAGAAGCCGAGGATGTACGGCACGGCCTGGATGAGCAAGGGCCGGCGGTCCAGGAACTGCTGGGCGGAGCCGAGGCCGGCTCGGTCGGGCCGGTACGCGCCCAAGAACAGATCGAAGCCGTCTTGCCTCGGCCCGTCGGTGAAGTTGTTGCGCACGTAGCGCGTGCAGCTGTTGTTCAGATCCTGCAAGGCACCCGCCCTCGTTCGGTTGCCGGTGCGGGTGAAGTCGGTTTTCAGGGCGCCGGTGCCGGAGTATGAGCGGGAAACGACGTCGGCGTTGTCCGCCCACACGTTACGGAAGAGATGCTCGAACGTCTGGTCGTCTTGCGCGCTCTCGCCGGGTCGCATGACTCCCTGGTCGATCAGCATGCGGGTCAGCGTCCACCGGCCAAGCATAGACTGGACGACGTTCGTGCGGTCAAGGCAATCCATGCAGTTGGTCCGGACAACTGCGGTCTGCTTGCGCCGCACGTCGACGCCACCAGACAGCATGTCAATGCCGTGGAAGTAGCCTCCGGCGACCAATCCGTCTTTCAACTGGTCGAGGAGTAGCTGCGCACGATGCCACTTGAGATTTTTGGTCTCGTTGTGGAAGTCGAAGTAAACGTAATGCAGGTGGTCGTACCAGCCTTTCTGATCGCCCGACTCGATAACGTTGAACCGCTCCTTGGTCTTCCGATCGGCTTCAGCGCTTTCGACAGGCGATGATTGCAAAATCTTGACAATCCCCTCGTAGGCATCCTTGACTCTCACTTCACGGCCTTTCTGGTTGACGAGATTCACCATGTAATTTTCGCCGTACAACCGGATTTGTTCATCGAAATGCAGCATTGCCGCTTGTTGCGCGGATTCGACGCCGCGGATTTGAAGCTTTGGAGTGTAGCGAAGGGTGTTGATCTCGGCCCAAAAGACTGGTACACTGCCACGGGTCTGCACATAAGCGAGAACCTGAGTCTCTCTTCCTCCTACAGGCTTGCCGTTCTGGAAGCCTTGGTCACCAGCAAAGCCTGTCATGCCATTGGAACCACCATCGTTCAAGATGACCGACTGTTCGGTTTCATTGAAGTTCGACACATGCCCTTGCTCGTCGATGCCACGAGAGAGGTATCGAGTACCGGCCCGATGTCTCGAACGTCGCGTGACCAGGCAGAAGGTAAGAGAGTTCCCTTTGATGGAGGTGTTGGTGATGCTCATCATGCCGAACATGACCGGCAGGATGTACGGGTCCGCCGCGGGTCGGGCACCAGTCGACGGCCGATCGGTGGTTTTCCCTTCCCGAAAATCGATCAGCGAGGAGCAGACATACCGGTTCCAGAAGAAGCGGTCATCGGCTCGTTGCCACAAAGGATCGTTCGGGTTGCACTGCGTCTGCCGTTGGAAGCTGTTCGTCAGGTCGAAGGTGTACGAGAAATACATCGGACCGGTTTTGATCAGCGTTTTGAGGTAGGTGAGGTAGGTGTCTTCATCCGGGTCCGAGACCTGGCGTTCCCGCATTTGCAAGAACTCGGTCGAGATCACTTTGTAGATCTGGTGACCTTTTAGGCGCCCCATGGGCTGAGACTTCGTGATTACGATCACATAGCTGTCTGGACGTCGAGTTAGTGTGCCATACGGATCATTTCGTCGACCGCACGCACCTACCTAGCCGTAACTTGACAATGCCAAGAATCCCCGAGATGCTTGAAACTCGGTGACCGCCGGTAAGCTTGCCATCGTTCAGTCGGAGATCTCCAGATGGTCGGTCGATGACGAGCGTAGGGGCGTCTGGAGACGATGGTGAAGAGAAGGCGTAGTACGTTGAGGAAGCGTGGACGTTGATGTCCCGGAATGGAAGGAGGGCACTCATCCTGACGACGATTCCGGTATTGCGGTTTGGGTGATTTGTGTGGAATCACAACATTCTCCTCCCCGTACAAGTTTCGTATGTGTCGAGGAGAGAAAGGAGGAGAGACAGAGAGAGTTGAGAGCCCAGAGACGGCGTGAAGTTGGTTGTGGTTGCTGACTCTCATCCCCGTGTCCCTCAAAGCAGTGACGCACGCCCCCCGTGCAGCGCCAAGCAGTCCCGTGTCACTTGTATCGCCTGATGATGAGCCTCAAGGCTACTGCATCCAGTACCAAACAAGCCCATCTTCACACTACTCTTGACCCGTGAAACAGCCAAAGGAAACCCTCTTCGACCCTTGCCAGATCCTGCGTTGGGACAGCACACACAGGAGCCTGCGCCGGACATGGCGGCCAGAATGCAACAAGGTGGACGTCCCGGCGGCGCACGCTTCGCACAGTTCAAGCTCGTCCTGTTGGGTACGTGTGGGCGTTGGGATAGGATGTGCCAGGGAGAGCAAGGCTGACAGTGTACAGGAGAGTCCGCGGTCGGAAAGAGCTCGCTGGTCCTCCGCTTCGTCAAGGTCCGTCATCAGCCTGTCATCCAGTCCGGTCAGGGACTCCGAGTTTGACATGGCAACAGGATCAATTCGACGATTACAGAGAATCGACCATCGGCGCCGCCTTCCTTACGCAAACGATAGCCCTCGATGACCAGACGACCGTGAAGTTTGAGATATGGGATACGGCAGGCCAGGAGCGATACAAGTCCCTCGCGCCCATGTATTACCGGAATGCGAACTGCGCAGTCGTCGTATACGACATCACACAGGCGGTACGTGGAACGCTCATTGGAGGTTGGCTAGCGGCGCTGACAGTCTGGGACAGAGTTCATTAGACAAGGCGAAGGCATGGGTCAAAGAACTGCAACGACAAGCCAACGAGAACATCATCATCGCGCTCGCCGGCAACAAGGCAGATCTGGTCGCCGAGCAACCCGACAAACGAGCCGTGCAAACCGCAGACGCTGAGGCATACGCGCGAGAAGCCAACCTGCTTTTCTTCGAGACCTCGGCGAAGACGGCGGAGAATGTGAAGGAGTTGTTCACTGCTATTGCGCGGAAGCTGCCCATCGAACAGGCGAGCCAGCGGGGAATGAGGGGAGCGGCAGGCCGGCCGGGTGGTGTGGATCTGGGGACGAGGCAGGACCCCGGCAGCGCGGCCGGCGGTGCTGGCGGTTGCCAGTGTTGAGCAGGTCGTCACCGTCGAGGCTGTGAGTGGCGGATGGAGATTGTCGAATGTTCTTCTGGCGCGGTGGACACTGTTCTTTCATCTTTTGCACGAGAGCGCCAGCGTTTGGTGCTCTGGAATTGGCGTTATTGGGCGCGTGGCTCGGTGTCCCAGTAGCAAGTCTAATAGCAGACGTTTTCAAACATATCCCACGGGGTTTCGACTTTGGTGCTTCCTACATGTCACTCTTGACTACAACGATATCGCAAACGCCAGGTTCGCCAAGACATGCTCACTTCTGCATTCCTGCCTTTGATGCCTGAGGCGACTTATACCGACAGCACCTCACCTCAGCCCATCAACGAAACTCAGAGCGTTCGTCTGCCTGCCGGTACTGTATCAGAGTCTGCTGTTTGAAGTATCGTCACGGTGGCGATATGGAGGATGCCTGCGTCGCCGCGTCCATTACAGGCGTAGCTCGTCCCTGCACCTTGAACGCCCAGCAGCAAGGTACATACACAACTCGCCCACCCTTTCTTCTCTGTTCTTCTTTACTCTTGGAACAACCAGCAAAGTGCTACCGTCCTCGGGATAGCGAACCAACCCTTTGCGATCCCACCGTTCAGCGACCGCATCCTAGATGAGGCATAGTCGTACAACGCTATCGGCACCGCAATCGCCGAAGCCCAAGGTGTCATGATGCTGGGAGATGTCAAACAGGGGAATCGCATCATTGACGTAGGAGACCCGTCCCCCGAGCAGAGTGTTGGCATTCACTGACAACCTCTTAGACAGTACTTACGTAACCACTTCGAATTCCGAACACTTTACTCGAGGCTGTTCTTACATTATGCCTGGGACGCGAGTGGATGCTGGCCTATGTTTGCCACGAAGCCGTAGCCGGGGAGACTGGAAACTTCAGGAAACAACATCGCACTTTGAGGCTGCCAAGACGGGCCAGATTTGTTGCCTCGTCTCCGTGCGCGGGACCGAGGGCTCTATGTCTTGGGTCTGAACAAGAACCCACCGGATGCGGATTGGACCTTTGCCGACTTCGTTAAGACGCGCGAGGTGGCCACCACGGACGGACAAGGGTACTGGGCGTACGCGGCAAGTATCCAGATCGCATACGAACTTGGCATGATCGACATTGCGGCAGAACTGGCAAAAGTCCATGTTGCCGCGCCCCTACGGAACGTCAAAGGTGCCTGGCCCAAGCTGCGCGAGCCCAGACTGCAGGTCGAGCTCTGCAGTCGCACCGACTTTGGCAGCTGTTCAATTGCGGTTGGCTGAGAAAGGAGCTCGGAGTCAGTGTTGAGCAGATCGAGAAGCATGTTGACGAGGTCTTACGCTTGACGGCGGAACGGCTAGACGAGGGTCCCAGGCGGAAGCACAGAGACCTACCGCTAGGAGCGCTGCTGGAGAAGTTCGACAAGCTGTGCGTGAGGCATAGGAATTTAGGTAGGACCTACCTCGGTGAAGGCTTTTACCATGAAGATGACCCTGGTGGACTCCCAACCACTTTCCTCTCCGGTCCAGCCACCGAGGAGGAGATCGCGCAACTTGAGCGAAGGGCGAGGGAGTACGGGTATGACGACGGCCTGCCGGACGAGTACAAGGCCTTCTTACGCACCACCACCGGGATCTCCCACCGAGACAGGAACATGCTTGCGTCCGTTCACAAGGTGGAGTTCTGGAACGACAAGTGTAAGCTCTGTCTTTTGCCCAACAGCGCTCTCGGACGCGCCATCAGCCCCGAGCTCTGGCCATCGATCGGCCCCACGATCAACATCGGCGAAGGTGGGGACGAAGGATCGACCAAGCTCATCCGGCCGGCGGCGTTCCAGGAGGCCAAGGACGTCCTTGAGCAAATCTATGCGAAGGCGAGTCCACAAGATCGAAGACGGATAGAGCGAACGGCGAGAGATGTGTATGGCGGCGTTGAGGAGTTGAGGGAGATGAAAGGTCTCATTATACACTGGTATCATTGGGATGTCGAGGCCGAGCCTTTCACGGAGCTAATGCTGATAGTAGAGGCCGCCGTCCTGGAACACGAGAGGGGTGAAGCGAATTATGGCATCCCGGACTATGCCGGCAACAATCCGGCGGATACGAAAGCAGAGGACACTCAGCGCCATGAACAACGTTCAGCAGACGACATTTATGAGCGAGAGCGAGGCGCACTCGGAGCTTGATCTTCCTAGTATTGAGTAGTCTCAGGGTAAGTGATGCGATACGGCTTCACGGTGGTACTTCGTGGGTGCTACCGCCTGACAGAGGCGAAAGGCCAGATGAGGTAGGAAAAGGACCTTGCTCAGTCGCCGACTTACTTCCGAGCAATGTCCCTCCCGTTCACCCACACGAACAGCCAACTGATACTGATCATCAGCCTCCGCCTCCAGGTTCTCGTCCAGCTCAAGCTACCCGACCGCCAGGCGAGCCATGCGCTCTGACCCGTGTACTCGGTCTTGCCACCCGCCACACCGTCATGCTGACCGAGATATGCCAGACTCGCTCGCTGCTGGTACTCAAAGGGCACCCTCGGCTCAGACTCGGAAGTATTGAAGGTCTTGACGAGATACTCCCCCTTTTGCAAGGCTACCTCGGCAAGAGTTGGCAGGGAGTGGCCTTCAATGTCTGCCGCGTCACCGACGGCGAAAGCATCCTCGATCGCGGAGCCATCCGGCCGCAGGGCATGCAGATACTTGTCCGTCAAGATCCTCGGCATCCCTTTCTCCGGCTTCTTCACGTCGAGCGTATCAAGCAATCCACTGGCTTTGTTCCCCGTGGCCCACAGGAGCATGCCGTACGGCAATCGTCCATCTTCCTTCGTATATATAGCATCCCGCTCTACCTTTTCGATGTGACTCGACGTCTTCATCTCCACTTTCTTCGCCTGCAGCGAGCGCATTGCATACTCACTCAGACTCTGATCGAAGGTACTCAGAAGCTGGGGCGCGACGTCATGGATCGTCAGCTGCAGTTTCCCATCCAGATGAGGGTACAAGCGTCGCATCGATTCGTGCCAGAGATCGTACAGCTCGGCCGTCGCCTCGATCCCGATCGCGCCTCCGCCCACGATGCGGATATGCAGGATCTCCTCCTGCTGCTCTGCTGTCAGGCCCGGGAGCGAAGCCGCGTCGAGCATCTGCAGCAACCGCTGCTGCAAGATTCGCGCGTCGTTGGTGGTGCGGAGGAAGAGGGCATGCTCGACGGCTCCCGGGGTGCCGAAAGTCTGGACGTCGCAGCCAGGCGCCAGCACGACTTTGTCATACACGACGTCGAAAGTCTCGGGCGATCGCGAAAGGTCTCCGACCGAAGGCCGGCAGGTGATGATTCGCTGGTTCAAATCGACGCGTTCGGCCGTGGCTTTGTAGTACGCCAGGTCGGTCCGGTGTTGGCGCCGGATGGGCTCTTCGGCCAGGCGGAGGTCGAAGAGGCCGCATGCGGCGCTAGCGAGTAGCGGCGTGTACTGTAAGGTCCGGACGGGGGAGATAACCTTGATGTGGTAATGGGAGAGGTTGGCGGATTGGATGATGGGGTATGCTCCCCAGCCCGATCCGATGATGGCCAACGTCGGCTTCGACATTGTGCGTTGCGGTGCTGGGTCTTACGGGACATGATTGCGGACGCGGTGGAGGTGGAAGGAGTGGTTTGTCGAGAGTGTCCTCAGCTTCCGCGCAACATCCGGTGCATGCATGTGGTGTCGTTCACCCATGAGCTCATCCATCAAGGATCTCGATTGCCGCCGTTCGGGCGAAAGTCGGGGTTCCTCCCATCGGTGCCTTTTCCATCCTCCGGAGGATCCGCCAGAGGCCTATAGAGTCCTCGTTTCCGTATACCTAGGTACATACATAAATCTCACAAACCCACGATGATAGATTGCATCCAAGATCCGCATGTCGACCGCCGCGCAATTGATCTTTGTAGAAGCATGCAATCCGAATCGACCGAGCAGCGGCAAGATCACGAGCATGCATCACTAGCAACCGCGGGACACCTCACGCGAGGTGACAAGACTCACAAGACCGTTCCCAATGAAGATGGTGACGTTGCCTTGGTGAACACTTTTGACAGGTGGTAGTAACGTGAGTTTGGTAATATGATGGGTCGATCTATGATTGCATCTTCTTTCGACTCGTTGTCTTACCAGTCTCAAATCAGCACAGGGCGGAAGGACGAACAGACATAGAGTCATAGCTACCGCCCTACTCGCACGTCAAGTCATCACCAAGAGCCGACGGCACCTTGTGCCTGGGCGTCGCATTGCCTCAGTGTTGCCCATGAAACCGCCCAAGCCCACCCATGAGTGCTTGCAAACCAACTCGCATGTCCTGCTGGCTACTGACATTGCCTTTTGGAGCCCGGTGTCATGCTGGATGAAAACCGCATGTTCACATCACTGTACACACCTCTCCTCGATCATGCAATTGAGGAAAAAGCCAACGCGAAGCTTGACCATGCAATCAGCCGAAGAATTTAGGCTCTGTGGGTTTCATGATTGTACACACTGCCAAGCAATGGCAAAAGCGAGTACGGCAATAGCTATATCACCCAAGGCCGATGCTCCAGACACGGCGGATGCTTCAATCTTACCCATTGCCTGGCTCTCTCTCGCATTCTCGCAAGCGGAGCAGGGGCTCAGTGCTACAACAAATACGACGGCGCCGTTCGCCCGTCGTTGGGTGACACCTATTCTCGCTCGAATGCATGGTCCACGCCGAAGCATGTATCTGTGGTCACACCACGACCATTAGCCGTTTGTTGTGAGCTCGGGAGGCTCGCGAAGCTCCTCCTCGAGCAGTGGTGGAAGTTGTGGTGTGTAGAGGATATGCCGGGGCGCCAGTGTTCCGGTAGCGATACGATGGCATAGCAGCAAGGGCACCCGACGGCGTATCTCCTGGGGAGGGTGGCGGCTGTGAGGCAGCCCTGTCGGACGTTAAGACGGAAGAATCTCGAGCGGCGGTGCGCAGTCCGACAGAAACTACCGGGCAGACGGCTTTGACGACGCGTGCTCGTTGTACCCCGATAATTAGTCAGTTTCCATAGCTTAGAGCTCTGCTCACAGCTCGCGAGCCAATGTCATGTGTGACAGAAGCTCCGGGCGCGCTGCTGGTTCTGCCGGACGCCATTGGAATACCACGTTTGCGATCTGCAGAGCGGGAGGCGTATGGCTGCAGCGATAGCGGAGGTTGTATCCCAGATGAGCAGCGATACTAGGACGAGGCTAATAATGGTATGTGGGTAAGAGACGTTAGGCCTGACATCCCTCGGTTGGCCCTGGTGGTACTGAACTGTGCAAATACATAACATATCTCCGTATCCTGGGGTATACACGCTGCGATCGCCGATCCGTCGATGCGTCGTTTGGAACAACCAGACGATAAGATATAGCACCATGGTCAAACGTTGCGTTTGTGTCCCAGAGGGGAATCGTTACTGTAGCGTGGCGCGCTGTCTTCACGCCACGGCAACAGCTCCGCGCGGGAGCTTGATGGCTTCGTCGGGAGAAAAAGGGCTGTCTCGTGATAATGCTCGTCAAGTATACCGTATGAGCCGGCCGGTGGGCTTCCAGCTATCGTATTCGGTTCATTTCGAATGTCAACGGCCACGCATCTGGTAGTACGCGGTGTGGTGGTGATGTTGGCTCCAGCATCAACTCGGGGAAGCTCCACGCGCATCCGCCACCTTCTCCTTGAACGGCTGTCGACACATCGGACAGGCGCCTTTGCTCGCCTCGGAGTTGATCCAGTGGGAGATGCAATGCATATGGAAGCAGTGGGAGCACTCGCCAATGACTGTCCATCGCCCCCTCGGTTAGCCGTCGACCGTCGCTGTCTTTCTCTCTCGCGAAGAATGGTGGGTGGTGGTTCACACTTACTGATGGGACAGTCGTCGCCCGGATACCTGCACTTCTCACACGTCCCTTCGAACTGTGACCGACAGATCCCGCATGTGTCGTCGGCGCCTTCGGGTAGATCCCACTTCCATTCGGCGACGGCGCGGTAGGCGGTGATCTTGATCTTCATCCTGCGAGGTTTGTCGCGGGTTTCGACTGATTTAAAGCAGAAAGTGACTGTAGTTCGATCTCGCTGCCGTTGTTGTTATTGTGGTGTCTGGTAGGTTCAGAATTTACTCCTCCAGCAGGCTTAACAAAACCATATACATCCGCCGTTGCTGCTGTTGTTGTTGTTGTTGTTGTTACTGTTTGCTGTTTACGGTGCTTGTCACTGCTTGCAGGAAACCTCGAAGCTTCGAAATGTGGGGTAGATTGCGTGAGACACATGTCAACATGCCCATGTGGGAGCTTCAGCTTTCTTGTACCACCAGCACCATCAAAACAGCTCTGCCCTCCCTTCTCGATCAAGATGGACAGACAGCTCGATCGCGTCGACTGAATCACTCCTCAACATGGCGACAAAACTGCTCCTGCGACGCCCGCTTCTGAAATCCTATCAGATCTGCAGAACCTTCATGATGTCCCGCTCCCAGTCAACCCTGACTTCCTACCTTGTCTCTCCGGCCGAGCTACAGACCGCCTTGGAAGGCAATTCTCACAGCAAGCTGTCGACAGCACCCAAAACCGTACCGATCTGTGGCAGTTGGTTCTTGCCCAACGACCCCCAGAAGCGCAATGGATACCAAGTCTTCAAGGAGAAGCATATCAAGCACGCTCGCTTCTTCGACCTTGACAAGATCTCGGACACCTCCAGCCCGTATCCACACATGCTACCGAGTCCCGAGGTCTTTCGACAAGCCATGTGTGAGCTCGGCGTGAAGAGGGACGATACCCTGGTCGTCTACGATACCGCCGAGCTCGGCATCTTCTCCGCCCCCAGAGTCGCGTGGACGCTGAAGGTGTTCGGCCACCCCGTGGTACACGTCCTGAACAACTTCAGATTGTGGGTCGAGCAAGGCCACGCGACCGAGTCAGGCGAGCAAAGGCAGTTTGAGCGCACCGATTACCCGCTCCCAGAGCTGGACAAGAGTAAAGTGGTGAGCTTTGAAGATGTGAAGGATATTGCGAGAGACCACAACAAGGAAGGGCGGGAGGAAGTGCAGATACTGGATGCGCGCTCGGAGGGGCGATGGAGGGGTACGGAGGCTGAGCCTCGTCCTGGTCTGTCGTCCGGCCACATGCCTGGCTCCACATCAGTCCCGGTGCCGGACCTGCTTGATCCGAACACCAAGGCCTTCTTATCACCTGAGCAGCTGCGAAGGGTATTTGAAGGCAAAGGCGTCGATGTCAGCAAACCGATCATCTCAAGCTGTGGCACAGGTGTCACTGCGACAGTCATCGACGCCGCTCTTACCGAAGCTGGGTACGGCGATGGCAGCAGGAGGGTGTACGATGGTAGTTGGACCGAGTGGGCGCAAAGGGTGAAGCCGAGCGACAATCTCATCGTGAAAGACGGCGAGTGAGGTGCGATGCGCGTGATGTCCTGCTGACACGACGACGATGACGGCTAGCCACGGCCTTTTGCGTGATGTTTGCTTTCGAGAAGAGATACCCTCCTACTTTCCAGCTTGGCGACGTTATTACTGATCTCACAACCTGTTGTTTAACCGCTTTGCCAACCACCTTTCTTTTCCACTCGCACAGCGACAAAAATAACCATCGCCACGCCGCTCTACAGACCGAAATGAGATGGGTTTGCGTTCTCGCCATCGATGCACCGCAGCAATCAGCCACGAGACGCGCAACGCCGTCCTTGCAAACCTCGCGATAATGTCATCGTTATGACGGAGGCCGGTGGGGGATGTCGTGTTGCACAAGAGATGCCCGATGGCTTGATTGGGGGCACCGAGAGCCTGGTTACACCGCATACCGCCACCACTTATTATGTGCCGGGCAGGAAGGTATGAGGGTCGTCCGCTTCCGGTATGCTACGTATTCCCACTATTGAGTGGAGTCGTTGCGGTATGGACGCAAGCGATGGCGACCTGCATTTCACATCTTGGTACTACTCTGCTATGTTTAGTCGCTTTTCCTATCACTTGACTGATGATGGACCACCTGACACTGCCACATTGGCAGAAGCACAGCAGGACATCAAATGTCCACATGGGCTTGATCTTGGTTCGTCGCTTTAGTTTGCTTTGGGGTCGTCGGTAACGAAGCTCTGCCAACCAACCTCACCGTCTGGATTGGGACCCACTCGCCATTTTCGTGGCGCACATGGCCGTGGTGGTCATTCCGGGAAGTTCTCTGTAGGGCCACGAGCGTGGCGCGGGTGGTACAGTACATCATTGTGCTCTAGTGGAACAAAGCAGCGATCCGGCAGCCGTTGGAGATGCTGCTCTGGTACAGACTACAGTATGCGGCCCAGGAGAGTCAACATATCCTATCCGGCCCGGCGGAGGGAGACGTTGCCTTGTCCTGCTACGAGTGTGAGCAGTATTGGTAACATGCGCTTTGTGTTGCGCCCAGCCCTTGTGTTGTCGTGAACGGGGTCGACCGGCACATCAACACACGATTCACCATCATATCAGATCGAGCGAGTGGGTGGGCGGAGTCGGTCTGCACGACCGCATGCATGTCTTAGCTTCACCGGCCCTGCCATTATTACGCACAATCACACATCTTGTACTCCCGAACACTCGCATTGCCAAGGTAAGGTAGCTTTTCTTCCTTTGCTGTTGCCCTGCACGCGACTATTATAAAGCTCGTCCACTTCCCTGCATCTTCCCCTCCAACCTCCAACCCACCAGCAAGCAACAGCAACATCCACATCAGACATACACTCTCGCTCTTCCCCACACCAAACAGAACCAACACTCTTTGCCAACCGCAAACCGCAACAACCCATCCACCCCCCACCGTCGGCAAGAAACATGTACCACCTCACCGCCATCGTTGCGATGCTCAGCCTCGCCGCCGCAGCACCCTTCGAATCTAACAACAACGACAAAGCCAACGTCGAGCAGCCCAAGGTCGAGCCACGCTGCGACTACCTGCTCGAGAACAACCCCTGGCGCATCAGCAACCTGACCGCCTTCTCCGCCGCCCGCCACCCCGCGGGCTCCAGCTACGTGAGCTTCCACTTCTGCGACACCAATCCGGGCCTCGAGCTCGACACCATGTGCACGCGCCGCCTGCCCAAGGGCTCCACCGACTCGTGCGAGGACCCGAACAACTACTACGTCTGCGACAACGACGACGTGCAGTTCATGTACGACGGCGAGTCGTTGACCCTCGAGCGGGTGATCATCGATCCATGGTGAGTAGACTCTTCTTCCCTTTCTCTTGGGTATCCCCCGAAACCCGACCTGTATCCCGGGTTTACCTTTGTATGTGTTGCTGACATTGGTCGATCGACACAGTCTCGGTGACTGGCCATACAACAGCGCCATCGCGTACGGCAAGGCCAGCACGCATATGGTTCGCAAGACTCTCAAGACCGGCAAGATCGCTTCGCAGCGCAATCTGGAGGTTCACATCACGGCCGAGGCATAGTCGTTCTCTGTGCGAAGAGAATGGAGGGTGCATGGCGTTCTCCAGTGGCGGTCCTTTCCATGTTATTTTGATGGCCATTTGGTCTGTTCGACCCTTTTTCAACGCATGACGACTTCCTTCTTTGGTCATCGGGGGTGGCGGTTACCAAATTATTAATGTACATCACCTTTTAAGCCCCTGGGTGGAAGGTCTTGCCAATATTGCAGACCACGGGGCACGGCGACACGCATACGCATTCGCTCGCATGTCTGTGCTGGCCGGAGTACGAGCACTGCACTTGACTGAGGCAGGCATACATTCTCTGAACTGAACAGAAAGGCAGGTGTTTGGAGAACGGCAGAGGGGAACTGCCGATGGTCTTCAGTATAATGAGTAGATACATGTAACGTTGATATCCAGAACTTACTCGACGCAACAGCTGACATTACTCGTCTCAAATGCGATATTGTGGTCAAGATGAAGTCCTCGTTCCGATGCACCTCCAGCATCTACTTATACCAGCCCCTGATAGCATAGCCATACTCAAGATCGTCTCGCTAGGGCGCAGGACTGAACCACGACTCTTTCGCTCCCGGATATGGTCAATAGAATACGAGAGGATCAAACGGGGAGAGGTACGTCGCGTAGCTATGTGGGCACACAAGTCGCCACATCGGATGCAGGTCGGTGGCAGCTGAGCGTCTCAATACTATCTTGCTCTTGGCTTTTCGAAGAAGGTGGAGGCAGTCAGAAGTGTGGGAAGTTCGTGCGAAGGGTAGTAGAAGAATTCGAAGGCAAAAAAGTACCTGGCAGGTTGACACATCTTGACCCTATCGAGTGAAACGTTTGAAGCACGAAGCCATGTAAATTGCGAGAGAGCCGGCACCATTTCGACGACTGACAGGCTCGCCCTTGCGCTGCGGTCAGGTATTTGGCTGGTAAGACAACGGCTCTGGAGGCACAAGCATCGCATCTGCTTCGACTCTCCGACGAGACCTGTGGGACCAGCTAGCTTGTGGTCGTTCTTTCGGCGGAGATGATGAAGGGGTTTCAGGGCAGCCTTCGTCGTGCCGCTCAACTTGCTTCGTCCCTGGGTCCACGCCAGCGTCGAGCACACTTGATCTATTCATGAAGAGCGAGCCCACGTGCGTGTTGTTGCGGAAGGGCTGTTGACAAGTCTGTGATAGATGTTGTGTGCGCACGTTGAGAAAAGCTGTATAGCGGTGGAGTTTACCTACCTAGGTAGGTTTGAGGTCTTGCTTACGTACTTGACTGGAAACCTCAGGCATCAGTACGCGTTTCTGGCCGATGGCAGATACCTTCATGTTACCGCATGCGAAGTCAACCATATGCATGCGAACGTGAGATCGATCCTACATGTCCCTTCGGCGGCCACTGGTGGCGCTTGTCAATCAACCTCCGATACAGTCAATATGCCTGCGATGCGCCAGACGAATCGCGTGGGCTGCGCTGCAAAGCAAAAGGCCGTTGCATTCGACGCCTCGTATACGGCAGTCAGCACTCTCGAAGACCGACAGCGTGAATAAGAGCTTCTTCTGGGCGAACGCTTTCCGCGACAGTAAAGATGCAGGTATCGATGGCGGCTGGGATAGGAAAATGCAATGGTCCACCCACAGGAAAGACGTAGGAGAGTCGCGCACGACCGTTCCGGCGAGCTCTACGATTTCGGATATATCTCCAGACACCGAAGAGCCAGCCCATCGACGTCGAAAGCGGCTAAAGGCAGCGGCGGCAGCAGATGCAGTTGCGGATAGGCCACTGCCGCCCGATGCATCGTCAACGTTATCTCGAAGTGCGGCTGCCGCACCCTTGAAATCCTGGAGGCGTAGACTCTCTACTTACCTCGCTCTTACGAAACCTCGCCTGGCATTTCTCATCGTTCTTACGACCACAGCATCATACTCGATATACCCCGTGCCTGCGCTGCTGAGCACAACCGCAACCGACGCACCTTCACTCAGTACGCTCACACTCCTGTTCCTGACCACGGGGACGTTCTCGTGTATAGCATCCGCAAACACTTTGAACATGCTCCTTGAGCCTGCCCACGATGCCAAGATGAGCCGGACGCGCAACAGGCCACTTGTAAGAGGACTGGTCAGCAAGCGAGCGGCCTTGCTGTTTGCAATGGCGACGGGCCTTGTTGGGACGGCACTGCTGTGGGAAGGTGTCAACCCGACGACCGCGATCCTCGGAGCGAGCAACATTGCTTTGTATGCGTTTGCATATACACCACTGAAAAGGATACACCCAGTAAACACATGGATAGGGGCACTGGTGGGCGCTATACCGCCCCTAATGGGTTGGTGTGCTGCAGCAAGCCAATACAGCACCACGGACGCCGCTGCAGCGACCGTGTGGGGCGAAGCGAAAGAGCTCCTTTTCACCGAGCAGGCCGTTGGCGGTTGGCTGATCGCGGCGTTGCTATTCGCGTGGCAGTTCCCGCACTTCTTCGCTCTCTCCCACGCAGTGCGCCATGAGTACGCCGGCGCTGGCTACAGGATGCTTACATCGACCAACACGCCCATGGCCGCTCGCGTCTCGCTCCGGTACAGCCTGGCTATGTTCCCAATCTGCGCTGGACTTGGCTACTACCAGGTCACCGACCTGTCGTTCCTCGTGACGAGCAGCGTGATCAATGGATGGATGACGCGTGAGGCGTTCCGATTCTGGCGATATAACGCCGAACGAGGGTCGGCGAGAGCACTGTTTTGGGCGAGCGTGTGGCAACTCCCCATCGTGCTTGTTCTGGCCATGGTGCAGAAGAAGGGCTTGTGGGAACGGCTTTGGCGGAGCGTGAACGGTGATCCGGACATTGAAGATGAGTGGGATGACGAGTGAAAGTCAAAGGGGGCTCTGTAACAATGTACCCGTGCACCTCGGAAAAAGGCCATGACGAAAGCATACGCTTGTCAGTGGGACCGATGTCCCACGCTGGTAAAGGTGAAAGCCTTGTCTGCTTTTGACTTGGAGATTAACGAGCAAGAGAGAGTAGTGATATAGAGGGGCGCCGTTCGCCGAACCGATCAATATGAGTGCGCCGAGTTGAATCGACCATCAGCCACAACGAAATCTGAGATCTGTACCAACGCGCACTCGTTCAAGATCCGGTCAGTCGTTCTGAAGGGAGGTGTTTCTAGGAGGCACTGCCCACGTCTCTCAATCTCTGAGCCTCACCACCAGTCCTTCGTCGTGGGGTTGACCAGCTAAACTCAGTCTCGTCAAGCGGCGGTTCGGCTGCCCGGGTGGAAGGGTGAAAAGTCTGTGATACAATCGATCGGATTGAGGTACGATTGAAAGGTGATGTGATCATGGTTATGTGCAGGCCTCCGTTGACTGCATGGTTGGACTCAACTGCTAGGACGACGAGATGGGCGATCAATATCATCGCTACCTAGAGATGATCACCTTGCAAGGAGGTTGGATATCAGCGATCCCTGAGTTCCAGGGACTGTTGAATGGAGCGTACACGTCTCGTATGCATACATAGTAAACTTGATCTATGTACGTAGTTGTATCAGACCATCACATGATCTGTTCTGGCCAACCCTACATACTGTCCACGTAGTGCCTACATTAGGTACATGCTGACCTATTGTGCCAAGACCGCGGCGTGCGCCTGAACAGACGACATCACGAGCCTGTTGTGACAACAACCGCTCTCCTTCTCTCGAGTCTACTGTTGATGATACTCTCTCCGGACCCCAACATCTTCGAACTCAGTCCCATTATCTGGTTGGTACTGTCCTGACCTAGTCCTCAAGTCTTGCGGGCCTGCGAACCGTTAACGAAACTTGATACCGCGCGTTCAAAATGCAGATCAGAGGGCCCTAGGGCAGCACCATTCACGCGGGCGGCACGAAACATTCCGTCGCTACTGCTAGGACCAGAAGCAAATGCGCGCAGCGTCGTGAAAGAGTCGGCAAAGAATCCACGTTGTTATTGTTCGTTCGAGTGGATCACGGCAAAAGGAGCCGCAACTCGGCGACCAACTTGTGATACAGACCATGATCCCACCGTGACAACCCTCCCCCTATCCTCGCTCCGGCTTTCCCTCTCTGCGCCCTACTCCGATGCATCTCCCGGAACCTTGCCGAGGATTTCCGCGGCGAAACGCTCTGATAAAACCCCAAACGCTTCGTCCACAGCTTGGATTTGCTGGTTGCGTGCCGCGCCGTCGATACCGGCCGCGCTCGCGTCAAACTCTACGCCCGATGGAAGGTCGCGGCAAGTCGGAGTGAACTTCTTGAAACACCCAACGCCCATTCTTGACGCGCAGTACATTCTGGACCGTAAACGCCACAACCTTTGTGGTTAGGGGCGTTGTGGTGGCCTTCACACTTATCATGCCGCTACAGACATACTCTGGAGCATTGATGAAGGCCATCGCGTACTTACTCGAAGTATGGGCTACCACGGCTCGTGTGGATCATTCCAACGCTCTTGGAAACACCATCTAAGCACCTATCGGGCTGGTCGACAAGTATAGTAGATGATACGGAAACTCCACCCGGGGAAGACTGACTTGGAGCATCCACGAGGACCACGACTCAGCAAGCAGAAGTATCCCTCGGAGCGACAACCCAATATGGCACGCACTTGGACAGAAGCAGCATGATGCCCGTTGCCGCCCATGTGGCAGCCAACGGATCTTTTGCTATCAGGTCAACAACATCCCTCGCCAAGGGGTCCGGATTGTTCTGCGTGGCGTTAAGCTCTCGCGGGCAGTCGTTCTGCGACCGTCTTCCAGTCAATCGACCGTATTGCCTCGGAGTTCGATCTCGGTTCTACGCATGGCTCACCTTCCATGCCAACGGCGCCCAACTCGCGGGTGCTACCGTGCTCCACGGCCTCAGCCTTTCGTCCCCCCGTGTCGTACCACTGACTATCTGCAAACGTTGTTTCATTCACCATGGTCCATGTCGCGCTTTCGCACCGTAGCTGACACAATACATCCACCAACAACCCTATGAGTGGCACAGAGCAGGTGGGTCGACCTTTTCCCATCAACCATAACGCTTGGCGTCTCTTCAACCCCTAACCTTTCTTCATCCAGCTACCCGGCACGTCGTCCGAACCGCTTGATCATATGTACTTTCCACCCCGCACCGCTCCTCTATCACGGCAACCATTCCATCTTGCCATGCCGCCCAGATTTGCAGGAGCCCCAGCGTCCACAATCGTTCCGAGAACATCGCCCAACTACATCGATCCTCCCGCCTTGACATGGATCGCACCGTACTCGATCACTCTGACCGCATTCGCAACCGTGCTGGTGCTCATGCGATTTTGGGTGCGCACGCGAGGCGTATGGGGCGGGCTCGGGTTGGACGATGCTTTACTCTTGCCCGCATGGCTTCTATCCATCGCCTTCACCACCGTCGCTATCTGGGGTACTCGGACTGGCCTCCTAGGTCGACATACATGGGACGTGCCGCCTTCGAAGCTCGAATTTGAGGCATTGGTATGGGAATCTGCATGTTCGACGAAGCACGATATTCGTTAACGGTCGGTCAGAATGCCTGGATCGGCGAGCTGATCTTTCTTGTTGGCACTTGTTTCCTCAAGCTATCCGTCCTTTTCCTCCTCCGAAGGATACGATCCGGAACGTACAGCCGGGGGTGGACCGTGGCGATTTGGGCGGCCATAGCGTTCACGATCGCTTTCACTCTGGCGCTGATCCTCGGTCTCGTTCTCTCTTGTTTTCCCACCCAGGCGTACTGGCGCGCGTTCGACCCGACATGGCAGAGAGATTATACTTGCAGCAGATCCTCCGTCCTCGGTATCCTCGCGCCAGTGCTGAGCGTTGTCAGCGACATTTACGCCGCTCTACTGCCATGCCTGATGCTCAAGGACCTGGCGCTGTCCAAGAAACAGAAGATCATCCTCAACACTTACTTCGTAGTCTCACTCTCGGTGGCTGGCGCCGG
>Ga0058704_10000446_pt1 | contig 21699 bp, 19 predicted proteins | sample AgamicMgSfe_FD_71363 | JGI IMG/M metagenome (GOLD analysis project Ga0058704, IMG submission 71363) | Agave microbial communities from Guanajuato, Mexico - Mg.Sf.e | ecosystem: Host-associated > Plants > Phyllosphere > Phylloplane/Leaf | place: Guanajuato, Mexico | collected 2012-05-30
CCGACCACGCGCGCCTGCTCCAACGCCTCGTCCACCAACCGCCGACTCATATTCGTGCACGTCAAATGCAAACACGTCGTCAGCCCCAGCCCGCGCTGCGTCAGTTCGGCCAGCGCGAGCGATTTCTCCGCCGTGCTGCCCCCTGCACCCCAGGTCACGTTCACGAACAGGGGTCGTAAGGCGGCGGCCATGCGGGCGAGGCGGGCGTGCAGGTTCGCGAAGCCCGGTTGGGTTTTGGGCGGGAAGAATTCGAGGGAGAAGTAGGTTGCATTCGGGGGCAGGGCGGCGATTTTGGCGGTGAGTTTTTCTTCGGCCATGGTTGTTGTTGTTATTGTTGTTCTTGTTTTTGTATGGCAGTGGCGGAGCGGGGATGGTGGGAACGTGAGTGTTGCGGTGGTGGCGGTGGTCGTGAAGAACGGGGATGGAGCATTGTTTGGTTTCCCTTCGTGACGATGAAAGCGAATTGGTTACTCTCCACACCTTTTGCGGCGCGGAGTGCGCGAGGGGCCCTTTTCTTATCTCGATCTTATCTTATCTTCTCTTATCTCGATCTTATCTTATCTTATCTTATCTTATCTTATCTTATTTCATCTTATCTAGGCGTAGTGGTGAGCAAGAGGGTTAGGGTTGGGGTAAACAACGTCTCGCGCGAACAACATCAAGCTCAGAAACAAAGATCGATACTCTACAACGCAGTGTGTTGTTGGTAACGATGTGTGCATGGGGTAACGGTAATCTTCGTGCATCGATCGCATGCTCGACGGGAGAAGTGGGAGATCCTTCGGGGTTCTACTATACACTTCTGATCATTGCTCCTAAGTGATCCTCGGTGCAAAGTCTGCACGTCAACGCACTCGACATGACCAACGCCGGCCGATCATCGAACAATGCTTCAAGAAAGATATAGGCTTTGTATAAGTAACATCTTCACATACCGAGTGTACGATGGGTGGTCTCCGATGTTGAGGTCTTGACTTCGACTTCATCAAAGGATCAAAGGACGCCGCGAAAGATTCAGGTATGTTGAGTGTTACACACATCTATTCATGTGACAAAATAGTGTGATAATTTCAATAAATCTACACGAGAATGACTCGGTCTAACAATCGAGGATCGGAGCGCTGATACGCTCACATTGGTATATGGAGTTCCCCAGTCCCACGCAACAAGCAAAGAACTCCATGCACCGATCACCATTCCCCCAAAAGTCACCGACCCGTCCAGTTCTCAAAACGCCGGAAGACCCCAATGCCCCTTGCATTAATCGCGTCAAGACGTATGGATTCCTTGTACTCCAGAAGCAGACCGAACACCCTATATCCAGAACCGAAAGCCGCCTCAGGACGACGATGATGATCACGAGCCCGTCGAGCTAATGGAAGACGATTGGCTCATCTCGGACGAGAAGGAAGCGGTCTCGTCGTCGGCGGACTTGGTGGAGCGTCGGCGGGACGAGGCCGTGGCCGTTTCGAACTGTTGCTTGGTGTGTTGGTGCATGATCCTGTAGAACGGTGCGGTGTCAGTTTTGTCTGCGGTGTGAATGGGAGATTGGGGGGGATCTCGTACTTCTGATACGAAGACATGGCTTTGACGGGGTTGGCGACGTCGAATTGGTGGGCGAAGTGGTGTTGGGCCTCGACGGGCTCGGAGAAGCCGGTGTGGGAGTAGGTCACTTGGGCCTGGGCGGAAGGCATTGTTGCGTTGATGATTTTATGTTTGCTCTTTGATGGAGAGGAGGTGAGGGTCGAATTGGTGGAGATGATGGCCGAGTGGTTGGAGTGCTGAGTGATCGGAATAGTTGGTGGAACAGTAGAGAAAAGTCGAATGGAAGGGGAGGAAGGGAGAAAGAGGGTATCATCTTCTTCGAAATGAGAGCCGACCAGGGTCCCTCCTCTCCGAACCCTGCATCAATTCACGCCCTCCTCCCCCCAAGGCGATGACGGGCCGCTGGTCAAGCTTACATTACCTTACCAGGCTGACAACTTGCAACTTCTCTGCATGTGGTGAAGGAATGCCGGGTGGGGTCGATGAGGTCGACCGCTCCACCGAAGTCCGATATCAGCGCGACGTGGTTGGTGTGATGGGCAGGGAGATGGGGACGGCAGGCGGGAGTGAGTGGGCATCGGGGGGCACCCTTTTTCGAGCTTGTGTTGTGGGGGTGGGGAGGCGTAACGGCGTCATTAGCACGGCACGCCGCATGCAGGGTCTTTCCGTCTTGGTCGTCCGCGAGTCATTCGTCAATCACTGTCGGTGATGCGTCCCGAGTTGAGCGTGGTTGCGCCCGGTCGAATGCGACGGTGGTCACATGACGGGAAGTAATCCCACCCGGACGACCCAGAACGACGTAAATGATCTGACGATGTACCTACGACACGAGACCGAGAACCTTCAACTGTTCAATCTTGGAGGCCTCTTTCACCATCATCATCATCATCATCATCATCAGCTGCCCAGGTGTGAATTGATTATAGAACATAAAGTTGACTCCCGGCGTGATGATGAGACCGTCCGAGTGGTGGAGTTGAAGCCGGCGCGGTGGATCTGGCACGGCCGGTGACGATGATAATGTATGTAGATGTCGGTAAATCCCAAGGTTCCCACTGTCGGTCAATGATAACCGTTGGTGAAATATCGCACGCTCTCCTCCGTTCTCGGCCACAGCGTCCATCTCAAACTCTAACGGCGCTTCAATCCCAAAAGGTCACGTGATTAATTATTCACTACGTACCTCCGGACACGACACCACTTCCCGCAAAACGCAAATCACACTCGAAGTGATCCGCAGTCTGCGACAGTGAACAACTTTGAACCATGTTGAATCCCCGATGGATCGCGTCCTGCTGCCTGCATCATCCGATCCGATGTTTCCGCTTCCTCTGACCTCATCCCACATCCTCCTCCCACCATTCCACTTGGTTTTATTAGTTCAACGTCGCCATGCGGCTGAACCGCTGCAGGACGCATGTGGAGCAGGTCGTGTGCTTCCTGCATCATCCTTTTATTACTACAGATCCATCCACCAATCATCGAAGATGGCTCTTCCGATGTCTTATCCCGGCTGTCGACTCCTGATCGATCAATGTTCGCTACAGTGCAAGAGTACCTACCTAGGTAACTAGTCCTGTCCGAGAGACCCAACTGGCTCTTCTGGTCAGGTGGTTTTCCCAACGCCGATTCTCGCGCGTGCGTTGTGTGCCTCCAGGTGCGATCTCGGGCTTCCTGCTTCGATGCATGATGAGCGCGGCGATGATGTTTGGCCAAGGTTTGGAGGATAGCTGCTGTGAAGATAATAAGAACTTTCCAACCGGCGCACCACCGCTTCGACACTCCTGCGCGATCAACGCGACGGCACGCCTTGCGCGCAACAGCAGCTACACTACCTTCGTAGGCAGATCGTATCGCCCAACCCCATGTGAGGATACTCCTTCACCGTCCCCTGACATGTCGCACCGCGAAACCCCCCTGATCAACCCGTCTCATCACATCCTCCACCACTTCCCGAATCTCCCTCTCCACCACCTCCACCCGTCGCCCAGCATCAATCACCACCATATCCTGCCTCTCATCCCAACCATCCTGCAACTCCGCAAACAACTCCCCCACCCGCTTCTGCATCCCCTTCTCCTCATACCTCTCCGCCCCAAACCCCCCTCTCCTCGCCGTCTCCTCCGCCGTCAAATCCAAAAACAAACACACGTCCGGCCGTGGTAACCCCACATCCGCCTGCCGACACCACCGCAAATCCATCCCGGGCACTCCCTTCGCCGCACTGTACACGCACCCGGAGTAATAATACCGATCCACCACCACCGTCGTACCCGCCGCGAGCGCCGCTTCGATCCCCGCCGCGCTCTCCCATCGGTTGGCGGAGAAGAGCAGGTGGATGACGTGGTCTTCCTGCTGGGTTTGCCCGGACAGATAATTGTCAATCATCTGCCCGATGGGTGTGCTGCGGTTGGGGAAACGGAGGTGTTCGACGGCAGTGGGATGGGGTTGGGAGGAGCGGAGGTGTTGGACCAGGCGCGCGCATTGCGTCGATTTCCCTGAGCGGTCGAGGCCTTCGAAGACGATGAGTTTGCCGCGTTGGGGGGGCATCATGAACTTTACGCGTTATATTCGATGTGTTGGGTTGTTTATATATTCATTTGGTAAAAAGGTGGAAAGATGGTAAATTGCTCGACGTGTATGCCACGCGCGTGCTTCGCGTGGCTGATGGTGGGTCCACTTCGCCCTCATTCGGCAGCTTTCCCATCAAACGTTGCATCAACATGCGACCACCGCACACCACATACTATCACTCTCTGATCACCATTGTTGAGAGCATGCGACGGGATACTGTGGTCTACTGTCAGACTCTCGACAACGAACCGGCCTCACAGGAACTGCATGAGACAGTATGGCCTCGAATGACCAAAGCAATGTAGCTTCACTCACCAACGAGATGTTCACCATCATCAGAGCAGCATCTTCCAATAGCCTGGGTCCTCGACTGGGAAAGCTATCGCTCCCAGGCAAAAGGTCAATAGAAACACCTCACTACCTAGCTGTCACCTCCCGCGGCGTAGTCCCCCATCTCACCCAAGATAACTTCGCGCACCACACCGACATCACCGGCGTGTACGTCGGCTTAGAAGACTGTAAGTCCCCCCCCACTCTGCCCCCCAACCCACTTCTTCCAAGTCGCCGACTGACTGCCTTGCTCACAGAAACCGGTTTTGATAAGTCATCGAACGCGCTTCCCCACCTCTATACCACTTCCACCCTCCAGACGCCTCCTCCCCTCTAACACGCTTCATCGCTCTACCAGACGAAACTCTCCTGATCCTAGGCGCACGCCGCACACCACCCCTCGTCCCTCCCGCCGCGACGCCAAATACCAACACCACCGTCGCCGTTTCCACGGCCGTGGGCTTCCGAGCCTTGTCCGCGGCGCACTATGCCGAAGCGACTGAGGCGTTAGGAGCGGATCTCGTGGTCGGGTTGGGGGATGTACCGTTCGGCCGGGCGTTGGCCGCGAAGAGGATTGAGAAGGCGACGGAGAGGAGTGTACAGTGGTGGAGAGAGCATGTTGCTTTGCGGAGGAACGAGGGGGCGCGGGCGAGGCTCTTCGCGCCTTTGCTTCCGGTCAGTTGTGCGACACAGGGGGACTATATCGATTGCTTGCTCCAGGACCTCGCTGTGGGAGTTGTGCACGGGCTGGCGGTGTACGACCTTTCTTCGCTCGAAGACCTACCAAAGGAGTTGGGGCATTTACCACGATTGGGGTTCACGGCGCCGGAAACACCTCACGACGTCCTCGGACATATAGCCTCAGGCCTGGACGTCCTGACCATCCCGTTCATCACTTCCGCGACGGAAGCGGGTATAGCTCTGACCTTCACCTTCCCGACCCCTCATGAAAACGACGACGAGCAGAACGGCACCCTACCATTCCCCCTCGGTGTGGACATGTGGTCGCCGCAGCACGCCGTCGACCTCTCCCCGCTCGACAAACAGTGTGTCTGCTATACCTGTGCAACCCACCATCGCGCGTATGTTCAGCACTTGCTGTCGGCGAAGGAGATGCTCGGTTGGGTGCTGTTGCAGATCCATAACCATTCTGTCGTCGATCGCTTCTTTGCCGCGGTGAGGGGGAGTATGGTTGCGGGGAGGTTTGAGAGGGATGTGGAGGTGTTTGGGAGGGGGCATGAGAGGCGTTTGCCGGAGGGGACGGGGAAGGGACCGAGGTGAGTGATTATTCGTCTTTTTTTTTTCTTTGGAATGGGCTTGGTGTGAGAGATGGTGGCTGATTTGTTTTGGTGGTTGTAGGGTTCGTGGGTATCAGTTCAAGTCGGAAGGTCCCGGGGAGAAGAAGAGGAATCCGGCGCCGTTTGCGATGATGGATGGTGGAAGGAAGGAAGGAGGTGCTGGTTGAAGCGACGTCGGCGATGCGGAGTAAGGATGCGGGCTCGCGGAGATGCGGGAGTAGCTACGCGATACGCTCATTAGGATCTATTTACAGTTCATGATGATGGGTCGTCTCGCCACCTTCGGCAGTAGCACCCACAGGCACCTAACCCATGTTCTCCCAGAAGTTGGCCGCGGCCTCGAGATCATCCACGTTCAACAGATCCACGCCAACATTCCACAAAGTGCGCCAGATCCCGTTGCGCGTGCCGACCGGCCAGCCCTAGTCAGTCTTCGTTAGCCAAAGATCCCTTGGGCGACAGTGCAAATACGTAGGAAAGTCATACCGGTTGGTCCCAATACCTCGTCATGATCCCCTTGGCATGCGCCGCCGCGACCTGCGCCTCCAACGTCGCCAACTGCGTCGCGTTCAACGTCTCGGCCCGCACGTTGCCGAACACGGCGCCGAAGTCCGTGCTCGCGATGGGCGAGACGGCGCGCGTGATGTTGGCGAAGGTCGTGGTCAGGTAGGGGATGGGCGCGTCGTAGAAGTAGTCCCGGTGTTGGACCGGCTGGACCTGGTCGAGGGGCGTGTTGCCCGTTCCGATCACGGTGACGGGACCCGGGGTCACGGCCGTGCCGTTGTAGGTGGTCAGGTAGCCGGCGGCGCGGAGGGGTTGGAGGGCTTTGACGACGGCGGGCCAGGTGGTGGGGCCGGCGGTTTTGACGTCGACGAAGAGGTACAGGGTCTGGGTGGAGGCGGTGTCGAAGACGCCGTTCTTCGTCGGGCCGGAGGTCAGGAAGGTGCTGTTGGGGTTTTGACGGCGGAGGACGTCGAGGATGGGTTGGATGTAGAGGGAATCGAAGGTGCGGGCGGGCGTGAGCGCGGACTGCTCGTGGCCGACGTGCAGGGTGTTGTTGTAGAGCCAGACGTCCGCTTCGACCGAGACGGCGCCGACGGCGAGGGCGCTGTAGAAGGGGAGGGGCCGCCAGTAGTCGTTGTGCGAGTGCAGGGCTTTGGGCACGATGCCTTGGGTCAGGTCGGTGGGGTAGGTGTAGAGGGGCCCCTGTTGGGCGTGGGAGAGGATGGATTGGAGGGGTTGGCTGAGGGGGATGTCGGATTGGGCGGCGGTGCTCGCGATGGCGAGGGCGGTGGTGAGGAGGGTGGAGAGCATGATGGGTGATATGAGGGAGATTGATGGGTAGGAGAAGGAGATGGTGGTGAAGTTGTCTTACTTACTTTACATATGTTCGTGAAGGGCCGTTCGTTTATATACTTTATGAACGGTAGACGTTGGGTTGTTTTCTTTTTCGTAGAAAGATGCAATGACGCTGTTGCTTCGGGCACGTGGGAGGAAACGGTTGCTGCGGTGGAGTCCAATCGCATGGCCGTCGCGTGGCCACGAGGTGAGATCTCACCACCGTAACAGTCAAACTGATATTACAGCAATCAATGCGAGTACATGTACCCACGCTATTGTTGTTTGGTGTGTGTCCAGGTACATATATGTAGGTAAGGTACATACATGTAGGTATCTGTGTATGAGGGCGAAAGTCGCTGACAAACGTGATCCACTTTCAAAGTCACGTTGGCTATGCCTTACGTAAGCCGCCTGTCGCTCACCTCACGCGTATACATGTATGGTGAACATTTCGCCGGACGATCTCGACAAGTTCATCGTGGGTGAGACATCGTACGAGCATATCATGTCACTCCAAGACATCAAGCACATCGCCCTCGTTCTCTCCGGCAAGGGCGGCGTGGGCAAATCCAGCGTGACGACGCAACTCGCCCTCACCCTTTCGCTTCAAGGGTACTCGGTCGGTGTGCTTGACGTCGACCTTACCGGGCCATCCATACCCCGGTTCTTCGGGATAGAAGACGCGAAGGTCAGGCAGGCACCGGGCGGTTGGATACCCGTGCCGGTGCATGAGGCGCAGAAAGCAGGATCAGATCAGGACACGCGACCGCCTGTGAGCAGTGACGGCGCGCATGGAGAGGGCAACGGGAGCAGCAGAGGCTACGGGTCGTTGGCATGCATGTCTCTGGGATTCTTACTGGCAAACCGAGGAGACGCGGTGGTCTGGCGTGGTCCGAAGAAGACGGCCATGGTGCGCCAATTCTTGTCCGACGTTCACTGGGGTGCTTTGGACTACTTGCTCATCGACACCCCTCCCGGTACGAGCGACGAACACATTTCGCTGGTGGAGACTCTGCTCAAAGAGGCGACGCTCGAGCAACTGGCCGGCGCGGTCATCGTGACGACTCCACAGGCGATCAGCATCAGCGACGTGAAGAAGGAGATCAACTTCTGCCGCAAGACGGGCGTCAAGATCCTCGGCGTGATCGAGAACATGTCCGGCTTCGTGTGCCCGAATTGCTCCGAATGCACCAACGTCTTCTCCAAGGGCGGGGGGGAGGTCATGGCGCGGGAGTTCGACGTGCCCTTCTTGGGCAGCGTGCCGATCGACCCCATGTTCATCCGTCTCATCGAAGAGGGAGAGCGGCCGGTGTATCCTGAGGGTACGGTGGTCGAAGGCAAAGACATGCAGGCCGGTCACGTCGCGGACGGAAAGCCTGAAGGTGCTGAAGACTTACTGGTCGAGAAGTACAGATCCTGCTCCTTGCACCCGATCTTTGACGGCATGACCCAAGCACTGGTCCGCTCGATCATAATCTGAGATGCCGAGCAATCGACGGCGATCTCTGGAGAAGGGAACAAGAAGAGCCATCGAAATGGCGCAGGTTCCTGGTTCGTCCGTGCTGGCATGCAAGTCTTGTTTTGATTGTTCAGACTTTCCCGAACGCATTCCCTGCGCCCTTGTGGAGCGCAATCCGTGCAAGCGACCTCGGGATGAGCAAGCCCATGCCGGCAATCCGAGGAATGCGTCCGGGATTCAGCACAATCCGGGCCGGTCTCGGCCGGCGCCATGCCGAGGACCTCCACGGACCACGGGAGGGAGCTACTTGCACTTGATGCTTGTATCAACGCAAAGATTCCAGGAAACAGCCATGCCAGTTGAAGCGTTGCATGTGCGGCAACGAATCGAACAGTCGTTGAGTGGGATAGGCCACATCTCAACCCAAGAGGCTCATCTCTCTCACATGAAACCAACCATGCAGAAACCCATTGACAGCCTCTCAAAGGTCCTGCTTCTCGCACATGTGTGACTGCACACATTCCATGCACATAAGATGCCCTTGTTTCCTGCAGGTCCGGACCCGAGCGTCGCAGCGTCATCCGAGTCGGTACATGTCCCTCGGTGGCATTGGACGGCCGGCCGGCCGTGCTGCGAGAGGGCGAGACGAGCTCCTACTGGTAGTGGAGACCGAATGTTTGTTTGGCTCTCGCAATCCATACCGATGGCCTTACTGCCAATCTTGCATGTCGCGGTCATAATGCAGACGTCGCGACGGAAACCAATGTCCCTCACCACTGTCACTCCCCTCCCGTCGGGCCTTCACGTTCGTTTGCGTGCCTGCCGTACTGCCCTTTAGCGGTTTGCTGGTCTTCTCCCTACCGAACCCCTTCAGCGTCTCGGGGTACCGGGACCGTCCATTCGTTACCGTGAAGTGCTCATTCGGTCTCGTCCTTTACTTGGTTGCCCAGGTCACCGCGCAACTGAGTAGCAGTGAGTGTTGCACGGCACGCATTGCAGAGCAGAGCTAATAATCCCGAAGGCACATGACCAACCTGAGCGCTGGCGCGCAGAGCATCACCCCGACTTCGACAGCATTGATTAGCGGCACTTCGGTCCAGTTCGGCTCCCTTACGCTTCCAGCAAGCTCCTTCAGCCCGAGCGTTACTTCTGTCTCTTTCACGGTACCGGCAACAAGTGTGTCGACTGGACTCTTGAGCGCGAGCGCCCCGAGGGCCTCGGTCGCGACCCCTGCGACGAGTGTGTCCGCCAGACTTCCGAGCTCCTCGTTGCCTTCGACCGGCGTCTCGTTGTCGTCGTTGAGCGTAGCATCTCCGACAGGGCCTACGCTTTCTTCCGGCATCTCACTATCGGCAGCAAGCTCACCGGCAACACCCATTACGTCCCCGTCACTGGCGTTGAGCTCCTCCGCACTGAGCACGGGCCTGACTCTCTCTGCGCCCTCGAGTCGAACCGGTAGCACCGGATTACCCTTACATCGTCCAGCATTACGCTTGGTGGAGGCTTATCTGCCTCGAGCGTGTCGTCGATGGGCGTGAGTGTTGCCTCTCCAAACAACCCCCTCGGAAACGGCCCGTCGTCGGCTGCAACCTCTTCAATCGTCAGTTCATCGACGACGACTTCATCATCGCTACCCAGCAGCACGAGCGGAAGCTCGACTGGAACGAGCAGCGTCAGTCTTGACACCCAGCTGCCGACCGCAACAGCAGCCCCCGTCTTTTCCTGTCCGGATGACAATGGGGTTTCCTACGTTTCACCAAGCGGCCAGGCTTACTACGTCGAGTGTGGTGTGAATCAACCCGGCTACGACCTGAACAGCAGGCTTCAACCGAACCTAGAAAGCTGTGTCGACTCGTGTGGCACGGTCTCTGGTTGCACCGGTGTCTCCTGGCAGTCTGCGACTGCGAGGTGTTACTATAAGTCATCTGTTGGTAAGTCCGAACCCCATTCCTGTTATCAAGTGGCGTCAAGCTACAAACAGCATTCGCCGCACATGCATCTCCGAACGCCTTGTCTTGGTCTTCGAACACCAAGGCGAGGTGTTGTGGCAACAACCAGAAGCAAACCAAACGCTTTCGTGTTCGAGTTGACGCGCTAATTACGGCCAATCTTTAGGGCAAGGAACGGTCGACAGCATCTTCCAATCCGCAGCACCCGTTGACCTCTCTTGTCCAAACGCTGATGGAGCTCAATACCTCGATGCCTCTGGAAGTGTGTACCAGGTTATGTGTACACTTCATTCCCAGCCAGCAGCAACACGACAAGTGTATCATCCGCAAACTCACTCACAGCGTGCTCCAACGGTTACTCCAATACGCCTGGATGTACAGGGTCCAGTTACAGCAACGGACAGTGCAGTAAGTCTTGCAAGCTGCAGCGCGATCTCATCCGGCATCAAACCTCCAGCAGACATTGACCACTTAGTAGCATACATCTGTAATCTGGGACCAGCGAGCGCTAGCACCGGCGCAAGCGTCCACGTCAATACGGTCGTTCTCGTATCAAAGCGACAAGCTGTTGTCAACTCGGCTGGGAGCACGTACACCAGCATCAGCGTGGCCTCGACAGTCCCATCGTATGCGACGTCACGGAGTCTCACGCCCATTAATAATGCTCCTTCCACCACGACTTCCGCCACAATATCTCTTTTTGGAAGCAGCGTCTCCAGCCCATCAGCCGGTGTTACCCCTTCATCGGTATCGACGGTCCCTGGCGCCACGTCTCTGGGTTCAGTTGTGGGCGGGCTGCTTACGACTTCTGGCTCCACATCCTTGACCATCCCAGCTGCGACACCGTCCGCATCTTCCGGCGTTCCTCAGACGCCAGTGAATATCTCTTGCCCGGCTACCAGTGGACAGAGTCTCTCATATAACGGACTCAGCTACTACGCCGGTTGCGGAAGTGCTCTCTCTGGCAACTATCACGTTGCGACGCCGGCCCCGAACTCTCTGACTGACTGCTTCGCCCAAAGCGATCAGTCCTGCACTGGCTTCACCTACTTAGGAGCGAGCAACGGAACCGGACCTGGCACTTGCTATCTGTACAACAATGCTGGCGAGGGCTTCATCAATGCGAACAATCCTGGCTACATTGCCGTCGCGAGGTTGAGCAATTACGTGGCGACACTGACCACTGGGGCCTTACCAGTGGGTACGGCCACATCAGTCTCAACGCTCAGTGTCAGCGTGTCATCGGTCGCGACCAGTAACGTCATCGCCGGCGTCAGCACTACGGCCGGTGCCGTTCTCGCGAGCTCGAGGGGTACCCTTACAAACGTCCAGGTCTCCGCGACTGCCAGTGTCTCTGTCTCCGTGCAAGCGGGTGCTGGAGTATCGGCCACTGCGGGATCTTCTGGTGCGGGTGCCGGCCTGTCTGCCACCGCTGGTGCAGGCGCAGGTGCCACGCTCGGAGGTGGAGCCGGTCAGGCCAGTGGACCAAGCTCGGCGACTGGCGCCGCCAGCATCAGCAGCACGAGCAGTTTCAGCCGATTAACCACCACGCAGTACTCCACCACGACGATTACGTCTTGCTCGACGGACACGGCCGGTGTCATGACATGTCCTGGGAACATCCAGGCTGTCGCGTCTACCACCACCTCTGGTGGATCGACCCTGGTGTACATTGCTTTCACGACGACTGTGACTACGTCGAGCGCGACGTTGAGCCTGTTGTCATCCTCCAGCATCTTGCCAAGCTTATCAACAACGAGGAGCAGCTCATTGTCCGTCAGCACCTCGCTGCAGACATCGTTGCCGGTATCGAGTTCCGTGTCGTTGGCGGTATCGAGTTCAGTGGCACCGGTGTCTACCAACCTCTTGAGCTCAAGCAGCAGTACAACAGCGAGCCGGACCTCCTCCATGGTAACCATAACCAGCTCCAGCACGTCCAGTACACCCACTGCAGGCACACCTTGCAACAACGGCCAGGGCGTGACAAACGCTTTGGGTGTCTGTGCGAGTAGCGTCGCTTGTGCTCCGGGTCTTACCTGCAGAGATGCGAATGGACAAATCATCGGCTCGGTCGATGAGGGCGTGATCGCCAGCGACGGCATGATCGCCAGGTTGCTGAACATGATCCAGGGATGAAGTGGGGCGGTGTGATCGTGAGCATACAAACGTTCGTATTCTACTGGCATCGCGCGGCGTAGAGGGGCTGTAGAGCTTTGTTTGAAGTCGGGATAGAGACGAGACTCGTCGGGTGGTCGTGACGAGTCCACATGAGGACTAAATCACAAATGACATACATCGTTGCACAAGCATTGTTCAAAGACTTGTACGGTGAATGACTGCTCCCCCGCCGAGGCGTGTACCAGCTTCTATTGACGATATGCGATCCTTGCCAATGTATCTCGATTTCCGATCTGGTGATTTTGGAGTCGGTATGCGTAGCATTAGGTAGAGAGTTGTCGTCGCGAGGAGGGACCTTGCGTTGACGCACAGACCAGTTGCACCCTCGAACCTCACTTCCTTCTGGACTCGAGCGCATTCCGGAAATACTAGACGACCGCGCCCAGAATTGAGCGAATGCGGTTGCACAACAGTGTGTGGCAGACGGAAGGCGGCGAGGTGATGGGAAGCTGAGAAGAGATGGACACGGTCCCAATACAGAGTCTCGCGGTCGAGCACCCACCACCTTCGGATGCATTGATTCGGGCGGTTGTCACGCTATCCTGGCCTTATTCCTCGTCGACCAAATCATGCGCTCTACTCCTTGCCGACCCGGACTTCACACTGCGCCATAGGAAGGGGCAGGTCAGAGTACGCTTCACGGGACCGAGCGCGGAAGCTGTCGCGAGAGCCCAAATCGCGATTGGCGACGAGGTGTTGCTGGGTCTTGCTGGTGCAGCCTGGGCGCAAGATGCCGCCATCACGCGCACACCCGGAAGAAGTGTGGACGGCGAGCTCGCTTATAGCAGACGGCTTGAGCTCGCCGTACTCAAAGCAGGTGGTGAAGTCAAGATCAGCGTTGACGAGCCAGTACCGCCTACGTCGCCAGAGCGCCCGTCAGGAAATGCGACAGCTACACCTGTGAGGAGGGTCGCAAATAAGGCGCGTACGAGCCTGGGTGGTGGACTCGGGAGCATTCCGATCTACAGCTCCCCTGCGTTCGCGAAGCGCTTGCGCCAGTCCATGGACTCGACACACGACGCGCTTGTGGACGATGACATCGAATACGAGCACGTGAACAAGAAGCAGCGAATTTCTTTTGGTCATGTCGAGCAATGGCGATACGCTGAGAGGAGTCCATCCCCCGTTCAGGATGCTGTTCCGGAGGACTTGGAGCGTGCCGACAGAGGACCGGCTCAAGAACAGTCTGAGGTTGCGCATATCTCTCGGCCCAGTGATGCTGGAGGTAATACAGTGCAGCAGTCGGCAGAAGAAGGGCTCCATGAGGCGCTCCATGGCAACGGCAATAATGCATCGAGATCTGGAAGCATGCCGCCTCCAGCTCGACCACCCCTGCAGATTCCGGATACGCAGCCCAGACTTAACGTCCAGGAGACTCCCTGCGACAGCAGTGGTGATGATCCAGGCCCGTCGACCCCCAAACTTCAACCAGTGTCTTCTTCGGGTTTACTGCTGCCTTCACCATCCCCCAGCGAATCCACCCAGCAGCAGCATCCTGCGTCGGACGCAGGTGCTCAGCACTCATGGCGTGAGACTGAGCCAACTCCTGCAGACTTAGTTGCAGTTGCTACTTCAGTGGATCTTCAACCTGGTAACACGAATTCCGCACTTCTTATAGATGACCATCATGGTGCTCGGCAGGCAACTCAAGACGCGAACGAACATCGCTCCGTTGAATATGACAGGTACCAAAGCAACAACGGCCATGACGATCACGACATTGGCGGCGAGGTTCCTGGTGCGACGCAGGTGCTAGAGCCCTCGGAGGAATTCCCCTCAGATACTGAGCCTGACATAAACGCATATCACGACGAAGATGGGAATGACGGCGAGCTATCAAGTGCTGTTGAAGATAAAGAGTACTCTGCGAGAAATTCCAGGCTGGATGATGGCGTATCTGATGACTCTGAAGGCGTTCTGCATGAATCTGATGTCGAGGAAGTCATTGAACTATCGGACCTCGAAGGTCCACTCAGTGACGATGATGATCGCGTTGAAATTGACGAGGACGACCACCCCACGGATGCCTCACGACCCGCAGGATCGCCTCTCAGACGGCCCCCCGAAGAGAAGGATCAGCGAAGCAGCGAAGTCGTGGAGCTGGACGGCCGCTCGGAATCGCAGCCACAGACTCCTGCCAAACCTCCACCGCGCGACCTCGGTCATGACGGTCCTGTGACGTTGGTTGCTCCAGCGTCACAACCACAATCGACGCCTCAGTCCGAGCAGGACCGAATAATGGCCAGGACCTACCAGAGCTTGTTCGGCTTCAGTACTGCAAGTGAGCTGCCGCAGCAACCACCGCAGGATGTAGGAACACCGACGCCGGCCGCAAAAGCCGGTCCATCTGAACTGCCACCCGGCAATTGGGCTGTCACGGGCTCGCTAATGGGAAGGACAAAGGTGGATGACCCACGACGCTCCACGCTTCAAGCGGCGGCCCAAGACATGCATGCTGATACAGCACTCAGTCCATCCGCAATCGTCTCAGTCCGTGATGCAGACCATACCCCGGACCTGAGCCCCAATATTGAAAGCATGGATCACGAAAGACAGGCAGCTACCGATGTGTCGGCGCTTGAGGCCCCAGAAGAGTCGCACGATTCGAACAAAACCCTTACTGGACAAGAGATGCTTCCAGATGTTACAGAGAGCACCCATGTACCAATGGCAGATCTGCCTCTGGAGCCTGAACCGGAAACCGAACTCCATCTGCAAAGTATGGAAATGGCTCATCAAAGGCTGGCCGCTGCCGGATTGAGGTCGATGGGTCTTCCTACAGCCACGGAAGCCCCAACTTCACCTCCAGCTTATGCTGATATACCTGTCGACCGTGAACTAATAAGAGAATACCATGACCATACCCACGCTGAAGACGATGCATTCACGGATGGGCAACAGCACGCGTCATCGCTAGGAAATCCATCACCTCATTATCCCGCACCCGAAGTTATCGAGATCGGTTCCAGCTCCGATGGCGAAGCTGAGGTTGACGTGCTACCGCAGACTCCAATACCTACGGTGGATGATCTGCTTTATCACACAAATGCAGTGGCACCTGTCGAAGAAGCCGATGATGCCACAGCGTCGCTTGTAGATGAGGGCGACATAATGCACGAGACAGTATTTCCTACCCACGTTGAGTCTGTTGGCGATGCAATGAGCATCGAACCAGCTTCTGAGATGGACATTCCAGCCGTACAGGCTGAAGCAGATGAAGTTTCAGATCATGCATTAGCCGACGTAGAAGTCGCGCCAAGCTTGGTAATCGAGGACAGCCAGGATGAACTCCATGAGCGCGAGATGAGCACACAGCCATCATATGTTGAAGGCGACAACCTCGATGAGTCTCAACGCCGTGAAAGGGGAGATTCTGCAGCTGCGGTTGAGTTAACCCTGCCGGCCATGACAACTGTTTCTGAAGCAACGAGTATCGAGACTGCGCAACGCGACGTACCACCTGAAGTCATTGAGCTTGGTTCATCATCGCCTGTGACTGAGGTAGTAATTCCGGAGAGCCATCGTTCTCCAGATGATGAGCTCATAGACGACTTCATACAGGTCGATCAGCTGAGCAGCCACCAGCGGCAAGGAAGTGTCCCAGCCAGCAGTGAAGCCGAAGGTGCTTCACCAATGAACGAAGCTACACTTGTGGGAGAGGAAACCTTTTCACGACCAGCGAGTGACACCGATGAGGTCCTTGCGACGGAGACCCTGGCGTATACGACCCTTCACCTTAGTCCTCCGGACTCACAGCAACCGCCCGAGACGATTGACCCGCGTTTGACGCAGCAATCGCAGCCGGAAGCCGTGGCGAGCGCGTTGCCGCCAACCCCTCAAATGACGCAACGTGAGCCCGAGGTGCAGTACTCGCAGAACGGCAGTCAGCACCAGCAAGAACAGTCAGAAGTCCAGTCCTCGCTAGACGGCGCCCAGGATCACTATCTCGAGGTCGAGCAGGGACACGACGACCGCGGTCAATTAGGTGGTACGGCTGTTGGTCCCGTGACAGACTCATCCCTCGTCGAAGAGGCCTCTGATGAGACATCTCGTTTGGATTCCACTACAGCACAGGAGACCGCACACCCTTTTCGAAGAAGGGTGGCTACACGGAGGTCGCTGAGAAGTCGACTGAGTAACGTCCCTGACGTAATCTCCGCCTGGTTCTCACCGAAGCGCTCCAGTGCTGCTGCGCCTGTTGGAGCAGTCAGTCGCCATCATCCTGAGCTGGAGAGGTCTTCGCCAAGCAAGGGCTTGGAACGTGATCATATCTCCCTTAGTGGCGCACGCAATGCATTCGTCGATGATGGCTTAAAGATACCGCACAGCTTGAGCAGTCAGGTCGATTCTCGTGACAGTGGGATGCTGACGTCGTTGGCCTACTTCACGCCTCTAGCTCGTATCGAAGAAAAGCTGAACCGATCGAGCCAGCAGGCGTATGGAGCCGACACCACCGATATCCTCGCTGTCGTTACTCATAGTACCAAGGACCCCGAACGCGCCAAGGCTGGCCCGAAAGACTTCTTCACCATTTTCCGCGTCACGGATACGTCAATGGTGAAGGATGTGGACACCCGGGTCGAGGTCTTCAGGCCGTGGAAGGCAACCTTACCCGTGGCTGATGTCGGAGATGTAGTTCTGTTGCGCTCGTTCACGGTCCGGTCGAGGAACAGACAGCCTTATCTGCTGTCTACCGATGCCAGCGCGTGGTGTGTCTGGCGGTATGCGGATGCCCGGATCGCCGGAGATCAAGAGGGCAAGCCTGCTTGGGCAAGGAAGCGGGCGGATGTCGGTGGTGTGGGCGTTCGCGAGGAGATCAAGGGTCCGCCTGTCGAGCTTGGAGATGAGGAGAGGCAACGTGCCAGAGCTTTGTATGTGCAGTGGGCGAGCGATCGCATGTATGTTGGTATACCCTCGGAGAACGGACCTTTATAGTAATGATTGGGTGGAGTCGCCAGAGCGAGCGAAACGATACCGCAAAGCTGTGAAAACACTGTCGATGTAATATGTTGGGAACATCTCTTCGCATGGTTGATGCAGACCAAATTTTCTTTCACGAGAAATGTTGTCCACCGAAGCAACCTACTCCAAATACCATTGCAGCCATGATGGTTCGAAGAAATCGTCTCATCACTTTAACCATATAGTGTCATCCATTCTCATGAGCGTGCGAGGGGTGAGATACATGCCAGGTCACGTTACTTGGCAAAACGCCTAAGGCGGCGACATCACCCCAACCCTAACCCTGATCGGGTACCTGCGTGGGACCCGCATGTGGTTCGACTTTCGGACGCCTTTACTTCTGGCATTCATTCGCGGCATACGACGTACACACCGCTCGGCCCGAGACAATGCTACCTTTCAACGTGGCAGTATGAGCGTACGGAAGCGTGGCGATTTGCCCAAACAGGCCAATGGCAAAACCACGCACAGTGCGGTCGCTCAAGATCCCAAGACTGACCACACTCGGTGGCGGCTGGTAGATGACCATGGTCGTCAGACATGGGAGTATCTGCGATCGGAGGAGAGCGCCAAACAATGGCCGCAGAGTACCGCAGACAAGTGGTTTGTGGGACTGAACACCGTGCGTCGAACAGCAACCTCACGAGGACGGAGTTGAAATGTGTGATTGATCATATCTGCAGGACCTGCCGGCTCTACCACTAGCGCAGTCGCAGATTCAGGCTGCTGAGAATGGGCTGCAGTTCTTCTCGCACCTTCAACTCGAGCCCGGGAACTGGGGCTGCGAATATGGAGGCCCCATGTTCCTGCTGCCAGGCTTGATTATCACGCTGTATGTCACCAACATGCCATTGGCTCAACCGGAGCAAACCGAGATCATCCGCTACATCTTCAACATGCAGAACTTGGGCGACAAGAATGGAGGCGATGGGGGTTGGGGTCTGCACATTGAAGGCGATTCATCCGTTTTCGGCACCGCGATGAATTACACGACCCTGCGCCTGCTCGGTGTCTCGCCGGACGATGCGCGAATGCGCAAGGCCCGGAGGTGTCTCTACGACCTTGGTGGCGCGCTTAATGGACCTCACTGGACGAAATTCTGGCTGTCTGTGCTCGGGGTGATGCGATGGGAGATTGTCAACCCGGTGCCGCCCGAGCTGTGGTTGCTGCCGGACTGGGTGCCTATCTCCCCCTGGCGATGGTGGATCCACATGCGCCAGGTTTTTCTGCCCATGGGCTACGTCTGGTCGAAGAAGTGGACGTACCCGCAAGCCGACTCGGACCCGGTGATCCGGCAGTTGCGGCAGGAGCTGTTCACGGCGCCTCACGAAGAGATTGCGTGGCCGAGATATAGGAACGCGATCAGTCCGATGGACAACTACCACCCTAAGTCGTGGGTCTTGAACTTGATCAATTACTTCCTCGTTATAATCTACATTCCTTTCATTCGGTATGCTGGACTCGTGAGACGAGCGGAGCAGTGGGCGTGGCACCTGATACAGATGGAAGACAGAAACACCGACTTCGCCAACCTCGGGCCTGTCAACGGACCGATGAACTTGCTCGCGTGCTATATCGAGGAGGGATCCGATGCTCACTCGGTGAAGCGCCACCGAGAGCGCATGCATGACTTCTTGTGGCTCTCGAAAGACGGCATGATGATGAACGGCACAAACGGCGTACAGACGTGGGACACTGCATTCACCATCCAGGCGGTGGTGGAGGCGGGCTTGGCTGCGAAGCCGGAGCACTACCGGACCATGCTCAAGGCGCTCGAGTTTCTGGACGACCAACAGATCTTGGAGCATCCGAAAGGATACGAGCAGTCACCGGCCTACTCCGATCCTCCGACCGCTAACACTTCACCCGAAGCTGGTTACCGCCAGCCTCGCCGAGGGGGTTGGGCTTTCAGTACCCGAACCCAGGGCTATGCCGTCTCCGACTGTACCGCCGAGGGACTCAAGTCTACGTTGTTGCTTCAGTCAATGCCCGACCCCAAGGACCCGTCGAAGAAGCTCTTCCCGACCCTGATCGACGAGCAGAGGCTCAAGTGGGCCGTCGACATCTTACTGACCATGCAGAACGCGACAGGCGCCTGCAGCTCCTACGAACCGACTCGTGGCAGCGAGTACATGGAGTACTTGAACGCGGCCGAAGTCTTCGGTCGGATCATGGTCGAGTACGACTACCCGGAATGCACGACGGCGTGTGTCACGACACTGCACCTCTTCCACGAATTGTATCCCGATTACCGAGCACGCGAGATCCAGACCTTCACCAAGCGCGCGGTCGAGTGGATCCGCACGGATCAACGACGCGACGGGTCGTGGTACGGTAGCTGGGGCATCTGCTTCACGTACGCCGGCATGTTCGCTCTGGAGAGTCTGGCCACGCAGGGGGAGACGCACGCGAACAGCGACCGGGTGCGTCGAGCCTGTCGATTCTTCCTCGACAGGCAAAACGACGACGGCGGCTGGGGCGAGTCGTATCGGAGCTGCGAGACCGGCCAATGGGATCCGCACCCGGCCGGGTCGCAGGTGGTACAGACGGCGTGGGTGGTGATTGCGTTGTTGGCGGCGCGGTACCCGGCCAGGGACCCCATGGAGCGCGCCGTGGGGCTGTTGATGCGGAGGCAGCAGCCGAACGGGGAGTGGTTGCAAGAAGGGATCGAGGGGGTGTTTAATAAGAGTTGGTAAGGGTCACATCTCCCCCTCTCAAATTGTCGGAATCTGCTTGAGGCGTGACGGGGTGACCGACTGACTGATTGGAACAGCATGATCTCCTACCCGAATTACAAGTTCATCTTCCCCATCATGGCGTTGGGCCGGTATGCGAAGCGCTTCGGCGGCGTGGGCGCGGATGGGGGCGCGTATGTAAGAGGGACCGCGCGGGGTTGATTCGGTCCCCATCATCGATAGACGAGTCGACTTTTTGTCATCCCCGGGGATGATCCGTTTTAGACGATGTGGCCTGCTGCCGCCCAATCGACTCCCAGTAGAACGAACGAGACGAAAAGGGTGTGATGGGTACTATCGGTTTTCCATGGGGTCGGTACAGGAGTGACACCCAATCAAATCAAGAATCGACATGCTTGCCGCCCAGACCGATCCGACGTTTACTTGACAGCTGCACAGTGCAGAGGCAGGTTGATGGGTGCCCTGATTTTATTTCTTTCTTTCGTGATGCTTCCGTTTTCGTCCGGCCGCAGTTTGGGTCTGCGTAACGATCGGGTGTAAAATTTCAAAAGTTGAAAAGCACGTGCGACCACATGCAGTACACACGATTTTCAACATGATCAGTGAACAAGAGTTCGGCCGGGGTGGCGTTCGCGTGGCAGCTGGCTCTGCCGCCCGCCCGCCGTTGCTTTTGGCTCCTTTTCTTTGTGCGACGGTAAACCGACCTATGTACACCATTCGGGAGTCGACAGTAATCATGAGGCTTGAATAAGTTGATGTATCATGTATCGAGACTCGAGTTGAGGTTGGTTCGTTCTTGTGTTATTATATCATGTGTGTGTACATAGCACTGTCGCAAGGGGCGCTCATTACACAGAGATCATGTTCTTTTTTTTCCCCTTTTATATTGGGTGTCGATTGCCGTGACCATTGCATGGGAAATCATGTTTGTTTTGGTATGGTGCTTCATGTGATGGTGAAAACAGGTGGAATTGATGGACAGTGGATCGCGCAGTGGACTTGGATCTCTCAAATCTTATTCCGTTTCGTCTCGTCTCATCTCATCATCATCAGTAGACACATAATAGAATGACCCAACGCCTTTATTATCAAGGTACCGATTCCATGTGACTTGATTGTACCTTATGTAAACCTACGAGTGTATGACAGCTCGGCAAATTCGACAGGGATCCCCGAGCCCAAGCGTTACGCTAGACCTCGTCGCATGCTCCCGCTGAAACGGGCAAGCATCCCGGCGTAATTTGATGAGACTTGACCGTCTACCGATCATCGTCTGCTGTGTCCGAGCAACACCACCACCACCACCACGCCCGTTGTGTTCTGCCTTCACCACCACCATCATCACATCCCTCGACGCCGTCCTCTTC
>Ga0058704_10000447_pt1 | contig 21667 bp, 15 predicted proteins | sample AgamicMgSfe_FD_71363 | JGI IMG/M metagenome (GOLD analysis project Ga0058704, IMG submission 71363) | Agave microbial communities from Guanajuato, Mexico - Mg.Sf.e | ecosystem: Host-associated > Plants > Phyllosphere > Phylloplane/Leaf | place: Guanajuato, Mexico | collected 2012-05-30
TGCTCGAGGAGGAGGGGGAGGTGTTGCGGTAGGTGGGGTAGAGGGCGTTGGGCGCACGGAGGAGCTGGTAGCCCGTCGCGGCGACGTATGCGCGCAGAGCGTAGGCGCGGCCGTAGTCGCCGGTCGCGTTGGGGCGGAGCATGGTCCAGCCGTTGTTGAGGGGCATGGTGGCTTGGGCTGCGGCGAGGGCGGCTTGCGATTGGGCGGTGGTGTTGGCCAGGGTGAGGTTCACGTCGGGGGATGGGGTGTAAGTCCCCCCCTGCCGGATCCCGGCGGCCTGCAAATTTTCTCGCACGGATGTCATGTCCGACGTCACTTCGGGAAGATCGTACGGGGCGAGGTTGGCGAGGAGGCGGAAGACGTTGGCTTCGGACGGCGGCGACGAGCCGTTCGTGCCCAGCAGCTGGGTGATGTTGGGCGCGCTCGCGCCGGTGCTCGCGGTGGGGATCACTTGCAGCATCGTGGCGTTCTGATAGCCGTGCAATGCGGCCAGGTTGGATGCCGTGACGAGCCATCGGATGAGCACGATGCCGTACACGGTGGGCGAAGTGATGTAAGCCTGGTATGGCGACGAACTGTTGCCGGCGGATGATTCGACGCCATAGCTCGACGTCCCATTCGGTCGCGACCGGAGCCGGTATTGGCCCGCGCGGTCGAGGTTCCCCGTCCCGGTATTCGCAAAGTTGTCGCCGAACGGGTCGTAGTAGCTGAACAGGGCGAATTGGTTGTTTGGAATGGTGGGGACGGTCACGACGACATCCCCCTGGCTGAGGTCGAACAGGGCCGTGGAGTACTGTGTTATAGATCCCGGTCAGGCGCCCGTATCACTGCCGATGGGACCGGCGGTCATGGCTGAGACTTACCAGCGTGTCCGCATTGGGGCTCACCACCAGCCGATCGTCGGCCGTGAAGAGCTGACGAGCATGATGCCAATTGTTGGCACCGACGGCACTGGCGAGAGGTGAGGCGGCGCGGTCGAAAGCGAGTAACGGCGAGCCATACAGCAGGGCAAAGGTCGTAGCGTCCTGTGCCGTGGCGTTCGACTGGGCCAGAGCGAGGGTACAGAGGGAGAGGAAAGCCGTGAGGAGGCGAGATGGGAGGGAGGAGAAGGGGAACATGGCTGGATGGAGTGCAACCGGCGTGAAAGATTCTTAGTCTTCATGAGATGGTCAAGCAATACTTCACATATATGCCTACGTACGGCCATGATCCGCATGCCTTGGACTCGTAAAGTGAGGCTGTACTGAGGGGGTACGTACCGTGGAAATGGGTCGAACAATCCTTCTCAGCTGTCCCTTCGACCGCAGCCATCGGCGCCACCTTCACGGGTGGGAGCCTATGAGCACCGCCTGATGAAGGCGGTCGAAGGATCCGAGCTGGACAGGTTGGTCCTGGTGCTGTTGGTTCTAATGAGGCCAGATGGGGATCTACTGTTACTCGCCCATGCCTGCTTGCAGACCTCAGCCTTGGCCGTTTGAACCATCGGACTGCAATGCCGCAGCTCCTGCTGTTCTTAGTAGAGAGGCTGCTCTCCCAGCCAGGTGCGTGTACTGTAAGTATCATGGCGGAATGAGTGCCCTTCAAGAACAGGCAAGATATCATGCTCTCCTTCCTTCCTTCCTTCAATTTCGTTAAAGTCAACTCGCTCAGTTTTGCTCCTCGGCCACCTCGCTTGATCTTCGACGAAAGGCTTCCGTTCTTCGGACCGAGAGCATCGAATCGACACTCGGAACCTCTTCACAAGCAGCATCGCCGGCTGTAGCAGCGCACAGAACCTTTCCCATCGTCAGCTGCATCTCTAGCAATCGGCAACGTCCGCATCCGCGACACTCAAGCTTATACAATGGTATCTCACCCGGACGGTGTAAGGTACAGAACACAAACGGCATCGACATCAAACTGCGGTACCCAGATCTTCAACACGCTGCTATCATCCAAGACCTGCCTGAACGAGTGCACGGCTACGCTTCTGGACGGAGTGGACGCGATGTCGACGGCTAACGATACGATGCTTGCTCCTTTGACATCATCCTGTCGTCTCGAGAGATGCGACAGGCAAGAAGGGTCGTGGTAAAGGCTGGTCGGACCGAGTCTGCTCATAGCTGCCTCGGGAATGTGTCATTTGCTGCGGCTGCGGCTGCGGCATCGGACGTCCTTTACTTAGCCGAAGCTACAGGTCGACTCTTCTATATCGGGATCTATCGAGCCAGTGACAACTGTCATCAAGCACCCTTCATCAAAAACCGCCTACAGACATCGCTCCACAGGACATCACATCCATCGGGTCCAGCCTCCTTATCCGCCAAAGCCAACATTCGACCTCGCCTGCTCTCTTCGTCCATGTACTCCTGCTTCCCCACCACTCTCACACCATTCCGATCGATCAACAACGCCGCGCCCTTGTCTTCCGTCCACGCCGGCCATGGTTCCTCGCCAGCAACAGCGTACGCCAGAATTCTTTGTCGGAACTCTTCGACAACGGGCTGGTACTCGTCATCAAGCCTGTCTTCGTACGCCCCGAGCAACGCCACAATGTCCCACGTGTGAGTGGCGTATTGCTTCGCGGGTAGTGGCCCGTCAAACGGATTCCCGAGGTCGAAAATCATGAGATACGTTTTCCCTGGGAAGCCCTGCGCCTGGGAGAGGGAAGCGGCGAAGAAGCCAACGTCGCTCTCGAACTGGCAGATCTTCTTCAAAGCCGCGGCGTCGTCTTCTCCCGGTCTAATGTCATAGAGATCGAGTAGGCTCTGCGGGTCTTTGAGCACGTCCGAGGCGATCTGGGAGAAGACTCGCGCGTGGTTTTTTCGGTCGTCGTTGCCGATCATCATGTTGTATGAGATGCCGCCGTCGTAGCTCGCCGACGACACCAGCTGAGATTGGAGATGGGAGGAAGTGGGTGCGCGGTGACGGGTGAGAGCCATGCTGGCGCGGTCGTAGGGGAGCATCTCGCTCTGGCTGCACGGCAAGCCGACGTAGCCGGTCTCGCGGATTTTCTCCACTGATACTTCGAGCATGCTTTGAGCGATGTCTCTGCTGCTCCTGTTTTCGGTTTCAATGCCCAGTTTCTTGGCTTGGGAAAGGAAGTTCCCCTGGTGTTCCGCCGGCGTCTGGACCGGCATCGTGACGAGCGATCCGCTGAACTGAATGCTACGTTTCCAGACGTTGTCCGTCCCGGAAAGGTTATGGAGACTCAGACTCATCGCGCCCGCCGACTGACCGACAGCACTGATGTTGCCGGCATCGCCTCCGAACCCCTGGATGAACTTCCGGATCCATTGAAAACCTACGCTCTGGTCGTGCAAGCCGTTGTTGGCGGGGATGAGATCGTCGGCGTCGCGAGAATGGAAGAAGCCCAAGGCACCTAATCGGTAGTTCATCGATACGAAGACGTGTGGTCTATTGACTTGCAGAGCGTGCTCGCAAAAGTTGGTGGGATTGTAGTAAGGTCGCGTGCCGGAACCGAGATAAAACGCGCCGCCGTGCAGGAAGACGATGACGGGTAAGGAGGAAGATGGAGTGGTGGAGACGGGCACGGTGATGTTGAGCCGGAGGCATTCTTTCGATTGCGGTTCGTCGTATCCTTCGACGAGATCTGTCGGGAGCTGGTTGGATATGCAATCCGTCTTCGGGGCGCCGAGCGGTTGGATGCTGGCTGGTGGTAGTTTTGTAGCATCGAAGATCTTGTCGTCGGTTCGATCCGACGGTAAATCGTCCCGGAGCGTCGAGCGAGCGAAGCGTTGGGGGATGGATCCATATGGGATGTTGCGTAGTTGGAGTAGACGTCCATTGATGACCTGACCCTTCAACGCTCCGAGTACGGGGTGATGGAAGATGTTACTACTGTTCATGTCGTTGGATGAGTACTATGTACCTAGGTAGATTGCCAGGGTAAATGGATTGGGTTGTTGTCAGCCGCCGGTGAATGTTGCGAACAAGGAACAAATGAGGAAGCATATGAGTTCCTAGCGACGACAAGCCCACAAACGGAGGATACCTACATGTAGTTTGTGCATTTGTTTGAGAAAACGAACGACGAACATGCCTCATCCTCGCTATCATTGATGTCTTCAGAGCATCGAGGCGTCATTGCACCCCACCAGCCTTGTCGAATCTCGGCCTCAGGCACCAAGCACCACCAGCGAGAGACTTCATGATCCTGCAGCGATGAGACGACGTGAAGCGGTATAAAGTCGCTGTGACTTCATTCGTTGGAACAGTATTGCTGACGTGCTACCATCAACTGCCATTGCTTCAATCAAGACCGACTTCCCGCCAAACGAACAAATAACTCCAACAGCGGTCGTGGTCTTCCTCAACGAAGACGGTGTTTCTGATCGCGGCATCAAACCCCCCAATGGCTAGGAAGCGCAGACGAACAGCAACGTCACCAACACTCCAGTCGCCAGCAGCACGAAACCCTTCGACACCACGACGCCATCGCTAGCCGTGCCACCAGACCCTTTACCCGCCACCATTGGCCCAGGACCTCCAGAGCTGACCTCGAGCACCCGATAACTCGTACTCGGTCCCGCTCCGCCGTCGAGTCCAGGACAGCTCGTCGCCGAGACCGCCATCACCGCGACCTGGCCCGACAGGCTCGGGGTCGCCAGGTGAATGCTCCACAGGTGGTCCGGAAGCACACTGGAGTAAAGTTGGCTGACGCTTTGCGCGCACGCGCCGAGCGTGCCCGAGACAACAACGGACGCCGCTACTTGGCCTGCAGAGACGGCTGCGCATCTTGCATCGGCCTGACTCTGACGCTGAATCGGAAATCGACCCGACGGGGCGGATGTGACCACGGCTGCGCGGACATTGAGGTTCGCTGGCGCCACGGGATTGGCCCGTGCGCTCATGTATCTGCTCTCGAGGTTGGCGTAGAAGCACAGCGGGTTGCTCTGGTACATGTTGTACTCGGCTGGAGTGAAGAGACTGCGCCATTGCTGCAAGTCGCCCCTCTGCGAAAGCAGGTTGGCGACATCGATGCTCGGCAGCCTAGGGTCGCGCGCGCCATCATACGCGCCGGGTAGGCTGTTTGGCGGGACCACACCGGCGTCAGTCGCGGGTGAGGTGGCGACTGACAGTGCAGCTGTAGCTGGAGTCGGGTCCAACAGAGCGCTCGTGTATTGTTCGAGTAGCGCTTCGCCGACCTGTCTCCCGGTCATTCCTAGAAGGCATTTGACGAGCCGTGCGTCAGTGCTTTCTCCTGCTTCAGCGACAAGAGGATTGGCAGAATAGAGTGCTGTGCCGCCGCCCGGGGCACCGGCGCTGCCAACGGGCGAAAGACTGCCCGGCTCCACATGGGGCGCAGGTTTGGTCACCAGCACCGTTCCGGGCCTGATCCGTGGGAACTGGATTGCAGTCGCGGACAAGAAGAGTGCTGCGGTCAAGCAGACGTAGCGGGAGACGTGCATTGTGTGAAGCTCGAAGAGGTGTGCCCGCAATACTCTCAGCGGTCCAGATGAAAAGTTGACTGTCTTATATGCTTGCGGTCAGATGGGGGGCCCGACCTATGCTAGAGACAGTCGCCTTCCACTTCCGACTCGAACAAGGATATCTTGGATGCATTGTGAGATGATGCGGCGCCTGTTGTAGGGTTATCAAGCCTTCTACCAGTCTTCTTATCTCGTAGAACTATTATGTCGAGTAGCCTGCCGTCTAGACTTGCTATACGCTTGGGCAGCAAAGGTGCAACCCTTGTTCTGTTTGAACGTGGAATGCAGCTGGATTTTGGGGGCTGAGGTGCGCATAGCTTCAAATGATTGATTTATGGCGAGGTGTTGTCGAGGTTTCCGTCCCGTTTTAGAGGTGGTACAGAAGGCGGAGTTCCGTTTCTCAGCCGCACCTTGGCAATCACTCCAGGTTGCAAGTTGAGAATGGTGCAGGACGACAGCATGGCAACGCGCCGTCAAGCATGTCCAGAGAGCAAGCCGCAAGCTTGTGAGGTCAACCCAAGCCCTGTAGTCAGTTTTGTTGCGAAGGAGCGGTCGATCGAGCGCACAGTTTCTGACCCTGCTGTGCGCTAACCCATAGCTACCTAGGTAGACACCTACGCACTCAGTGGCTGGGTCTATAGTGATCCGATCAAGCACCAACACTGGCGACTGGCGCCTCAATCTGCATCAGGGCCCCCCTTTTGACGAAGCCACCGCCGACGATTGTCGTGCTCCACTCCATCGTTCGAAGCTCTCGTCCGCCGTGGCCACGCTGCACTCAGCATGCGCCCAAAGCAGATCGTGCATGCATCATGCGTTCTTGTCTGTGTATCTGGTGAGCTTGTCAGCGAGAGAGATGAAGTTCGTCCAGCCTCGCGTTCGGAACAGAGTATTCCCGGGCGGGACTTTCAGCCCTGCTCGCTTGCAAGCACGATAAGGTACATAACTTACAGGAACTTAACAAACCCTTCGTAAACAAGTGCAGGAGAGTGGGCGCACGCTGGGAGAACCCCTTCTGACATTCCCCGACAACGGAAACGCCATATCGGACCTTGCGAACCCGGGACGAGCTCGTTAGTACATCTGACAACATACGCGCATGTAGGTCGAAAGCGCTATCCTTGATGTCTCGGTGCCCGCTACGAGAGTGGGTGGGTGTCGGGGATTGATAACTGTCAGGTCCTGCTGTACGGTCAACAGCTCCTGTCAGGACTTGCGAGCCCGTGCATTGGTGCCCGCCCCCTGAAGAACAGGGACATTGAAAGTGTTCCATAGAAGCCCGATGCAGCTTCTTCGTTCGTGTTGTTGTGCTGCGGACTATCTGACGTGATTAGTGTCAAGCTCGACCTTATCACCTGCAAGCACCGTGTCTTGGGCGTGTCTGTGTGGCTGGTGAACTCATCCTCGACATCGATAGTCTCGAGGACAAACAGGAAACTTGCATGTGTTCTCTCACGGAAAACTGCCGTTCGCGGAGAGCTTCTTCAGGCGCAGTCGAACCATTTTGCTCGATAGTGACGACGACCATTGCTCCAAAGTAGGGATACTGAGACGTCGTTACCATCAGCAAGCCGTTAGTCGTTTGGATTCCGTAAGATCTTCGTGCGCTACTGTACACTCTACGACCATGTAGGAGTAGTCAAAGTCCTCTTAGTGATACTAGGGGAGGGAGGTAACAGCATTCCTCATGCTTATAATAATCCCCAGGCTTGAAAACGGCTTCTTCCAAGGTCGTGTCCACATTCACCAGCTAACGCGCGCAGCAGCATGGATGAAAGCTCAGAGCGCACTCATGGACCAAAGTCTTTGCCCATGTGTACCGTACCCGTACCTACTGATATCTCACACACAACACCCCAGCCTCGAGAAACTCCTAATCGTTCACGCATCATGGAAGTGCTCTCTTCTTGTCCGTGAAAAGGGGCCTCTACCCGCTAAACCCATGCTTCTCCTTCAACTTGTTGACCAACGCCACATATCTCTTCTGCGCGTCGGCGGGCGTGACGCCCTCGTCGACGAGCTTCTGCCAGGCACCACGCTTCGCTTTCTCCTGTTACATAACAAGACATTCGCCTCGTCAGCCATTGGCACGCTTCAAGCGAGGGCATGAGAGTCGCACCTTTAGCTCGAACATGCCGGGCGCTTTGGTCTGTTCAAAGGGAGGGTCCTGGGTGCCTTGCTTGAAGAGACCGTATAGCTGAATCGTCCCCTGAGTCAGAGGATTGCTTGTTGATGGTTTTGTGGGTGTTGGTGGGGGATGGATGGCACCTCGAGCAGTTCGTTGTCGCTCGGCTTGGCCTTGAGCTTGCGGCTGTCCTCGACGGCCTTTTTGAACGCGGCGGTTTGTTGGGCGGGCATCTTGGGTTGTTATCTTGACTGTGAAGTGGTCTTGACTGTGAAGTGGTGAATGGTGGTTGGAAGGTGGTGGTTGTTTGTCGCCAGATCAGCACATAAGCTCGTGAGCTGATCGTGGGGGCTGAAAGCTGACATCATTTGGGGTTGGTTTCCGAGAACATGAACATTTCACAAAGAAAGAACATACGAAATACCTGTGCATAGTGATTCAGACCACACATACAGCTTGAGTCCTACCACCATCAGACGTCTCGCCTACCGACTGTGGCGACGGTTCGGTCGATAGTCCGTGATGGGCACGACGGAAGAGAAGTCTGAAGAGTCTTGCTGACCAGCTTTCCACCACCTCAAGCTCACAACTCCGGAGTTGGGAACGAGAGATGCTAGTTGTGGACTGCATGCTAGATCTCATTACTCTGCCTGTTCTAGAGCGTCAAAGCCGGCAGTACTCATGCCTTGAACGTCAAGCTCAAAGGGTCTGTTCAATCGACACGTTCTTCACGGGTGAGCATCTACAACTTATGCCCCGTCCTCTCCCTCGCCTTCTGCCACGTCGCCGTCTGCTGGCAATCCCTCACATACCGCTCCACCCTCTCCCACGTCCTCCCTTTCGTCCCCAACTCTCTGGCCAGCACAAAATCCGCCGTGAACTCCATCATGGTATCCGCCGCCGTCACCGCATCCCCAAACAAGAACTTGCCCTCACTTCGCTGGAGCTCCGACTCGAGAAAGTCAAAGTCCTTTTGCACGTTCACGCCCACCCCTTCCTCCGTCTTGGCCACGTCGCCGCCGGACTGGAACCAGCGACAGTACAGGACGGCGAGGCCGTGCAGGGCGTAGGTCGCTTCGGACGCGTGGACCCATTGCAGCACGGCGTACCGTTTTGGGTTGCCGACGGGTGGGAGGAGTTTGTGCTGTTTGTCGTAGGTGTCGCAGAGATACCTTACCCTTCATATCAGCTGTGCCCCTGCCGTATGTGACGAGCAGGACATTGAGAGTTCAGCACATACTCGGTGATATTCCCACTTTCATACAACATCACATCGCCGTCCTTCAACGCGGGGAACTTGCCCAACCCCCCCGCCTCCTTCTTGATCCACTCCGGCGCCTTGCCGTTCTCGCGATCCGCGAACTTGACCTCGTAATCCAGGCCCAGCTCTTCGAGCACCCAGGCGATCCGGATCGAGCGCGAGGCTTGGAGGAAGTAGAGGATAATTTGGGGGGCCATGTTCACGGAGCAAAGTGAGAGCGGGATGGGATGGAGGCTTGTACAATGGAGGAATGGTAAAGGTCGTGGGAAGGTGTCTACTTTTTACTTGCTTGATTGAGATATACAGACCGTCCGCAATGGCACCTTACATCCACTAGGGCGAATGATGATCAATTCTTTTGATGGCGGGGCAAGGAGCTTCAATCAATCGAGCTTCCAGTGGTCCGTTGAATGCCGCTCTCTTGACCATTACCATAAAAGGGGGAACGGTCACTCAAGACGGTAACAACGCGCCTTTCTGCAGATGGGGAGTTGAACCAAAAGGATCAGGAAAGCTGTACGAAAGACACACAGGTAAGAAATGGAACCTCGGGACCCTCAGGCCGCGTTGACCTCCAGTCCTCTCAGACGTACGCAGCACCTTGCTCAGGCGACGTCAGCTGTTGAGGGCGATGCGCGGTCTGCTATGGAAGCAGCTTTCCGGACATTTCGCGATATGCTCGGAAGACCTGGTGACAAGAGGGGTGGATGATGGAGGAGAACAACATTGTTTCCAGCAGACGGAGGATTTCTTGCCGACCAAAGCGTCTCTCCTCACCCAGTTGCGGGGTAGACGCAGGAACTCCATGCACAATCAATCGGTTTGCACTCGACCTTCGACCCAAACATGACCTCATGTGCTGCCAACGGCCATGGTGAACGAGAAGGGCAGGTGATGGTCCTCTGGCTAATTGGGTGACCCACCGTCGACACGACGATCGTGGTGGTGGGAAAGGTACAAGAGTCAAGACCAACGCTGTAGACCGGCCCTTGAGAGGTAAGCAGGTGTTCCGTACAGTCCCTCTTCTTACTTCATCATGCGCCTCTCTCTGTCCGTCCTCGCCGTCAGCGCTTTGGCTGGCGTCGTAAATGGTCAGTCGTATGGCTGTGCTTCCCAGCAGAGTCCCGCCAGTCCTTCTATCGCCGTGTCCGGGACTTCTCCATTCGCGTTGAGCGTCCACCATGGCTCGCAGTCTGCCTCCAATTCCGCCATCCTCGTCGGCAACAACAACAACACGGTGTCCCCAGTCTCCGCCGACCACAACGGGAAGATCGCGAACAACGGCGGCCAGATCTCGGCCGCCATTGTAAGCTCGCAAGTCGTGCGGGTCACGGTCAACTCGACGTCCAGCTTCGTCGGGGCACGCTTCAATGCTTCTCCCTCAGACGACTTCTACGGCGTCTGGGAATACCCATGGGAGACCCAACTCACCAACGCCGGGGTCGAATTCGACCTCAAGGGCCTGGGCAACTCCGATGGCGTCAACTGGGAAAACGCCCGCGCCCCCTTCTTCTTCACCAACGCCGGATACGGTGTCTACGCAGACACGTTGGCCATGGGATCCTTCAACTTCAGCCAGCCCGGCAACGCCGAGTTCATCTTCAACACCAGCAGTCTGGTCTACTACGTCATCTTCCCTGCCACGCCAAACGACTACAAGAGCATCCTGACCGCCTACGCCGGCCTGAGCAACACCATCGCCATGCCACCGGACTCTTCCTACGGGCCGACGTTCTGGAGCGACAATTTCGAGCAGGACTTCCACGGTGGGGTGCACAACGCGCAGGAGAACTACTACGACGTCATCAACCACCTGTACGACCTCCGCATCCACGCCACGTCCATGTTCGCCGACCGACCGTACGGCACGGGCAACTACAGCTACGGCAACTTCGACTTCGACCCGGTCTACTATCCGACCCCGCAGGAGTTCGTGGCGAACCTGTCGCACTGGGGTTACGATTTCCAGGTTTGGGTCGCCAACCGGGCGTTCCTGAACACGGAGTTGTACAACGCTTCCGTCGCGAATGGGTGGCTGTTCCCCGGCATCGACCCCGAGTTCTTCCTCGGACCCGCGCTCAACCTCAGCATTCCTGAAGCGTACCAGTACTTCAAGCAGCACTTGTCGTACTTCCCATCGATTGGCGTCAAGGGGTACAAGATCGACCGAGGCGAGGAGGAGGAGATGCCCGGTAAGACCAGTCCACCGCATTGATGAAGACAAACACTAACAGGAAACCAACAGTCTGGGAACAAAACATCCAAATGACTCTCTTCGAGCAACTCTGCTACGAAACGATGGTGGAGAAATGGGGCGAAGGCAACTTCTTCTCCTTCGCCCGCAGCGCCGTCGACCGCTCCCGCTCCAAAACCGCCGTCTGGAACGGCGACAGCCACAGCAACTTCTCGGGCCTCGCCTACTCCGTCACGAGCGGCATCCGCGCGGGCCTGATCGGCTACTCGCAATGGGCCGTCGACTGCGGCGGGTACATCCGCGAAGCCCACGACCCGACGCAAGAGCTCTGGGCGCGCTGGATGTGGTTCAGCGCGTTTTCCCCCGTCTACGAGATCATGATCGGCACCAACCACACCCCCTACTACCCCCCCTACACCTCCGAGCTGGTGGACGTCCTCCAAGCGACCGCGAACCTCCACCACGATTTACAACCCTACATCAAATCCTACACCTACCAAGCCCACCTCACCGGCATCCCGGTGATCCGCGCCGCGCTCCTCGAAGCCCCGCACGACCCGCGCACCTCCACTCTAACAGAAGAATATTTCTTCGGCTCGGAATTCTTCATCGCTCCGATCGTCACCGCCGGCGGGCAACGATCAGTTTACTTCCCGGACGCCGGAACGAAATATCTCGAATATTTCAACAAAACCTCGGTCCATCCAGGCGGCAGCACCTGCGCCGTCGACCTCAGCGTGCACGCCGTGCCCGCCTACGTCCGCGCCGGCGCCATCGTGCCGCGAGGGGATGTCTACCAAGGGAACAACAAGTGGACTCCAGACTGGAAACCGGAACTGACGGTGGAGGTGTACCCTTCGGCCGAGGTGCCGTTTTCGAGGTTTGAGTATTATAATGGGGAGAAGAAGGAGGTGGTGCCGATTACGATGACGGTGGATGCGTTGTCCGGGGCCGTGACGGTGGAGTATGGGGCTTTGGGGGTGAATGGGACGGTGGCGGTGTACGGGAAGGGTGGGGTCAGGAATGCGACGTTGAGTGCTGGTGGAGGGAGGGCTTCGTTTGCGGGGGTGGAGAATTTGTTTGATTGACTGGACAGGTAGGTTAGAGATCATGGTGATGGTGGTGTGATGTGAGATGGTCTTGATGAACAGTGCATAGTGCAGACAGCATTGACATATTCCTAGCTCCACGGATCCGCAAAATGAGACAATATCCGCCTTTTGCATGATATTATTTCTCCAAACTCGATGATATCCATAGAAAGATGTTGGAACATTACACCTCAAGCGCTATACTCCTCCTTCGCCTTCGCCCGGTCGCTGGCACCCTTGATGATATGTGACAAGTCACCCACTAGATCCAAGAAAAAAGAAATGTCAGCGAGTGAAACTTTGACCTCAAGCACATAAGAGTAGAACATACCCGGCAGCTGAAACGGGAAGTCGAGCGAGGCGAGCAAGATGGCGAAGAAGATCCACCAGCCCAGCAAATCGGAGATGAAGGTGCAGGCGCCGGCGGCGACCTGCAGCGTGGTGGCGGTGGCGGCGTCGCCGAGGGCGAGGTGCCAGTAGGCGCCCGCGAGGCAGCCGAAGGCGGGGATGAGGAAGAGGAAGATGAGGAAGAAGACGAGGTTGGTGCGGAGGGCGCAGATCATGTAGACGAAGCAGAGGAGGCCCATGAAGAGTTGGAAGAAGGCTGGCAATAGTAAGCTTTTGTTGGGGGGGTTTGTCAAAATGTCGGGGGTTCGGGGTTTGATACTTACCGAATGAGGCGTTGAAGGCGGGTTCCGTGAGGCCGTCGGCTGGATTGCCCGTGGTGGAGAAGGCGCCGTAGGCGTTGAAGGCGGGTTGGAGGGTGGCGCCGAAGGAGAGCCAGAAGGCGCCAAAGGTGCCGAAGACGACGAAGGGGAAGGTGTTGCCGATGATCCACTGTGCGGCGGATAATCAGTATCTTTGAATATATGGCGTTGCTTCCGGATGTGTGTGTGTGTGTGGACTTACCTCGCCTATCGAGCCCAAGATCATGAGGAGTCCACCGAAGAAGAAGTAGACGCCGGTATCAGAGGCTCCGCTGCCGCCTGCGCCTCGCCAGCCCATGAGGATGCAGGACAACGGGGTGAGGGAGAGCAAGAAACCGGCGAGGGCGCTTGACATCGTCAGTCCACGGGCGTTCTCAGCAAACACGGACGGCCAGGACTTACATTGGGGTCGGGTTGCCGAAGGTCTTGCGTAGATCACCGGCGACTCTGTTCTGTGGTGAAAGGTAGATCTTCTCGAAGAGCTCGGGGGAGATGGAGAGGCTGCCGGTCGTGCGGATCTTCCTCAACGCGTGGTCGGGGTCCATGGACTCGTCGAGGTGGTAGGCTCCTGAAACGACAACGCCGTCAGAAACAGATACTTCAAGCATTCGATCGTGCTGAGCTCACCATTCTCGAAATCCTTTTCCCTGGGGCCATGGTGGTCAGCCTCACCAGCTCCAGCGGGTTGGAAGAGGGTGTTGTTCGCAGTGGCTTGATAAGTGTCGGTGTTAGACATGCTGGGCAGGTGAAAGGAAGCTGATCGGGAGGGAAACGGCTGCGGGCTGGAGACTGTTCAACACGACGATGAGATACGAGAGAGAAGGAAGAGATCAAAGGGAGGTGTCAATTGAGGAGCAGAAAGGCACCAAAGCCCGTCTTATCACCCGGGCCGAGCAGGGTGCGGGCTCTCCGCACTACACGTCTCGACCTAGGCCCCTGTCCGCGAGTTGCAGAGAAGCTTTGTCGAAAGCGTACGTGTGGATCATCGGAGGGGAAAGGCAGGCGAGAAACAAAAGTGCGCCCAGCGTCCAACGCAGCTCGCTCACGTGCCTCACGTCTCCGCACGAACGGGTTGCTCCCCTCCGATTCCCACAAGCTGTCCGGGCATGAGTATGTACTCGGTACGGGAGGTACTTGTACTGTATGCAAATATTACACCAGTCCTCGGGTGAGAGCTTTGCTTGCTCAACCCCGGTCAACCATCCCGCATCCCGTCCCTACGGTTGGATGGAGGCACTTCTGTTAGCGCGGGACGCACGATCGTCACGGATCGGTTTTGATGGAGACGAGCGCCAGAGCTTCGGGATGGCATGGCATGGCATGGCATGGCAGTCCTCGAGTACCCTCCACAAGCCACCGTTTGTGTGATTCTGTTCTCCAACCGACGGAAAGTTTCATCCAGCAAAAAGCACTTCCGAGGGCATCAGACCGGAGTTCGGTCGGATGGATGATGAGGTGGTGAAAGGTGAGACCTTTCACTAGCGTGCCTAGTTCGAAACCCAAGGGAGCTCCTCCCTTTCGTTTGCGGGGTTCATTTAGCAAAAGTGTGGAGGAAAGGCTGGCGGGCCATGGGGATCCCGGGGCGGCGTCGAGGTGCGTGCCGCGTCTTGTCTTTACCACCGACGTCCGCTTCAAGCATGATGAGTTCTGTCCCTGTTGTGACCGGCGGGCATAGTGACCAGTGAGTGTCGTGCATACCAAAAGGGGCTCGCAGAGTGTGGTGTCTCTCGACTAGGAAGTAGGTGGTACTGTACCCCCTACATCCAGTCCGGGCCGATGGGCGAGAACAGCACACGAGCTTTCCCTGTACGCGTGACGTGTCAGTGGCACTCAGTGCGACTCCAGCCACCTGATGATCACCTGATTCCAGGTGGTGGTGGAAATAAGGTGAAGACGAGCCCCGCGTTCTGGGGAACGAACCTGGGGTACACTGTACAGTAGTCCCACGCCAAACCGCAATGAGTTATGGCGTGGATGCTGCAGGTGGTACGTACATGTAGTAGAAAGATGGTTTTGTACCTCCATCGCACACGGTTCGAATTGGTTTCAAGACTATCTTGTACAGTATCTCTTTGCTTTACCCACGCTTGAATGAGACGTCAACCGTACCAGTTCTTGGCGAAGAGTACTGCTCGGGACTGCATGCAAACGGCGAAGACGTCTTCTTCCTGGAGCCATCGGAGGCTTGTCACCTTGAGGTATGCGTTTTAGAGTGAGGATACCGCAACATGCGGCGTATACACTTGAATGGAGCGCATGCTGTTGTTCATTCAACAAACGCCTCTCGCTGTGCAACAGCGCAATATCTATACAATACTCGATACAACGTCAAGTCCGGGAGGCAACACGGTCATTCAAACTCGGCAAACGCCAGCTCATACGCCAACCCCAGCGTGAGCCGGGCATGCTGCAACATGTGATCAAAGTCCAGAAACTCCATCTTGTCCTCGGTCGTGTGGATCTTCTTGTCCGAGTACTTGAAATCGCTCTCGATGACAAACGCCGACGGGTAGCCGGCCTTGCTGGCCGAGGCGTGATCCGAGCACGCGTACCCGCACTTGGTCTCGACGAAGGGGATGGTGCAGTAGGTGCTGACAATCTGCTTGATGAAGGCCGTGAGACCCGGGTCCACGAAGTCGGTGATGACGCCGACGCTCTCCGGCTCGCCGGCCGCGAGCGTCGCGTGCGTGTAGCCATCCATGTCGGTCTGTAACATGGCTTTCACGTCACGGCCGTGCTTCTCGTAGTCGGAGAAGATGGCTTGCGAGCCCAGCAGGCCGCCTTCCTCCGCGCTGTACCAGTGGAATTCGACGGTGTTCTCTGCTTTGCCGTGGAGGATATCCTCGTCCATCAACAACACCCGCAGCGCCTCTAAGATGGTCACCGTGCCCGAGCCATCGTCGTCCGCGCCTGGTGCCGCGAGAATCGAAGGCAAGAAGAGGTTGATGCTGTCTTGGTGTGCACCGATGACCACGGTCTTCTCGCTCTTACCCGGTAATGTGGCGATGATGCTGTTTTGGCCCCATGAGTGCTTGAAAGGTTTGACCGTTCCAACGCCAGCGTTTGTCAAGGTCTTATTGACCTGATCGAACAACCATTCCGACGACTGTCGACCGTAATCCGACTTGTAATAGCGGGTGTGGAAGCCGGTGAAAGTCTCCAGATGCGAGCTCATCTGCTTCTTGTCGAGCTCTTTGATCAATGGGTGTATGGACTCGTTATATGCCGGCTTGTGAGGAAACGTCACGGTCGCAGCGGTGCCTCTGCGCGCCGTTCCGAGCTCTGGGGTGTCGGTGATATCGAAGAAGTTCGCTCCCTCTCTTCGAAGTTGCCATTTCTCATCGTCGGTGACCCATCTCGTCTCCCCAGGCGCTAACTCGATGAGATACCTCTCCGGAGACACCAGAGGCTCCTGACCGTGGACTCTGCTGAGGGCGGCTCGGAAGCTGTCTGGGATGGAGAGAGCGTGCGCCAACCATGTCGCAGCCACGACGGTACTGAAGAGTGCGCCTCTCATGCTGGGTAGAAGCGCGAGGAATGTTTTTCGGTCAAGACAGGTGTTGTGGAAGGTTGATGTAGATCAGATCCTGATGTTTCTGTTGCCTGGAGGCTTTGGAACTGAAGGCATCACGCGAGCTTGCTTCGCGTCATCCCGAGCGCCACATGCACTTCCTCGGCGCCGAAACACGGAGTCACCCCGCAATGTTCGTGGCGGGCCGCCGCTAGCGTCTTGGTATACGGAACAAATCAGATCGTGGACCACTGAGATGACCTGCCGACATCGGCTCGAGGTTTCTGGCGAAAGGTCGAGTTATGAATGTTCATCCTCCCAACACTTCACCCTTCGAACTCACTCCTCATTCACCACCTCAACTCTCAACATGCCGGGCCTCGTACAGCAGCCGCGCACGCTCTACCAGAAAGTGTTCGATTCGCACTGCGTCAACGGCAAGTGCCCAAGAATTTTCGGAGTTCACGAACGCGACTAACAAAAGACCTTGCAGAACAATCCGATGGCACCATCCTCCTCTACATCGACCGACATCTGGTGTGTCCGATGTCCATATCTTCGATCAAAGTACTCGCTAACTCTTTTCAAGGTCCACGAAGTGACTTCGCCGCAAGCTTTCGAAGGCCTCCGCAATGCCTCCCGACGGGTGCGCCGTCTCGACAATACGCTGGCCACCACCGACCACAACGTCCCGACGACGCCTCGCAAGAACTTCAAGAACGTGAGCCAGTTCGTCGAGGAGGACGATTCGAGACTACAGTGTGAAACGCTCGAGCAGAACGTCAAGGACTTCAAACTCACGTATTTCGGTCTCGGCGACAAGAGGCAGGGTATCGTGCACATCATCGGACCGGAGCAAGGTTTCACTCTTCCAGGGACGACGGTGGTGTGCGGCGACTCGCACACCAGCACTCACGGCGCTTTCGGTGCTCTGGCCTTTGGCATTGGCACGAGTGAGGTGGAGCATGTGCTCGCGACGCAGACCCTGCTGACGAGACGGAGTAAGAATATGCGGGTGCAAGTCGACGGAGAGCTGGCACCGGGCGTCAGCAGCAAGGACATCATCTTGTACGTGATCGGCCAGATTGGGACCGCGGGTGGTACTGGGCACGTGATCGAGTACTGTGGCAGTGCGATCCGGAGCTTGAGCATGGAGGCGAGGATGTCCATGTGCAACATGAGTGTCGAGGGTGGCGCCAGAGCGGGCATGGTGGCGCCTGATGAGATCACTTTCGAGTATCTCAAAAACAAGCCACTCGCACCCGAGTATGACTCGGCGGAGTGGAAGAAGGCCGTCAAGTATTGGGAGGGTCTTCAGACGGACGAAGGCGCCAAGTTCGATATTGACGTCTACATCGATGCGAAGGATATCGTGCCGACCGTCTCTTGGGGAACGAGTCCTCAAGACGTAGTGCCCATCACGGGCGTGGTCCCCGGACCGGACGACTTCCAAGACGAGAACAAGAAGAAGGCCTGCAAGCGATCGCTGGAGTACATGGGTCTCACGGCGGGCACACCGATGACCGACATCGTGTTGGACAAGGTCTTTTTGGGCTCTTGCACCAATGCGCGCATCGAAGATTTGCGGACGGCCGCACACATTGTGAAAGGCAAGAAAATTGCGTCCAACCTCACGCGGGCCATGGTGGTCCCCGGATCGGGTCTGGTGAAAAAGCAAGCGGAAGCGGAAGGGTTGGACAAGGTGTTCATGGACGCGGGATGGGAGTGGCGAGAAGCCGGCTGTTCCATGTGCTTGGGCATGAACCCTGACATCCTCTCGCCTGGTGAGCGCTGCGCAAGCACCAGCAACCGCAATTTCGAAGGCCGACAGGGTGCCGGTGGGCGGACTCATTTGATGTCGCCCGCCATGGCCGCCGCCGCGTCCCTCGCCGGCAAGCTCGCCGATGTGAGACACCTTGACGACTACGAGCAAGCCCTGCCCGCTTCCAAGAAAGCCCCCACCCACATCCAACCACCGCAAGTCGACGACCCAGAGTCCGACGTGGACCTCGACAACATCTTGGATCTGGACGAGTCGTCGCAAGGTAACAGCGTCAAGACCGGCGCCCCAAGTACCTCGACCGGCATGCCCAAGTTCACGCAGCTGAAGGGCATCGCCGCGCCGCTGGAACGCAGCAACGTCGACACCGATGCCATCATCCCCAAGCAATTCCTCAAGACCATCAAGCGCGCCGGCCTCTCCAAAGGTCTCTTCTACGCCTGGCGGTTCAACGCCGACGGCACTCTAAACAAAGACTTCATCCTGAACCAAGACCCCTACACCCGATCCAAGATCCTCGTGGCCACGGGCCCCAACTTCGGCTGCGGCTCCTCACGCGAACACGCCCCCTGGGCCCTCCTGGACTTCGGCATCAAGTGCATCATCGCCAGCTCCTTCGGCGACATCTTCTTCAACAACACCTACCAGAACGGCATGCTCCCGCTCGCCATCCCGGACGCGGCCGCGCTGACGCGCATCGCGGACGAGGCGCGCGCGGGCCGGGAGATCGAAGTCGACCTCGAGTCGCAGGTCGTGAAAGACGCGCAGGGCCGGGAGCTGGCGACCTTCCAGGCGGACGAGTTCCGTCGGCACTGTCTCATCAACGGGTTGGATGACATCGGGCTGACGATGCAGATGGAGGCGCAGATTGAGAGGTTTGAGCGCAAGCGGTCTGAGGAAACGCCGTGGTTGGATGGGTCCGGGTATTTGAGCAAGTATCGCACGGGCGCGGTCAAGGTGGCGGCTGCGCCGGTGCGGAAGACGAATCGGGGGGAGGAGAAGGGGGAGCCGCTGGAGTGGTAGGTCATCACATACACACGTCAGGGACGATGGGGGGAAGGTCTGTGTTGTGGGGTTTGGGTTGAGACGTTCATGAGCTTCACACGAGACGTCGTATATCGCTGCCGTTGGCCTTCCACTGCCCCTTTTTCTTCTATCTCGGACCCCCTGCCAAACCCCTTTGGTGTGGGATTCGTGACCGTAGGTAGGTAGGTATCTGAACGTGTCGCCGTCGTCGTCGTCGTCGTCGTGAGGGGAAAGGGGTCCGCATGCTGGCATCAGCTCTTACCGAAACCCCCTCATCAACGCGCGAAAGTCGGCCAAACCCTTTATTATCATGGAAAGAAACGGTATTGGCCGTGACGTATTGGCGGACTGATCCTGCAATAGGTACATAATAAGAAGATCTGCCTATATATGTAGCTTCACTGATGATATATGTTCGTGACACGTGTCGATCTGCGAGGATCCACTGCCATCGATACCGGACCCATTGGTACTATAATGAGAATACGCGTGGCATCACCTCCTTCCTCATCGAGGTGAAGGGGATTCGTGCTACACCACCGCATCGAGAAGGCCGGTCGATTTCCTTTTTTTTTTCTTTTTTACCCCCCCTCTTCCTCGTATCTATATCCAGATCCACCCTTTTTGAATCCATATAGGATCGGGAAAGTTTGTTCGGCATTCAAGGGTGTCCTATATCGGAAGCGCGGAAGGTTCAGCAGTGGCGTTCGGGGTTGAGTGGTGTGGTGTGAGGGAAGGTACGTCACCCGGTTTGTTTAGAGGTTCTCAATGCCGACAACGGATCATGAGGTTCAGGACGTTGAGAACGGCTTGGAGCGACGAATGGACGAGAAGTTCACCGTTCCCCGTTTCCTCGTCGTCCTCATCAGAAACTTCTCCGGAGACAAACATATCCCTCTCCTTACCAGCGCGCCAGAAGGGGTGAGCCCGGTGAGGTTGGGGGGCCGGGCTCAAGATGGATGTGCCGAGGTTTTTCTTCGCTCCAGTCTGTCTTGCTCAGGAAGGGATCGGCAGGTACACGCTTTCTCTCCACACCATCATCTCCACATCCCTGCAATCTGGGGGCGTCCATTTATATCACACAACGAGGCAGGTACGATGGAGTCCCTACTACTAGTCTACTACATCCAGGGTTTGATGATAATAGTTCCAAACTCCTTCCCGGTTTGTTCTATTCGACCGTTGCACCTTTCATCTCCCCCTTCTTTTCCCTTCCCTTCCCTTTCCGTCATTGCTCTGACCTCGTCGGCTTGATCCGTGGAAAGAGGAGAGAACGGTCATTACATAGCTTACGTCCTCGACACCTGGTGACCTGAGTGGTACAGTACGGTGCTCCACGACCCCAATCACCCTCGACACCCGACCTACGACACCATTCCACAAACATGCGCTCCTTCACCCTCCTCCCCCTCCTCTTCGGCGCCGGCTACGCCTTACCCCAAGCCGCGAACTCCTGCGTCATCGTCACCACCGAGGTCATCGTCCCGACCAAGACCTACACCTTCCCGAGCACCCACGTGACGACCATCAGCCCGACCACGGCCGATGATCTCGGCACGTACACCCAGGTGGAACGCCAGAGCAGTACGAAGACGTTGGGCACTCTCACGAGCACGGCGACGGCGTGTACCGCCGACGGCACGGTGTATGTGTGGAAGTCGGACCCATCGGACGGGACTCGTGGACTGACAGTAATCACTGCGCAGCACCGACTCGGCGACCAGTACCGTCTACACCACCGCCGGCGCCCCTGCCCCAGCGGCCTACGCAAAACGTGCCCTCGGCCTCCATCCCCGTCAAAACGGCGCGGAACCGTGCACCACGACCACCACCGTCACCACCACCTACGGGGCGACCTACACGTACGCCGACGCGAGCGCGACCAGCACCTTCACCCACTACACCGCCTTCACCCAAGCGACCGTGACGAGCACCTCGACCGGCGGCACCGCCTACGCCATCGCGACCGCGACAACCACCGTCTCCGCCCTCTGCGGCTCGACGACCGTCACCGCCACCGACCCCGCCACCGCGACCGTCACCCAAGACGCCCGCTGCGCCCCGTCCGCCCTCTCCAGCGCCTACTCCACCTACGGCCTTGAATACGCCTCCGACGTGCCGACCGGCGGAGCGAACTACACCACGACGTCCGCCCGCGACGGCTCGCAATGCTGCCAACTCTGCGCCGACGCCGACCGCTGCGCCGCCAGCAGCTGGGACGCGCGCACGGGCGGGTGCCGGCTCGAGTTCCCCGTCGATTACGCTTCCGGCGAGCTGAACTGCGGCGAGGGCCTGTTGGCGTATTACGACGCCGGGCCGAACCACCCCATGGCGCCCGGCGAGGGGTTGTATGTTGCGGCGTTGTGTGGGAGTGTGGCGTATGGACAGGCGAAGCCGGATGATGGGACTTGAGCTCGACTTTTTTCCCTTTTTTTTCCCAGGCCTTTGTAGATGATGTGATGATGTGGTGTAGTTTCTCTCTCGCACGCGAGTGGAAGGCTGGGTGCGTTTCCGGCGCGTCCGTTGGTAAGGTATATATC
>Ga0058704_10000448_pt1 | contig 21665 bp, 29 predicted proteins | sample AgamicMgSfe_FD_71363 | JGI IMG/M metagenome (GOLD analysis project Ga0058704, IMG submission 71363) | Agave microbial communities from Guanajuato, Mexico - Mg.Sf.e | ecosystem: Host-associated > Plants > Phyllosphere > Phylloplane/Leaf | place: Guanajuato, Mexico | collected 2012-05-30
GTCCAGGACTGCAAACCAGCAACTTTCGGTCTCAACGGCAAGGATGTTCTGGACGAAACGTACCGTCGCGCAGGCGCTATGGCCACCGACAAGTTCATGACGGACTTCTGTCCTTACGAAACGGGCATCATCGACATCGTCACCCAACTCCTCCTTCCGCCTATCGCTGGCGAACTTGAACCGGGACCGTCGCGCTCAAAGCTAGCTGAGGAGTTCGATCTGACTGCTGACGAAGACCGTCAAATCGGTTCCGCCATCGAGCGCCAGATGTGTCTATGGAACAGCGTAGGCGAGTTCCATACCTCGCAAGTCCCTGCCTTGTTGGCCCAGCTCAACGCCCCGGCTGCGAGCCAGGATGAGCTGGACGTGGTTCTGGAGACGTTGGACGCTGCACATAAGGGTTACGTCACGTTTGACGAAGCGTATGCTTTTGCGGCGCAGAGGTTGCATGCTAGGCGGGAGGCGAAAGAGCAAATCAGTGGGCATTCAACGCTGGGGACTCATGAGATCAGACGGAGGATGATGTGTCGTGGGCTTCGGGCGGAGTCGTATAAGCTGAATACTTATAGTGGGCCGAGTGGGATGTTCAAGCCGCATGTTGATACGCCGAGGAGTGATACGCAGGTGGGCAGTCTTGTCGTTTGCTTGCCCGTTGCTTTCGAGGGCGGAGCACTGGCTGTACGGCATCATGGACGAGAAATCGCTCACGACTGGTCCGTCGCTTCCTCCGGGAACGAGCCAGCTATCCACTGGGCAGCCTTCTATAGCGACTGCCAGCACGAGGTCCTTGAAGTTACAGCCGGGCACCGCATCACACTAACCTACAATCTCTTCCTGGCCCCAGGCACAGGCTTGCTCGCTGGGAAGCCGCTCAGCCTTCAGACCCCCCAGCTTCCGATATTTCGGCAGATTCGGTGTGCACTCACCTCGCCTATGTTCATGCCACAAGGAGGCTACATGGCCTTCGAGCTCGCGCACAGCTATCCGCACACGCATCCGAAGCTACACCATTTCGTGCCCAACATGCTCAAGGGCGCTGATATGGCGCTCTATGAAGCTGTTTACTCCTTCGGTCTTACGTGTGTGCTGGAGGCTGTGGAAGGCGGCGCCTTGCTCCGGGAAAGCGCTCTAGAGGATTTGGAGCGAATGCAGCGTCATCGACGCACACACAGCTTGAAGCACGCTGGTGAGGCATCGCATGAAGTTTTCTCGTATCTACACGAGGTAGAGCTCAATACCGGAAGTGGTTACGAAGAGGATGAAGGAGCAGATGAAGCGGAGATTGACATGCACTCTTCCGAAGACGAAGACTTGATCGAAGACTATGGCGAGTCGGAGCACGGTGAGCAGCACGGGGGGTTGAAGAAGCGGATGAAGGTGCGGGAGCGTGTTACGTGGGTTGGAGTTGGGTGGGGATGTGAGGAGTTGAGTAAGGCTTTTATTGCGGTGAGTGGGTTTGCGTGTCAGGCGTAGTTATTGGAGACAAAGCTGATATCTGTGAGCAGTATGGCAACGAGGCGGAGCTGAAGGTCAGGTACTCGAGTGTTGCGCTTTTGGTCAACGTTGCCTCATGGGCGGAGAGAAGTATGATGATGACGGGGACGAGGAGGGAGACGGTGTTGGTGGAGTGAACGTATTCAGTCGTCGTGCAAGTCTCTAGTAATTTGCCGCACTTTTTCATTCACACTGCTAACAGTCACCTCGCTTGACCACTCAAGCTTTCACACTCATCTGTGCTATCCTGAAGTCTCTTCAGCCGCGTGTGCACAATTTGATATACGGAGCATAGTGGCAAGTGTAGTGGGTTTCACCTCTCTTCAATCCTGCCGAAGCCCTAGGTACCCACATGTAGCGTGCGCGGCAGTCGCCGCAGAGCCTCACGCTTCACAACAAGGCGAGTCAACAGCCCTAGACGTCAACCAAGTCCTCGAAACTCTTGCGCAAACCTTCACGACCATGCCACGCACGCAATCCATCTCGGGCTATCTACGGACTTGCCGTGAAACGTGCGAGACAGAACTTTGTTCTATGATGATGCTAGGGCTGCGACTTCAAGCTATGCCCATATGAATGCCACGCGTAACTTACTGTACCGTGATAGCACTAAAAGACGCTGCTCTGATCGGTAGTTGTCTGGGCCATGATACGTGATAAGAGAGACTCATTAGTAGGCATGGCGGCGCACGAAGAACATTGAGCTGTCTGGGAAGAGTATATACGATCTCCTCTTTGCCTTCCTCTAGGCTGTTGATCTACATTCTCATACTCCCTTCACACAGTCATTGGGGCATTTGAGTCTTTCGCTTGGTCAACATGAAGGCTTTCACCACACTCGTTTCAGTTTCTGCGCTCATCGCGAGCAGCTGCGCTGCCTCCAACTCCACTAATAGCACGTCCAGCGCTCTGCTCTCTTCCGGGAAAGGTACGTAGCCTTTACTCTCCCAATCGACTCTCAGACTGACACTCATCTAGTCAACCTCGGCGAATACCAACAGTCCTACCAGAAGGCCAAGGCATTCGTCGCCCAGCTCACCAACGTCCAGAAAGTCTCCCTAATTACTGGCGCCGACATCAATGGCACGAACTTCACCTGGACCGCACTCGTCAACAAGGATGGCTTCGCTGGTATCAACGACCAGTACTACGTCTCTGGCTTCGTGATGGGCAATGCTCTCACCCAGACATGGGACAAAGACCACATGTACGACGAGGCTAAAGCGTCTGGTCGAGAGTTCTACCTCATGGGCTACAATCTAGTCAACGGTCCTGTGGCTGGTCCACTGGGCCGCACGCCATGTGAGTACTACGCTGTATCATACACCTCAGAGGCAGCTAGCTGATTGATACTCCTTCTATTTTGCAGGGGGTGGTCGCCAGCCTGAAGCGTTTTCTCCAGACCCGTACCTTTCTGGCATCGCATTGGAACGTACGGTCAAGGGCATGAATTCCGCAGGCGTCATCACGGCTGGCCGTCATTTCCTCCTAAACGAGCAGGAGACGAACCGAACCTCCAGTTTCTCTTCATCCGACAGCTCAGCCCCATACACCAGCAACGCGGACGATAAAACTATACACGAGCTTTACTCGTGGCCTTTTGCCGACGGTGTCCGAGCTGGCATGGGCGCAGTCATGTGCGCGATGACGAAGGTCAACGGTACACTATCATGCCAGAACAAAGACCTGTTGAGCGGCTTGTTGAAGGAGCAGCTTGGGTTCCCGGGCATGGTGATCCCCGATGCCAACGGGCAAACGACGTCTTACCAGTCGGCGAACGCCGGAGAGGACTACGGCTCCAGTAGCTACTGGACCACGGAGATCCTCGAGGCAGGTATCGCCAACGGCTCGTTCACGCAAGAGCGGCTAGACGACATGGTCGTGCGCAATGTTATTGGCTACTACTTTGCTGGCCTTGATGACGGTAAGGAGCCTTCCGAGGCCAGTACTACCGAGTATCGCAGCGTGCGTGCCAACCACGCCAAGCTCATTCGCAAAGTTGGCGCGGACTCGCTGGCCCTGCTCAAGAACAACGACACCAATGGCGGCGGTCTTCCGCTCAAACAGCCGATGGTTGTAAGCGCATTTGGTGCTCACGCTGGGCCTTGTATGGCGGGTCCCAACCAAGCATTCAGTGTCCAGGGCTCGTCTTCGGACGTCTACCAGGGCCATCTTGCTAGCTCTGTTGGCAGTGGGCAGCTGTCGTTCTCGTACTTGGCCACACCATTCCAGGCACTGAGCCTTCGGGCAGCGGTAAGTCAGACGTGATGTGCAGTCTTTTCAAGATTCATGACATACTGACATCTACTTGACAGACCGACGGCTCCATGTTCCAATGGATCATGAACGACACATACACAGATTCCAGCAGTACGATGAGTTTTGGCGGTAGCGGGGGCACATCCAGCTTTGGTGTTAACTCTACGGGTGGCAACTCGACTGCTGGTGGGCCTTCAGGCGCGACTGCCGGCAACTCTTCGCAGTCCATGGGAGGTGGAGGTGGTGGCGGGGTTCTTGGCTCTGGGACCACGGTCACGCCCTCGTTCGCGAACTACGCCGGAGCCTCCGATGTCTGCCTCGTCTTCTTGAACGCCTTCTCTGGTGAAGGCGCCGACCGTGGCGAACTTTACAATGCTGACCAGGACACCTTGGTCAACACCATCGCTAGCAACTGCAACAACACCATTGTCGTCATCAACACCAACGGCCCGAGACTTGTCGAGAAATGGATCGAGCACGACAACGTCACAGCACTTCTGTATGGCGGTTACCTCGGCCAAGAGTCCGGCAATGCGATTGTGGATGTACTGTATGGCGATGTCAACCCCAGCGGCAAACTCATCAACACTATCGCGAAGGACGAGGACAACTACCCGGTCAAGATCTGCGAAACGACCGTGTGCAACTACACTGAGGGTGTACACATTGACTACCGCTACTTCGACGCCAACAACATCAGCGTGCGGTACCCCTTCGGTCACGGGTTGTCTTACACCACGTTCCAGTACGGCAACGTCTCTGCGCAGAAAAGCGACGAACAGGCTCTGAGCTCCAAGTACCCTACCGGCGGCTTGACTCTCGGAGGTAACGCTGACTTGTTCGACGAAGTCATCTCGGTCTCCGTCACTGTCGCAAACACCGGCGATGTTGACGGCGCTGAGGTAGCGCAGCTCTACGTTGCTTACCCAGATGCCGCCCAGCAGCCTGTCCGCCAGCTCCGCGGCTTCGAGAAGGTTCAGATACAACATGGCTCTTCTTCGCAGGTCAAGTTCAGCGTGCGCAGACGGGATGTTAGCTACTGGGACACCGAGGCGCAACAGTGGGCTATTGCCAGCGGGCAGTACACTTTCTCTGTGGGTTCGAGTTCGAGAGACCTTAGAGGGAGCGCTACAGTCACAATCTAAGACATCATCTTTGACTCTTAGCGAGGCGTGTGGCGACTGGAGGCGTGTTCCTGACAATGCGGCGGTACATACTACCATTGAGCAGTACGTTGCTCGCAGACATACATTCAATGTACAAGTGTGAGTCCTCTAGCAGTTTCTTTCGAGACGTATGCAGTCCGTTCTTCGCGGGCAAGCACGCTGCACAGCGGACTTGATCCCGGAAAGATTCTTGGATCGTATAATAACTGCTTCGACTTGCGGTGATAACCGTAGTAATAGATGACGGCACGATAGTTGATAGGAATCTTTACGACGACAGAACAACTTTCCACGTTGGGCGGTTCGTTCCAAGGCTGTGCCTGGCTTGCGCTGCAAGTCTCTCCCAACCATGACCTAGCAATGCGTTACTCCCAACCCTTCATATCCGTCTTCCGACCCATCATATCAGCATTCGCTGGCGACTCCTTGGTCTCTGAGCTATCAGCCGCTCATAACATCGACTCATTCTCCCAGAGAACCATATTACCGCCGCCCGGCGCCACAATGTTCTAGCCCACGGTGATCTCCTGCTGCTTCTTCTATTTGAGCGAGGCGTACACCAAGAATTAGCAGTGCCGGATGTCCTGAACCTCCGTGACGCTTGGGAGGTTGGCAATTGGGCGAGATTTCCCCCAAAGCTGGCTCCTTCCTTCAGACATTCCGACCCACAGCAAGAGTACTTACAGTTCTCAACTCACTACGACCAACACGCACATCCACAAAGAGTAAAATCCTACCATGGCCGGTAACCGCACGCAACTGATGCTGAAGAACATCCTTGACGACACCAGACGGCTCTCCCAGTCCACCAACCGCAGCGGAGACTTTGTCTTGGCCCTGCTTGCTCGCCCATGCCTGTTCTGCAATCTTTGCGGCCTTGTCGAGATGAGCACGTGGGATCCCATTCGGACTGTGAGTGTTGGTTATCCCATGGAATGCTCTACGTGAGTGCGCCCCCAAGGCTTACTAGCAGCCTGTATCGCGGCTCGAACCATGCTGTCGCGAATCGGAGACTCACCATTATCATCATATATTGTCAGTGAAGGAAGATTTAAGTTGGGCCTGCTGGTAGGCAATACAGCTGCCCAGAATTTGTCCAATGCATGTGGGAACGCACTCTCGTAAAATCCACACAGTTCTACTCTATCCCCATTTCTCCACAATCCGCGCTGGTCTTTCTTTGAACTGGAAGTGCTCGCTGTCCCATAAGTTGCCCTCGTCCTCCCAATGAACCGATCCATCGCCGCTGGCTTCGCAAAGCTTCCATCCCAACGAGATTTCCTGGTGCTTCTTGTACCTCAAGAGGACCTGTGCTGTGATCTATTGAACTTCGACATCATCTCCATCGGCCACGATAGAGAAGTCAACCGCTTTCAGCACAGCTCCACAGAGTCGCACGACTACGCGCTTCCACAACTTGATGCCCTCGTATAAGGTGTCATCTTCCTTCCTTGCCGGTTCTTGTTGCTTGTGATCCCCTTCGACCGTGACGCAGGTTTTGAGGTTCTTCGGATAATCGGCCTTACCCCAATACTCATCTGTCGTGCTGACTGCGAAAGACCACAGTGCTCTTCTTTGGCTGTCTCCTTCCTTTACTGTCCTCATTCAGATCATCAGTATGTAGGTCTCTGTTGTACTCCTCGTCTTGTAGGAAAACGTAGGTGCACCTGACTGGAAGTTGTTGGCTGCTGATCCGTTCGAATCGAGGAGACAATGCGCCGTCGGACACCATTGTGCACCATTGAGTCGTTAGCGCTTCACGGATCTCACCTCAACAACGACATATAGTACGCAATGCTATCAGTTACTTGCCCTTCTGACAGTCGTAAGGATTGGAGATAAAGTTGTTACCGTATCCCTCGCGCAGCTTTCTCATAAGGTAAGAGCTCTTGCCGAAGCCGCCAGCTACAGATATCAGGCGTGGTCTATGTATCATACACTGGTCGGTGCAACAAAATACTTCTTTGATGACCTCGTCGTGTGCTTCCTCCATTCCGGATTTGTATCCTTGTGAGCTTCGTAGCTCGAGAAGACAACAAAGAACACTGACTTACCTATGAAATCGAGTAGAGTACTTTTGATCTTGCGCCATAGACTTTGACGGTGTACCAATCTTCATCTTCGAAAGAGAAGCGCAGCTTCTCTCGCTCGATACCTTTCGATGCCTGCCACACGTAGTTGTGCGCTGTGATATTCAGCCGCTTACGCTCGCGCGTTGCAGCTTGCTGACCACCCCATCGACGAGCGCCGCGACCAATCATCAGTCCTGTCATCAGTCGATCAACTTAGCCAACGAACAAGTGGTTGACCGTTTTGAGACCTCACTCAGTCAACTATTCTGAGCCTCGCTCGTCAGCCAACAACCGCACTGCCGATACCGATTTGGTTGACTAGTTGAGTAAGGTTGAGTCTACCCAAACCCTATGCCGTTTGGCCTACTTTGGCCCCCAAATAGCATTGACCTCGGCAAGATTTACGTTGTTCTAGCTTCGTGCCGGTCCGTTACGCTTCAGGGTCTTGGTCCAACCTCCGACATCGAGTCTCTACGGCAAAACGACACTCTGCTTTCAACCTAGTATGGTACTACCATCACACTGCTGCTACTCCCTTTGCAATACAGAAACTCACTTGTACTCGACAACGTTATCGTCGCTTCTCCTACTAAAGCTCAATCAGTCAACCAAAGTTGCAACCACGCCAGATTCGTCAACCAGTCAATCAGCACGAGCGCTTAGACTCAGTCAACAACCACGGACAGAGCCAAAAGTATAGTTGATTGATTGATGACACCACTGGACCAATCCATAGGCAAGAAGTCGCAGGCCGAAGCTCTCCAGATCGTCATCAAGGAACAAAGATCCGAACATTATGATCGAGGCAGACGAGTCCCTCAAATGGAGAAGACGCTCCGGAAACTGCTCAACAGCAGTGTTTGAACCAATGAATAGACACCTACGCCTTCAGCGACATATGCGATGAATGGCTGGATGTCGTGCTACAGCACTACAGGCAGAGGATTGAGAAAGCAAACCAAGAGGGAAATGCGACTCTTATGGCGGAAGGGAGGCGAAGAGAGTTGCAGCAGCCAAGTGGGTAGCCAAAGAAGCTGTCCTGAGGTGGCGACCACTCACGCAAGTTGACAGCTCGGGCGATGAAGAGACACTCACAACAGGGCATCCGGCGGCCGCGAGCGAAACTACGCCAAAGCTGGCATTGATGGGCGCTACAAAGCGTCCTGCAGAAGATAAGTTGACAAGCGCACGGAATGTTGATGGCACCGAAAGCACCATCCGGCCACATGAGCAAGATGTACAGCATCCAAGCCCGAGAAGCACAAGTCGACAAACCAAAACCTTTCACCGAAAAACGAAACAGATCGATCTGCGATGGAACAGTATCGCACCCCGAGCTGGGATGACATCGCCGCCGGTTCCATCAAGGCTCCTCGCCGCGACACCAGGAAACGGCATGCTGCAACTGTTGACATGCAAGGTGATTGAGTAAGGTACTCAGAAACACGGTTGCAAAGCGCATGTATCCACCCGAGTTCCAAGAGCGGACCGAATACAAGAGCCAGACGGATGTGTGTCTCCGGCGGGCTCAGGATTTCGTGGACATGGAGATGGCGGCATTGTACGGCCGGATTGAGAGCCTCGTCGTTGATCTTCGCACACACAACAGGCTCGATAGGAACGCGGTGTGTCCATTCGTTCAGTCTCTTGAAGAAGAGCTGGAAGCACTGTATATGCTGTTGTTCGGCACTGAATTCTGGAAAACAACGCATCTAGAGTCCTCGAATTCTACAAGGCCGTACACCTTCGGTGTCCTAAACACCCTCTGTGGCGTGATCGGCGACGGTGTCTACAATGCGGTCTGTCCCCGCAGGTTGCCGTGGGACATTGAGCCTGACATTGCTGGAGCGGCCAGATATGGGATGGAGTAGCTTAAAGAAGCGCTTGATGATAGAGGCCTGGACTTCCGCGATGTCGTCAAGCTTGCGCACTTCAGAACGATGAACCTTACGAAGTTCCAGCAGGCATTGATCAAGCCGCATGTGCATAAGCTTGTAAAAGATCGGGTCATGACCTTGATGAGTCAGCTCGCGCTGCTCGATCGATATCAGCATCCCGAAGCCAAGCTACCTGTCTGACCTTTGCAAGTGCGAAACTTACATCCAACAAGAAGCGCACTTTGAGACATCGGCCCACGAAGCCCACTGCAACGTCGCCACAGCGTTTGAGCATCCGTTGCCAACTACCAGCGCCACACTCACTTCGCAAACAACGCGACGAGAGTATTTCGCAAACAGTCCGACCCATCATGGCACCTTCGAAGAATGAAGACGAAATGCGCATGCGCAACGAAGCGCTTGTGGCGGTCTTTCGATACACCGACGCGAATCTTGGGCGACTGACGACTAAAGACCAGCAAGATGCTGCATTTGAAGCACTGATAGGCCAACACCAGCTACACCACCGTCCTAATGGCAGCCCGAGTGAGCTGCACACGCCTGCCAGTCTTCGCAGGACCATGCAAACAGCACGTCGAGGTACGCAGAAGAACATGAAGAGACTGTTAGAAAGGACGTCGTTTGATGAGCTCTTCGCGCAAGGAAGTAAGGTGTTTTCGTCCAGTTTTCTCAAAGAAATTGATTTCGATCGGGGCCAGGAAGAGGGAGATCTCCAGAAGAAGGACGCTAGGAAGCCTACAGCAGTGGGTAAGGGTATGTCAGGTGCGCATCGCACCCAGTCCCCCCCGCAAAGTGGTGTCGATCCTACAAATCGTCTTGCGAACACGATTGACAGTACACAGAGCAAAGCTGACGTGCACCGGGACGGCGCTGGACGTAAACTGAAGCTCAAGGCTGGACCGAAACCGGCGTCAAACGAGCCGATCGAGCTCAATGATTCGTCTTCCGAAGGCCAAGAAGCGGGTAAGGATGTGGGCCAATTCGAGGGGCGCAGAACGCGGGACGACCAGAGCACTTCCAATAAGCCTGCTAGACCAACAGTCAGCCGGACAGTCTGCTGCGAAGATACTAGCGAGCCCAGCCAGGGCAGGATTGAGACGCCCCGCAGAAGCGATGCATGATGGTGAGCCTACCGCCGTCTCACCGAGCGAGGATGGCACGTGGGGTTCGAAGGCGAACAGACCGAAGATCAAAATTCAAGGCGATAGTACGACACCCGCTGCTGAGGTTAACAAGCAGCCAGAAGCGCCCTTGTCCGCAGACGTTCCGCGAACGTCTCTTTCGGATATCCTGGCTCCGACTTCTGTGCAGAGTATGCTTCGCAGTGAGAATGCAACCCTTTTCCGTGAGCGCGAGTAATGAGAACTCCGTCACTGCAGAGACTTCGAAAGTGTTCACCAAAGAACGCGAAACATCTCTAAGACTAGAGCCAATGGTATCGCCTCCGTCAACCTTTGCGCAACCTAACGGCCTCACGCAGAAGGCAACCTTGATCGCAAATGCTGTCGAGGCGGCCTCGGGGACTCAGAGCCATCCCAGCCAAGAGAAGCAACCAGAACAGTCGCGTCCTGTGATTCTTCCAGCCTCGCAGTGCAAGTCCCGCACCGAAATGGATACCCGCTTGATTGACGACAAGGTGGCAGCGGGCATGGAGAAGATCCGTAGCCAGATTCAGTCCAGTATGGGACTCTACTGCACAGACAGAGCCGTGGATGACAAGGCGGTATGCCATTTCCTGCCACAGCCAGGCCAAGGCCTTGAGCAAGTCTATCAAGCTTTCCTTGGCAGCCCAACGCAAGGATGGCGCGAGCGCCTGATCGATTTGGAGCATCGAGAGAAGTCGTACGAGCTGAAGACTAATTTCGCGTTGGAAGGATTGGTTGATGCGGTGGCGCGGGCTTTGGAGCGGCTTCGAAAGGCCGTATTCATCCTGCTTTGGCGCTGCTCTGAGTGATGGGCGTGAATTCTCCATGGTTAGACAGGGCGGATACGGTGGCGTGAAAAGACTCCACTCGTTTAGTTATGCTTCCATGTTGAGACTGTACGATCCAGCAGGCTGGTCGAGATGCTTCTTTCGCACGGTTGGCATCACGTCTTCCCTGTATATCAGCGGCGAATTTTCAAACCTTGTAAGACCGGGCGACCTTAGCCGGCTGAGTTTTGAGCCAGCAACAGATGAGCCAGCGACAATATGAAAGGACATGGCGGCCATTGTCTAACCATATCCTAGTGTCAACTCGTGCTCGCGTCCTGTATTGTTTGGTTGCCCTGGATTGGCTGCCATACTGAGCCGTTCGCGAAGTTGTCGTTTTGAACGGAGCGATATACTGCCTGGAGTTGTGATGGGTGTCCGTCGTGCCCATCCCCAGCGCAAACCATAGCTCGAGAGTGAAGTCTGAGAACGGAGAAACTGGCGACAGTACGGCGAGAACTCGGGAGGGATCGCCAAGTTCACTTTGTCCGTACCGACCCGAAAAGGGACCGACAGGTGGTCATCATGGTAAGACATCGCTTCTCCTTCCATCGTTCCTCATCGTTTCTGACACCTTTCGCCGATAGTGCCTCCACGCCGACAACGACTTACGATGTGGGACTATACCATGAGGTTCGAAGACTCAGTCGCATATCGTTTTGCAACGGATACCGCAGTCACAACGCCATTAACTTCACTGAAGGGCACCTCCAGTCGTTCACCGCAAGCCAAGCGCCAATAAAGTCAATCAGGTAGGATATAGCGCATGATCAAGGGCGCAAAGAGATTGCATACGGGCGGTAGACGCTATGGCAGTATCATATGGGACAGAAGAGAGAGGGGCCGCTTTGTCCTCACGGATGGCTATGGCTAGCCCTCCTTCTCAACGGCGAGTTCAGAGCGGCTTGCATTCCACGCGTCTCCCTACACCGTACCAGCTTGTCTCTCCCCTTGCTGTGCGCATGGTCTGTGTTGTCTCGATGTTCTGGCTGGCAACGTAGGTCTCCCATACCAGCATGAGAGAGAACTGCAGCGCTTCCTGAAAACGTCTGCCACTAACTACAGAGACTGCGGTATGTGTTTAAGGACTAGTGTAGCACTCAATACCTATGAGCTCATTTAATAACATGTACGTGAGTACCAAAGGATATGACCCGTTCCCGCACGGACATGTCGTACGGATCCCGCCTCTGCCCTGACCTCTCTTGCGGCTTCCTCGCCTCATCAGCTCAATCGTGTTCTCAGAGACGGTGGTTGTCACACATGTCTCAACCGCCTTTCGGTAGCTGATGTCATCAGGAAACCTGAGGAGCAAAGAGGGAATACCGTTCAGGGAATGCCGCATGCCCTATATTCCATACTTGCAGCCATATGCGCGAGTGGGAGCTCTATGAATTCGACAAAGCAGATCTTGCAGACATTGAGGTCACTGCTCCCTATATTATGAGTGCGGATGGGCTTTCGAGGGGATTTGACGTCAACGGAGGCTTGTAAAGATCTGCTTTGCATGTGTAGCCATTGTTTGTGCTTTGTGAGCGGCGACTTTGGAGCACTGAGCAAGACCTTCGGACGCTCCCCTGATGTGCTGCATGGCAAGACTTGTGATTCTGGATCAGTGCCGACGAACATCGGGGCATACAATTAGCAGGTGATAACATTGCTTAGGAAAGTCGAAGTGAAGAAAGGACACTGTCAAAATCCTGCGATGAATCTACCCTGCCTAAACGCCACGCTGAACGCATGCAAACAACAACCCGCTTTTCTCCCTTTGCCAAAGGTCCCGCTCGTCGTGAAGCCCTCAACACGCATCAAGCGTACCGCGTCGGCGACAGCATCATCCCTCTGTCTGCCTCTGCTCGCCTATACCTCGATAATTCTCGGCATCACTCCCGCATTCTTACTCTCAATCCAGATCCATTCTGTCGTCCTCCTTCTCCTCCACAAACTCGGAATACCTCGCATCCCAGAGGTCCTCCTACACCACATACGGATTCGACAGCCTCTTCCCGAATTGTGACGCGAGCTCGAAGCCTACTTTGATGTCTTGCCCGTTGATACACACCAGTCTGACCAGCATGCTCAGCTCGAAGTGTTCCCTACACAAAGTCAGCTGCGTAGCCTATAAGACTTCTCGCTGCAGTGGAGCGTCACATAAATGTGTTTCGGAGACTTACTGCACACGTAAGTTAAGCATACATCATTCGAAGATTGAGCGTTGCTGCTTGTGCATACCTTGCGATTCTTGCCTGTGCCTTGCATGACGGTAGGGCACTTACGCCTTGCCAGCTCTTTCTTGTCCAGCGACACGGTCACCTCTGCCTAAGGCTCAACGTTATCACAGTAGCTGCCGTCAGGGTTGCGTCCGGGCGAAGAATCTAGCAATGGTTTGCTTAGGCATACGAACGTCTCACAGACCGTCGGGTTCTCGCAAGGAGTAAAGACGAGGATTCCGTATTGTTCGTTGAAAATGCCACTGTCGCTCATGTCCTCGCCTTGGTTGATTAGTGTACACAGGCGATCTTCGACAACGTTGATTTCAGGGTAGTAAGGGTCACTGAGGACTAGATCCTCAATCCACTCCTTGACAAGTCCCGTGCCGTCCTCTGATGGTGCCCGTGTCCAGCAGTCTATGTGAAGGTCTTCGTCATACGCTTCGCGACGCATCGTAGCGTAGGCGAACCGGGATGGGAGACGCTGCAGATTGATGTTTGCAAATCGGAGAATGCCACCCAGGCAGACAGCGAAGCATCTACGATGTGTCAGCTGCCGCTCGAGCGTGCGCTATCCCGTGCTCGGCAGAAGACCGATGGGTGACTGTGGAGGAGTTCACCAGCACAGCAAGGCACCATATCTGCGCGACGATCATTCACGCTTGTCATCTTCTGACTGGCGCTCGAGTTTTGAGGCAGTTCTTTGCGTGATTACGCGCAGCCCGTCGTATTGCGGAGGTACGACCGCTTAGATTGACTGTGGCATGCTTGAAGGGAGACGGAAAATGTACCTACTCGGCACTGTTCGTGTCATTTGGCCGCACGATCGCAATACCTCGAGACTCGTAGCGACCGCGGAGCTTGTACATCAGGTAGTCGCTCTTGGCGAAACCACCAGTCACATCAATGATGTCTGGGACCGCATCGTCCAATGTCTCATCAGCCATGGCGCATGCGGAGGCGATTACACTATCGAAAGCATCTTTGAAATAGTTGCTAAATCTTGTCAGCAAGGAGCGCTCTCGCAATAGAAAGCCTCACTAGGACGAAAACTCCACCAGCAAGCGAGTTACACTTACATGGTGAGCTTGAACGTGAGTGGAGGATGATTTGGACCGCCTTTGACCACTCTCCACTGATTCACCTCGCGATACACTTGTCTCTCTGCATCATGAACAAGATGTCCGTCGAAAAAAGGCTTCGCCTCTGCGATTTCATTCAAGAGCCGGCGGCGAAGGACGTGGGGGCCCTGGCCATGTCCTCGTGCCAGTGCCTCTAAACCACCCTTTGCCTCGAACTCTTGCGATTCAATCAACGCTTCGACAACTAGTCTATCGATCTGGCTGGAACCGCAAAGTGCTCCGGTGGCTTGGCTGATAGCGTCGAGGCGACTGTCAACGCTCAAATCATCCAGCAGCTCAAACAAGACCTGGTCGCCGGTGCCGCACCCGAGATCCATCACGAGGATCTTGTGGCCTCTCTCGAGTCTCTTCGGCAGACGTAGAGAGCGTTTAGCTAGTCTATCCACGAAGCAGGCCATGGCGCTTTGCGGTTCAGAAGCGAGCGTAACAAGCGGCAGGCCGGCTTTCTTCGCGGCGAGTTGCATTCGGCGGCGGGCTTCAGGCGTCCACATGTGGGGCACACTGATCCGTACTCTCCACTGTATGGCAGCCAAAACGTCTCTATCGAAGGATGCGATCTGGTCTGTCTTGAGTAGTGCCTTCCTGCAGTCGGAGTAGACTGCCGCGAACAAGTCTTCCAGTAGGTTATCGTAGGTCTTGTTGCCGGGGAAAGTCTTCAGCAGCTTCTCAACGTTATACCGGTGTTCTTGAGTCTCTGCACCGCGGTACAAACAGAGCTTGGGTTGGTCGAGAACCATCTCGGAGATCTCGGGATCATCATCTTCAATCCTCTTCAGCTCGAAGCTGTAGATTAGCTGGCCATTGATCCATGTGGCGATGGAAGGTACCTCGAAGGCAGAATCCTGGAAACGCAAAGGTGTAGGTTCAACCACGCATTCATCGTTCTCCGAGTCGCAGATGTCTACAGCCGCAGATATCTTCGAGGTACCCTGTGCCGGTCAACCAAACACTCTTCGGCACCTTTCACGAAAGTAAACGAGCAAGGCAGTGTGTTATGGAGACTCACTGTGCAGTCAGATTAGCACCTAGTTCCGAGACAAAAGGCTTGTTACATATGTACGCGCACTTACCCAGGTCGAGCGACAGGCCAACGTAGTGCTTTGATGCTGGAGAGCGCGACATCTTCACGACCGAATGTTCGTCGAAAGTGCCCCTTCTCGCGGTGAACGAAAGCTAGATGTGTCGATAACATCGCGGCGCGAGCGAATTACGTCGGTCTTGCAGCAGCTCCATCTCCAAAGAAGGTTCCAGAACAGAACGTTGCCTAGGCAACGCTTCGGCCAGGTCGTGGTTCGAGGTTGGTTCGGAGAAAGATGAACCTCGCTGGCATCTTGCTGTTCCGTTCTCTCTCCTTGCGGCCATTGTCAACGCCCACAGCGGTATTAGACGAAGCGCAGTCGACTCTCGTGTCGTCACCAGGCAGGCGTGCGGAAACAGCGAATGTAACTAGCGTCCTTCACTTGTTAGCCCCGGGCACTCACCGCGCAGTCACTCACCAAGATGGGGGGCGGCTCTTCTCTAGAGGGCTACACCCTTGCCGTGCGCAACGAGGCTCTTCGTCAGACCCTCATCTTCGTAAGCAAACACCTCGGCGAGTGGAAGGATAAGCCGGCGCAAGAACAAGCGTTCGCAAACTTCTTGAAGGAGAACCCGCTGTACCACCATCACGGAACAAACGAGCTGCACACCAAGGAGACGCTTCGCAAGGTAATCACGAACGTCGTATGCAACAACAGACCCAAGCGCACATCGTACCTTCTCCAGGACTTCTTCATCGTTGGTGCCGCTGTCTTCAAGGACAGTCTGTTGGAAGATATAGGCTGGTATATGACAAAGACCCAGTCACCTGCAGGAACCTCAGCAAAGCGGTCCGCAGCACTGCTCTCGTCGTCTGCACTCGATGATCGTCAGCCGAAACGCGCGGCTCCCAACGTCAGAGCGGATGTTGAAGCTTCTTCTCCGGACTTTTCAACACTGAGTGACAAGCACCCGGTTTCACATTCCGCTCGGTCGAGAATTAGCGAAGCTGCGCGCTTGAGCGGCGCAAGCAGTAAAAGCGCGACGCAGGATGTGAGAAGAGAGGGCGTCGCAGGTGCAGTCATGCGTCCGGCGGTGCAGCACAGCGCCGTCTTTCCTTCCCTATCTCGATCGAGCCGTACTGGACCAGACAGACCAGGAGATGTGGACAATGGCCAGCAAGCCCTTAGTCCCGCCACGCAGTACCTCCCACAAGTCGCAGAACATGCTGCTCCTCGAGCCAGTGCGGACGCACTCCCATCAAAACCCGTAGGTGCATTCATGCTTGCGAAACAGCGCAAGGACGGGTTCACTGCTGGGTCAATGCCAGCGACAGCTCCAATCGCTCCCAAGTCGCCGAAAGTGCAGAATCGCAGGGTCACCGCTGGTCCAGATCCGATGTCGCCTTCGGTGGCGACCGTGCTGCCAAAGTAGCCACAGTATAGAGCCACTGCCGAAACTATAAACATCATGCATGTGCCGCCGAAGCAGCAGCAGCAACAACGCAATGACAGTCTCCGTGCAGCCTCAATGACGTCTTCACTTACGCATGAACGCAACTCGAGCGCTGTGGCAGCTCCACTAAGGCCGACCAACACGTCCACACCACCGGAGCAGCAGCAGCGCGACGTCAGTGGCGGCGAAATCACAGTAGCGTCTTCGACTGTGTCTATCCCCACGCCGCCGCAGGCGCAACGAGTGGACAGCGCTCGGATCGCCACTGTGCCGAACTCGAGTGCACCAACACAGCTCACAGTCGACACAGCCTCGCCGATATCACCCGAACGGATGGGTGACAGCTTAGACGGCCACGAGCCGCAGCGACCGACTCTAGGTGTAGATCTGTCATGCCCCAAAGAGCTGGAGATACGCCCTACGAAGCAACCATGCGCCAGAGAAGAGATGATCATGGACCTCGGAAGCGACCGCATCTCTCAAGCAATGTCGGCGATCCAGAGCGACATCCGGGTTGCCGTAGAACTGTACCTCAAACAATACAACATCGACGGCCAAGCTCCGGCCGACTTCGAGCTTGTTCCGAAACAAGGACTGAGTGCGCTCTACGCTTCGCTCTTCGGCACGGAGGACTGGAGAGGTCGCCTCGTACAGCTGCAGACTCGTCAGCCTCCCTTCGAGCTTCGGACCCGAGATGTACTTTTCGGACTGTTTGGCAATGGCTTCTTCAAGAAAGTGTTGCTGGACAGTCTACCATGGGACCTGACGCGGCGTCTCCATGACGCCCTCGGGTGGGATGTGAAGTACGTGCAAAAGGATATTGATATAACGGGGCAGGACCGGGATCACTTCCTCAAGCTTCAGTCATATCTCCAGATCTGTGACAAAGAGTTTCAGGAGACGACGGTGGCCAAGTCCGCTCGCACACTGGCGCAGACGCTCGTGCTGACATTACAGCAACACTTACGCCGTTTGCCTAAGCTGCCGACGCAGAGTCGCAGTGCAGAGGAGTACCCATGGCTGGAGCACATCGAGAGCGCCATCAAGCGCACCATCATCATGAAGCAGAAGATGAAGTGCTCGGAGTGGGCTACCTACAGGCCGTTCTGGTCTGCGAGCGGCGATGCTTTCGAGACGGAGAAGCATGATACGGACTCCATCGTAAGTAGTGCGGCGAGCATTGTCTTGACGCTACTTCCTGGCATCCAGAGTAGTAGAGAAGACAAACTCTCCTTTCCTGCGAGGGCCATGGTTGTAACACAGGCGCGTTAAGGCCTGAGCGGGACGTGTCTCTGACTTCCCATAACACTTCGAAGGCAGGCACGACAACGGCATGAAGATGTTGATGGAAAGAGGTTGATAAGCTGAGCTACACAGGAACATTGCAGTGCCGGCAGTACTGACGGTGGTAACGGTGTTGGGGGAGGAAGACATGGGGAGGAGAGAAGACGCGGAGAGGTGTGAGCGACCGGAACTTTACCCGTAGCACGTGATCCTGCAAGCAATCACTAGCGATACGTTCTTCGTCTATGGTCTTCACGGACATTCTTGAAACGTTGCATTCGTCCCTTATGGCATTCAGTATGCGCTTGAAAGATAGCATACGTAAGACTGCAGGAGTCTTCACTTCCATAGCACGTGACCTTAACAGTAACCGGTCCGGTCTCGGCATGCATTCCCACGAACACCAGACGTCTGTCGACTTTCCTCGGGATGCCTATGCCGTTGAACGACGGCAATAACAGCAACAAGCATGTAGGTAATGGTAGGTGTCCCTCTTCCTTCTCGCTCCTACCTTCAGCCTCTTTCTCGAACTCATCGCAATGCTTGAAGAAACGCTCCTTTCCGTCGACGACATCTCGAAGCACAACTCCCCAGACGACTGCTGGATTGTTGTTGATGGCAAGGTATGGGATCTCACCGAGTTTGCGCCTGAGCACCCAGGCGGTGGCGAGAGTAAGTGAGTACGAGTCCATGGTCGGTGGTGCAAGCAACTGACTTCTGGTAGTCATCTGGAAACACGCCGGCCGCGATGCAACCACCTCCTACTCCTCCATACACGCTCCCTCCGTCCTACCAAACAACCTCGACTTTTCGAAGCTCAAAGGCACGGTTGACAAGCGCACCATCACAGACGAATGGCAAAAAGTCCCGCCAAGCAAGACTACGGAGCTGAAACTCCACGAGAAGCCACCCCTCGAGACGATCATCAACGCACAAGACTTCGAGGACATCGCAGAACGAACAATCACGAAGAAGACATGGGCCTTCTACTCCTCAGCATCCACCGACTGCATAACTCGAGACAAGAACAAGGAGTACTTCAGCCGGATATGGTTCCGCCCACGATTACTACGAAGCGTTGGTACAATCTCCACCACATCAACAATTTTCGGCCACGATGTCGGCCTACCCATCTTCGTTGCACCCGCAGCAATGGCCAAAATGATCCACCCTGACGGCGAGAAGGGCATCGCCCGAGGCTGCCTCGACATCCGGGTCCCCCAATGCGTGTCCACAAACGCCTCCTTCCCTATCGAAGAAGTCATCCACTCCGTTCCCAAAGACGCCAACCACCCTTTCTTCTTCCAACTCTACGTCAACAAAGATCGCGCACAATCCGAGAAACTCCTCCGCCACGTCCGCTCGCTAGGCGTCACTACAGTCTTCGTGACCATCGATGGGCCTGTGCAAGGAAAGCGCGAAGCAGACGAGCGCGTGAAAGCGGATGAGAGTCTTAGTACGCCTATGTCGGGCCAGAAAGCGAAAAACGACAGGCGCGGAGGCGGTATAGGCAGGATCATGGGTAACTACATCGATCCCAACTTTACCTGGACCTCCCTCGCCTGGTTGCGGAAACACTGGGATGGCAAAATCGTAGTCAAGGGCGTGCAGTGTTGGCAAGACGCCAAGCGCTGCGCCGACGAAGGTATGGACGGCATCCTCCTCTCCAACCACGGCGGTCGTAACCTCGATACCTCTCCTCCCGTGATCATGACATTGCTGGAATGCCAGATGAACTGCCCAGAAATCTTCGGCAAGCTCCAAGTCCTGATCGACGGCGGCGTGCGGCGCGGCGGCGATATCCTGAAATGCCTCTGCTTGGGCGCGACGGCTGTAGGGTTTGGTAGGCCGTTCTTGTATGCGCTCAACTACGGCGAGGAGGGCGTGCAGCATTTCATCGATATCATTAAGCAGGAATTGGAGATTGCTATGGCGCTTGTGGGGATTACTGATCTGAGTCAGTGTGATGCTAGATATGTCAACACGGCGGAGCTGGACCCGATGGTGCCAAGAGGGCATGAGCATCCATATGCCACGGGTAGGAGACTTGGGAGTGGGAGTACGGCTAGACCCAAGCTATAACGAAGCAATCAGACACCTGAAAGCATGTGGGCAGCATTCTGAGCCTTGAAGGTGCGATGTTCCGTAAGTTCGACTGGCTGTGATGTTTTGGTCTGGGAGAAACAGTACGTGAACTCTAATGCACTGCGTATGTGTAAATTATATCTTCGGAGCAGTCATCTTTCCCAGACCCACCCTCAGATCACGGCTGGCTAGAGACTTTCAAACGAATTGGGACGGACGCATTTGAGTGTATTGACAGTCGAACGAGCCAGCAGAGATGAGGATCTAAAGCATCGCGAGAGTTCATCCCTTTGAGATCGCCGGATCTTACACCGTTATACGCTCCCACGGGTACCGTCACTCTCAGCTAGAAGCTGAGCAGCGTCCGCATTTTTAGGTTCGAGCCGCTTTCGGTCGCGGGTAGTTGGTCAACTACCCACGCCCTCTGCCATCATGGCAGCGCTCGTCGCAGAACCCGACCCTCTGCCGCGCTTGCCCACAGTGTCAACCCGGTCAATCAGCGAGAAGACATGTTCAATCTGCACCCACGACCTAGACGACCTCCAGCGTAAATGGTACGCAGAACTCGCCGAACGACCCGTCAAGCTACCATGCGGGCACGTATTCGGCGCGACATGTATCGAAATGTGGCTAGTAGAACACCAAACCTGTCCGATGTGCAGGTGCTCTGTCTCCGTCTCCGGCCTAGCCAACATCGGTGAGAAACCAGCAGGCTACCTGAATTACCTGCTACAGATGCGGCAATGGGATGTTAACGAGTTCGCCCATGGTCTACGAGAGCTCGTTGACCCTAATCAGCGAATGTACTACTATCGGATCGGTAACGGGACATACCACCGCAACGGGCTCATGCTTGCTATACTGGCCATCCGAGCGAATGCTTATTCGGAGGGTGAGTACCGAGAGGAGGATGTGTTTTATGCTACCTACAGAAGGAGATGTACCCGATATGGGAGATATAATTCGCAGACTGGGCCTGTTGTGTACGAGAATTTGGTGAAGAGACTGTGGGACTTTATGCTCAGGCGGTTCTATGAGGCGTTATCGGGAGCTGACGGACCGACAGCTGCTTGTCATCCAGCTGTTGGCTTAGCTTTGGAGCAGATCTTGTCGTATCTACGAGGTCGAAATGGGTGGTGGATGTCACCTTCCGCTCTGGAGGTGGAGGTGAAGACCGAGTTGGGCGCCGTTCCAGTCTTGCAAAGGGATACTTTTGCCCCGTATCCGGATGCAGTGCAGTGTGAAATCGATCTCGAGCCTTATATGAGCAATTTGGTCGAAGTGGTTGTGCAACGCTTCGCTGCAGATAGGCCCTCAGTCAATCCTTGGTACCAAACTGCTGGATGACGAAGGGCGGGACGAGAGGATGTCTGGTAGAAGAGGAGTGAGCTCGAGGGCTGCTATCAGTAGTGATGCCCGGGCCGGACGCATTGATGTCAATAGTTTGGAACAATTGGCGGCTGTACCTTCATGATCGAAGAGCACCGCGAGTTGTGCTTCGTGGAAAATCACAGCGTCTGGAGCAGCTGTATTGTCTGCCAGACATTAGAGATCCTCACGCATAAGTTTGAGGCGGTATCATGAGGTGAAAACTTACGAACGGTGCAGCGA